>JAESFN010000295.1_pt1 | contig 59233 bp, 60 predicted proteins | sample 9269411 | NCBI WGS metagenome assembly JAESFN01 (sample SAMN14505399, study PRJNA617100) | algae metagenome | isolation source: Iphinoe sp. HA4291-MV1 and co-occurring heterotrophs from trail next to... | place: USA: Maunawili Falls, Hawaii | collected 2009-07-25
CTTCTCGCTCAAAGCTTGTTAGAGAGACAATGTATTTCTTTTTCGCCATGACACAATTGCGTATTCGGGGATTACTCAAATTATTAACCGAGTCACCCCTCAATTCAAGGCTGACAGACTACTAGCCAAATAGCAAAAGATGGTGGCTTCTTCGAGAAAATCACTCCCAACGACGCACGACCTTATTATTTATGGCATCGTGAAAAAACGTCTGAATACCTTATTTCCCAAGGCGTTGCCAAAAATGGCATATCAGCTAAAGATGCTGACAAAATGACAGAGGCTCGGAAGCTAGCACGTTCTTACATGGAAGCTCAAAAGCTAGAGGACGAAGGCTCTAAACTCGGTTACATGATGTTTTCTGAAATGGTGGACGACATCAAAAAAATCGGATTAGAGCGATTCAACCAAGCTCTTAAGTCGATTGGTTACAAAGGCGATGAAGTTACTTTAGAAGGCTGGTAATTAAGATGGCTCGCTCACATACCGTAAAGGTGGTGTGTAATACCGTTTCACTTTAATATTGATACAAATAGAAATTGCCCATTGCCCATTGCCCATTTGTATCATCGCTTTGGCAATGCTAAGTAAGTCCACCAAAATAAACTTAACACTTAAGAAACCCGGTTTCTAGCGCAGCGCATTTTACGTTTAATTATGTCTTCCTACTTAATAAGATTTTTTGATGGGGATTTTAGATGTGTTTTGTATCATAGGGAATTTTTTAACATTTTCTTGTGTGATCAACTGAAAGCCATACTCACAACCTTGAGGACAAGGTCCACCTCTACCAACCCGAACGAGGCGGTATTCGCTATTAATCGGCTCGTTCGTTTCTGAAAACTTAAGTCTACGCCCTGAAGTTTCATTTGGTGAAAGATTCACTTTCTTTAGATTCGCAAGAACCGTTTCCCGTGTAGCATTGTTGGATAACGCCTCAATTAAAGCTTGCGCTGCATCATAACCGTTAGCAGTGCGCCAGTTGATTTTTCCTTTCCATCTCTGTTCTGCTTCTTTCGCATAGACAGAGGTTCCATCGTCAAACCAGGGTACAGCTAAAATTAAGCCCTCAACCTCAGAGCCACCCTGTTTTAAAGTGTTAAGACTATACAGAGCACCACCCCCTAACAGTTGCAACCGTTGCTCCTTAGGTAGCTGGACATTTGCTCTAGCAATAGAGATGGCAACAGAAGTTGTTGGTACACCTGGCAATAAAATAACGGCACGTACTTGATCTTGATTTACAATGCGTTTAATTTCAGCCTCGGCATTTAGATCAAGATCTTTAAGGTTAACAGTTCGGACAATGCTTCCCCCTAGTACCTTGAACTCTTCTTTAAATTCTTCTGTCGCTGTTTTGCTGTAGACACTTTCCTTAGAATCTTCAAAGAAAACCACTACTTTGTCTAAACCCAAAGTGTTTTTGGTATACTCAGCTAGCTTTTTAGCTACTAACTTAGTAGACGAAACCGTCCGGAAGAAAACCTTACCTTTTAATGATGAACTGGTGCTGGTAGGAGAAACGATAGCCAACCCAGCTTTTTCGTATTCGGGTAGTGCGTCCTTAGTGGCTTCGCTGGAACTGTGGCCAATTACGCCTAAAACTGCTGGATTATCAGCAACCGAACGGGCAACTTTTTCACTTGCTATCTTTCGGTCGTTTCCATCGTTGGCAATTACAATCTCCAGTAATCGACCATTTAAACCTCCGCTGTCATTGAATTTAGTTTGTGCATCCGCCACACCTCGCAATATTTCCTGAGCATCGTTAAAGTTATTTTCTACTGATGCTACCGTTGCTAACGTAAAATACGATCCTTTATGACGGGCTTTGGCATTGTTGAGGTAAATTTGGGGTTCTGGGTCATTAGGAGCGCTTTCTACAACTTTTTCAAACAACTTAATCGCTAGAGAATAATTGCCTGAGTTGAAAGCCTTAATCCCAGGAATTAGATAATAGTTACCTGAAAGAAAGAGGTTGTTCTCCCCACCGCTAGTCACAACTAAACAGGTACGGTTGAGGTTAGCTTGACCATATGGGCAAGATGTGAACTTTCGCAACCACCACACATATCCTCCCCAAAGGAGAGCACTCACAACAGCAACAACAACAACCTTTTGCCACCGATTAGCTCGTATCTCTTCATGTGATGCAGTTTGTTGAACTATTTTTCTATCTAATTCTTGGCTAGCACGTAGGAATTGATCATCTTGCTCACCTAAGCTTTTGTCCGTTGCCCAATTCAGGGCTTTTTGGAGTTCTTGTCCTCGCAACAGATGGGAGTCTTGACGATTGGATTCCCACCAAGCTTTTAAAGATTCGGCGTAAGGGCGCTGTTGTAACAGTTCCCTTTCAACCCAACTCTGGTTAAAAACCTGCTCATAAATACGGTTGTAAACTCTTAAGGAGTTGCTCTGTTTGACTACCAATCCTGATAATCGCAACTCAATCTGTTCGGGACTATCATCAGCGATTATTTCTCCCTGTTGCAAAATTTGCTGGTAATTGCTCAACAAACCAACAGTTCTACTCCTACTCTCCAAAATGCGATCGCGGATTGTCCTTAAATGTTGGGGTGCATCTTTTGCTTCCCAATTCTCTATCACCGCAGAACGTACCAAGTTATCAATCCACTCAGCTTCACTACCTTGTGGAATAGGAGATGATATAGTAGCAATGAGTTTACAGAGCTTTTGAGTGAGGAAAGGTTGACCACCCGTCCAAGCCAAAATTTCTTTGAATGCAGCGCTTAGGTTTTTGACTTTCCCCGCTAATCCTGGAACTAAAGGCATGACTTCTTCTGGGGAAAAGCCATGTAATTCAATTGCTTGACCAATATTAAAGGGCGACTTAGTTTTATCTTGAATCAAATCGGATGGTGTCGCTACTCCCAGAAGAGCAAAGGTGAGGCGTCTGCATTCTGGCTTGTCGGCACGTTGGTTATAGCAGGCACGGATAAACGCAAAAAAATCGTCCTTAAAGTTTAATGTGAGAAGTCCATCGATTTCATCAACAAATATGACGATTTTCTGAGAAACTTGCAGCAGCAGTACGTCTTCAATAAACTCATTCAACTTTGGTATAGGAGGAAGATGGTCACGAGAGTACCACCAATCTTGTAAGTTGATTAAAAGATTGAACTCTCTGCATAGCAAATTGACGAAGCCCCCATACCATTCATCTGGTGTTATCGGTTGGCTACCAATCAACGAAATATCTATGTCAGCACAGGCAACACCTTCTGCTTGCAACCGATGCATCGTTTGTACTCGCAAGCTGGACTTGCCCATTTGCCGTGAGTTCAATACATAACAAAACTCGCCAGCCATCAACTCTTGATAGAGTTCTTCGTCAGCCTGTCGTACCACATAGCTAGGGGCATCAATCGATAGACTCCCCCCCACTTGGTACTGATAGGCTGAGTATGGTGTTGGTTTCATGCGGTGTCTTTGAAGCGTTCTTGAAAATACAAACGATACAAATTGCAGCGTGCTTCCACAGCATTACCTTGACGTTTCACTAGCCCCAGTTCATCTAACTTCGATGCCAGAGCAGGTTCTAATTCCACTGGATAATCAGCTGTAACTACTTGTTTGAGCGCTACATCAAGTTTTGGATATTTTTGTTGATTCCGTTGCAAATTCCACAAGTGTTCTTGTAAGAGATCACCATAAATCCCAGCATCTGTAGCAGCGGTTTTCAACAGATCTTCAAGCTTCATGCCCCAGCGTGTAACATGTTCTAGAGCTTCCTGCACCAGATACGGATGCCCACCTACCATGTTCATTAGCTGCTCAATTTCTGCAATATCCCAATCAAGTCCATGCCCCTTCGCCAAATCTTTCACCTGCTTTGAGCTAAATTCTGGTAACTCTATCAGTGTGCCTACATTAAATGGTGAGCGGTTTATATCTAGTAGAGTATATTCTTGGGTATACAGTAGTATCAACCGAAGTCTTTGCCAGATAGGGCGAGTTTTAGCTTTCTCGTGCCAGGTTCGTAGCAGACTCAAAAACTCTCCAGCAATTTCGGGATATTGATAAACCCGATCCACATCATCCAAGCCTAAGACTAGGGTTTGCTTGTCTTCATCAACCAGCAAATAATCCTCAAAATAGTTCATGCATTTAAGTTTGCTGTTACCAAGCTGCTTATCCCAAAATTCATTCAATCTGGTGTCCGGCTTCAGTTCTAGCATTTGAGAGATGCTACTACAAAACCACTGCAAGAATTTATCCAGACTCTTAAAATCTGTTTCTTCCGCTAACCGCAGTTTTAAATCAACCGCTCTGTAGTTTTTATCTGTTGCATAATTGATGAGCCTGGACATCAGTTCAGTTTTGCCCATCTTAGGGGGAGCCTTAATCCTGAGCAGGGTACCGGGTATTAAAATTTCCTCTTGACACACAGATTCAATCGGAGGGCGTTCTACATAATAGAAGTTAGAAGCTAAGTTGACTAACTGCATTTGTGTAGCGTCTTGGTGGGGGAATCGCGATTGGCTTTGCCACTGCCCCTTGGGCGATCGCTCCAGTACTGCCCGAAAATTTCTTTTACTGACCGATTCTCCTAAGACTTCTGAAAGTAACTTCCAGAACTTGTATCCAGCATCTCCCTTGAGGTAATTTGCCTCATACACGGAATCTTCTGCCATTTTGTCATAAGTTAGACCCTCCCAAGAGCCGCGAAGTATGGTCAATTCGACATCATTCAGGTGTCTGTGTTCATGCTCCTGAATTGCTGCCTCTACAACCTTGCGTGTTTCTTCAAAATTCATGGTTAGGCGAGGGATTGAAATTTACTGTCCATTCAAAACCTTAACTCTATCTTACTTAATTTTTCAGACTTTTAGAGGTTAATCGAGTACTTTGTTATTTTTTTCCTTGTTTAAACAGGACTAAAATGGTAATTGTCATGCTAAAGTCATATTTATCATGCTTGTGCAGGATGTAATATGAGGCCAAATCAAAAATGTGAACTTGTAAATTCCTTACAACCAAAACAATCTGAAGAGGAGTGTATTCTCGTCTCTGCCAATTCAACTGCCCCCCCTCCACTGCTTGTAGAAGGTTTCATCCCTATACTCGTGCAAGGAGGAGTTGCAGTAGCTGTTATTTTTGCAATGTCATATTTCTGTCAAATCCTTTTGAAGTCGATTACTCAACTGATTAGAGATCAAAGCCAAAAAAACAAGTAATAGGAATTACGCACTGTACAAATGAATCATCTTGTGAATTAATGAAAATACGTTGTTTCAGGCTTTGAGCAATCATCCTTGGATAAATGGCGATCGCCTAAAAAGTCTCTCTAAATCAAGGTTAAATGCCTGAAATCCATACTCCATATTTGGTTTTTCTTGTCAATGCGTAAGTCCTAGTAATATCAATACAAGATCCTTACTCCGTCTGTCGGAGGAATCATCAGTACTTAGGTTGCTAGTAATAGATGCGTAGCAGTGTCTTCGCTTGATTTGTATTGCTTTGCCTATTCCTTTAGGTAGATTCTTAGTATCCTTAGCTCAGAAATAGCTCAAAAAAGCATTCATTAACTTAAAAACGAAGACTGGCGTGAATTTAAGCGTTGTAACTCCTATTTTTTGTGGATAACATGGAGAATAGTTCCTTAAAAGCTTCTCTCACCGCGTATAGCGTCAGTTTTTTTATGGAAATTCAGTTAATCAACATCGGCTTTGGCAACATCGTGTCTGCCAACCGAGTCGTTGCTATTGTCAGTCCAGAGTCTGCCCCGATTAAGCGGATCATCACCGATGCACGCGATCGCGGTCAGCTGATCGACGCAACTTACGGTCGCCGTACTAGGGCTGTCATTATCACTGATTCCAGTCACGTTATTCTTTCAGCGATTCAGCCGGAAACGGTAGCGAATCGTTTTGTGATTTCCCGCGATCACCATCAAGCTGTAGATAATTAACTAAAGGTAAAAGTCTATAGACCCATTCCTATTTGCGCCATACCAGCAGTACCATGTGAATAACAGTGGTTTATGTCACTCAGGCTACAAAACTTCGTGAGTCAGGAGTCATCTTACTCATGACTAATAAATAAAATAATATCTACTGATTAATTCACACCTTTAAGCGGATGATGCAAGTTATAACCACGAAAAGTGGTGCTACTACCAAGGAATGCCCTCCTGTGGGCAAGCTGATTATCTTGACTGGTCCCAGTGGAGTTGGCAAAGGCACTTTAATGCGATCGCTCCTACAGCGTCATCCGGAACTACATTATTCTGTATCCGTGACGACTCGTTCTCCTCGTCCAGGAGAAGTTGAGGGCAAAGATTATTACTTTATTAGCCGTAGAGAGTTTGAACAATTGGTAGCTGCTGGCGAATTACTGGAGTGGGCAGAATTTGCTGGTAACTGTTACGCTACTCCCCAGAAAGCCGTCATGAATCAAATTCGCTCCGGCAAGAGGGTTATGCTGGAAATTGAGCTAAAAGGAGCACGACAAATCCGCACTTCTTATCCTAGCGCCCTCAGCATTTTCATTTTGCCGCCTTCTATAAGTGAATTAGAAAAACGGATACGCGGTCGTGCACAGGATTCAGACGAAGCGATCGCTCGTCGTCTGCGCCATGCTCAAGAAGAAATAAGTGCTGCTGATGAGTTTGATCTTCAAATCGTTAATGACGATTTTGAGAGTGCTCTCAATTCCATAGAAGCAGCTATATTTAGCTAATTACATTTATTCTACCATCTGACAGGGGTTGAAAGCAGTCAAATCCTCCTACTACTTTCCTGCTGGAGGTCACTTAACAAGTAAAGGACGCCAAGGAAAAGCTATGTAAACCTTTTCCTTGGCGTCCTTTATTTTTTATCATCTGTCCTCAACATAAGAACTTATAACGTGAGAACTGATGACCGAATTAAGGTAAAGAATGAAGGATAGAAGATGAAATATTCAACACGTTACTTCATACTATCCTTCCTTACGAGAAGCTAAGCTTCGCGTGTCTATAGAGGTCTACACACCTCATTCCTCAGATGACTTTTTAACCAAACAGGCTTTGAATCAGCTCTAGATTACTAGTTAAAAAGTAAGCGACGACTGCACCACCAATGCCACCAATTAAGAAAGCACTGGCGAAGCCGTGCCAACCTTCACTAGATTTAAAAGCATCTGGAGGATTGGGTGTAGTGACAGTAACGTTGGGTTGAGGGGGATTGGTACTGGCATACAGAGATAGAGCCCCAGTCAAAACAACAATCAAGCCCAGAGCTCCCAGTAATCCAGCTAAGTTAGCATTAGCCGTATCACGCAGGGGACCCAATTTGGCAAATGGACCAAAAATCCAGTAACCATGAGCCATACCAACTTCTAGCCCTCTTCTGAACGTAGTTATCCCTGGGCGATAGGCAGGCAGGTTATTGATGTACCACTTGACCAAGGGAGAAGCATTAACCGGTGTTTCCAAGTTGCCCCGTTGTGGGTCACGCCATTCAGAAAAAACAACTTCGCGATTTCTAGGATCGCTAGGAAGATCTTTTGATGCATCTATTGCTTGAACCATATTTTCTATGTGCCTCTAAATAAAATGTTGGCAGTGTTCTCCGTAATTTACGGCAGAGGATGGAAAAGTAGGTCAGGGAAAAAGCGATTAAATTCAATCAAAATGCCAGCTGTGATAAATAACCATATGGTAGTTATCACTGGTGCTGTCGAAAGAAACTTTAGAAAATAATTTTCGCTCATCAATCTATCTCCAAAATGTGTGGATGACTTGTGTTGAGTTAACGCGGCGAAATGGGGATTTCTTCATCTTTGGCTGTTAGTTGACCAGACAGTAGTTCTTGCACTGCTGCAAAAGGCCAAGCAAAGCCTGATGCCATAATTGGAAGCGCTAAGGCAACATCAATCTGAATTTCTTTCTGTTCAACATCACCTCCCTGTTTTTTAATCGTCTGTAGATAGGTACGACCTACCCAGCCGATCCAACCAGTAATGTAGAGGAAAAGAATGCTAGGAATCAGAAAGTCACCAGCGCGATCTAGGCGACCATCTACTATCAGATGAGGTAGACCTTCTGGTCCGCACAGCGCTTGAGAATAACGCTCAAACCGCTTTTTCCCAGATTCGGGGTCGGCTGTCGTATTCCGGGCAGATGCAGCTCTTTCCTGAAAGGCAGGAGAATCGCTGCAAGGTACAAGATCTGCCCCAAGCGCTAAGGCTTGTGGGGCAAAATTGAACCAAACACAAATCGCTAGAATCAGAGCAAACAAGCAACGCATGGAATTGTTTCCTTTTATTACGAAACAAAAAGTTATTTGTACAAAACGAAGCGGCTTGTACAATCTTGATTTGTAGAACTAGGATGTCATAATACTCTTGCGCGTGAACCGAGTAAAGTTGAAGTAAATAAAAGTTAAAGCTTCTCAAACCAGTTCTTGTTAAGTCCTGAGTTCATCAGTCATGAGTCCTAGGTAAATTTTTTCTTATTTTCCAAAATTTCACTCAGAACTGGTGAGCTTGGCAATACCAGTCGCCAAGAAAGCAGGAATTCCTTCGGGTATGCCTGCAGCACCGCGTAGCCGTGCCACTGGTGACTGAGATAGCAACTGCCGTTGGATTAGTGTGGGAAACCCTCACACGGTGATGACCCCTCTGTATTTAGTACTTTATTGTAGCAATGACAACAATCTTAGCAATAGAAACTAGCTGTGATGAAACAGCCGTAGCAATTGTTAATAATCGTAAAGTTTGTAGTAGTATTATTGCCTCGCAAATTCCAGTCCATCAACAGTATGGTGGAGTCGTGCCAGAAATCGCATCCCGCCAGCATCTAGAAACGATAAATGGGGCGATCGCTCAAGCCTTGGAACAAGCAGAAGTAGATTGGGGCAAAATTGATGGGATTGCGGTGACTTGTGCTCCTGGACTGGTTGGGGCACTATTGGTCGGGTTAACAGCCGCCAAAACCTTGAGCATAGTACATAACAAGCCATTTTTAGGAGTTCATCACCTCGAAGGTCACATTTACGCGACTTATTTGAGCGAGCCAACCTTAGAGCCTCCTTTCCTTAGCTTATTAGTCTCCGGTGGTCACACTAGCTTGATTTATGTCAAAGATTGTGGTAATTATGAGACCTTAGGAGAAACTCGTGATGATGCAGCAGGTGAAGCCTTTGATAAAGTAGCGCGTCTGTTACATTTGGGATATCCTGGGGGACCAGCAATTGACAGGCTAGCAAAAGAGGGAAATCCGCAAGCCTTCGCCCTACCAGAAGGGAAAGTTTCCCTTCCAGGTGGCGGATATCACCAGTATGATGCGAGTTTTAGTGGGTTAAAGACAGCAGTGCTGCGGTTGGTACAGCAGTTTGAGAAAGATGGACAGTCTTTACCAACAGCAGATGTAGCGGCGAGCTTTCAGGAAACAATAGCACGCTCCCTTACCAAAAGGGCAATAACTTGTGCTCTGGATTATGGTCTTTCCACCATTGCCGTTGGTGGAGGCGTAGCAGCCAACAGTAGGTTGAGACAACATTTACAACAAGCAGCAGAAACTCACAACCTACGCGTACTATTTCCCTCCCTAAAATTTTGTACCGATAATGCCGCTATGATTGGTTGTGCTGCTGCTGACCATCTCAACAGAGGTCATACCTCGCCTCTGCTCCTAGGCGTTCACTCTAGGTTAGCGCTGACTCAAGTTATGAAGTTGTATCAGTCAGCTACGCCCATGTAAACGTCAAAAGTCCAAAGTTAACATCACGAATGATTCTGGAGGGGATGGGAGAAAGGAAGTAGAAGAGATTGCGCGTACGTGGGATGATATCGAGAGAATAATACTTAGGAGACACTATGGACTTAACAAACTTTATCGAAACCAAATTGAACGAATACGCCCTGTTGCTATAGTGATTATTCCGAGAACTCACCCCCAGTACTTCTCTATTGACAATTGACAATTGACGATTGACTTTTGACGAGAGAGCGAATGTGAGTAGTAACTGCATCCGGTTGTTCCAACATTGCTAGGTGTCCGCAATCAGGAATTTCAATAACATTATCACCACAGTAGCGGAAAAGAGGGTGAAAGCTAGCTAAATGACGGACGTACTTAGGTTCCATAACCTTATCTTCCGCACCAGCTAGAAAATAAATCGGTTGCTTAAGTTGAGCAACCAGTTGGGGTAAACGGTTAATTTCTTCTTCTGTTGTAGAATCTAGCAATGCTCCCAAAGCAGCTTCTGGGTCTGCAACAACAAAATCAATGACTCGCTGCCGTGCCCAATTGCGCTCCAAGGGGCGTGCTACACTCGCTCTAGTAAACAGTAGATCAATCAGAGGCACTTGGCTAAGCCATTTAGGGCGAACTTGCAAAAACCGCTGACCCGCTGAACGAAACTGCTCAAAGGCTTCTTTGAGATAAATGCCACCACCTGCGTTAATACAAATAACTCCTTTGACACATTCGGGTATTTGGGCGGCACACCAAAGGGCGATCGTGCCTCCTAAAGAGTGACCAATCAACCAAGCATTAGAAACGTTGAGTTGTTGCAGAAGGGCTACTAAATCTTGAGTATAGGCAGCCGGAGTATAGAGAGAATCAAAGGGATCAACAACCGGACTAGATTTAGTACTCAGGCTAAAATAAGTTTGTTCTCGACTAAAATCAGTTTTTAACCTAGACTGAGACTCCCCAAAACCTCTTAAATCATAAGAAAGACACTGAAAATCATCTGATAACCGAGAAATCACAGGTTGCCAGTATCCACGGCTATTGAGCCATCCGTGGATAAAAACTAAGGTGTGGGGGTAGGAAGTAGGAGCTGTTAGCTCGTATGCGTGTGGAACGCCCAAGATTTCGATGGTTGCCATATTTCTATCGTACCCCGTTCAGGAAGGGAGTTGGGGAGGACAGTGCCGGGGTGAGCGTAAGCTCCAAGACGGGGGGAACCCTCCGTTCAAAGTAGCGTGTCCTTGTCCTTTGGGACAAGGACAAAAGGATAAGGACATAGTTCTGAGTGGAGGAAACCGAAGCAACAGACAACTCTTGGCGCGGCGCTGCCTCGGGAACCTCAGCACGGTGAACCAGTCGGTGTAGACGGTGAAACCAGTACTGAAGGAGGGAACTCCTCCTCTAGCTCTATGCTCACCACGGCACAGTCCTCTCTTATCTACTCTCTTATCATTCCCAACAACCTATGTCGTACTCCTTGCGTCGTTACGGGGAGAAAAGTGTAAGGATGTATGAATTTTCTCATTTCCTCTACAGCTATACGTCCCTGTACCTAGTTTTAAGAGTCCTGAAAAGGCAGGTGAGTTTTTGTGTTATACACAATTCATTACTTCTTAATGACTTCCCTTTTGGTTAATTTCTTCTTGGCTCTACAACAAAATGCTAAAGTTGAAAGAGATTAGTGTAAGATACGCAATTGCTGACTACTGTCATCGAAAATCCCACAAACACATAAAGAACACTGTAAGTGTAAGGGGGATACGACGTAGGTAGTTGGGTCACAAGTGAATCAGCACTCTTTCCCGTAGAAACCAACTCATTTATACTACCCGAACCGCGTTGGCATGGGTTTTTGGAAAACTTGGTTTAGTACATCAGAAGCTACCTCAACTACTAGGACAACACCTTCAGAAGAGTATACAGTGGAAACTGTGGTTAACTCAGACTCTAATGGTGTTGGCGACGTTCATCGGCTGGAAACTCGTATAGTTTTTAGCACGGAACGAGATCTTGACCTGTATGAACTAGAAGAACTATGTGATTCAGTCGGTTGGTCGCGTCGTCCTTTGCGAAAAGTGAAAAAAGCGATCGAGCACAGTTTTCTTGTCGCCTCTATGTGGCAGGTGCGAGGAAACAAAAGGCGGCTTATTGGTTTTGCCCGTGCGACGTCAGATCATGCCTTCAACGCCACAATTTGGGATGTGGTAGTTCATCCAGATTTTCAAGGAAAAGGACTGGGTAAGGCACTGATGAAATATGTACTGAAAAAGCTTAGAAGTGAAGAAATTAGCAATGTTACTCTTTTTGCTGATCCCCATGTCCTAGATTTTTACCGGAATTTGGGATTTATGTCCGACCCAGAAGGTATCAAAGGTATGTTTTGGTACCCTCATTAATTTTTAAGCAACCACAGTAGCTATTACCAAAAATAAAGCTATAATATATTGTTTAAGTATTAAAATGGTGAGTGATTTTAGTGAACTCGAGAAAATCTTACCTGTTGTTGTGGACCAAGTCAGTTCTTTAGAAGAATTGGATACCTGGCTGAAGTTACACGAATGTATTCAATCCGTGAGATTGGAAGATTTTTTGATTAAAACCAATCCGCCGCAACGGGAATTTATTGTTGAGTTCAAGAACAATTATGGTTCTACAATCACAAAAGTGATTAATATCTTTGTGCTGGCAAACGGAAGATTCAGGTTCAGTGAACTGCGCGCTCCATAGGGTATTGTTAGCTTAAACATCGGCTAGGAGAAATACAATGATGTGTTCCTTCCTAGCCGATATGTCTTATCTAGATGCTGTGTGAACTATGGACCTACCGGGAAGAAACCCCCAATGGGTCGCCAGTTATCGTTGATGCCAGACCAGTCACTACTTGCTGACCACCAGCTTGTGTAGACACGACCATCATTACTGACAACGAACAAGTCTAGCTGTTCGGGCTTGCAAGCTACTGCTGCGATCTTTGACTTGATCAGGTTGATGGGAACGAGTCCTGAGAACTCTGTTGTCCTGGTGCAATCCTCTCCTCTGCATCCGGAGTTAGGACAGACTAGAGAAACATTACAAATGCCATTTGATATGAGGCTCCGCCTCTCGTCCTCCTAAACGCGAGGCGGAGCCTCAATAGCTGTATTCCCAGCCTGAGACTGGGACAAGTCTGTGGGGTGTGACTCTCGATTCGCCAGCAGTATCCTTCTAGGGGTGAGATGAGCTTAATGTAAGAGCTTTTGCATAGGGAAAGAGAGTCTTTACAAAAAGTAACAAAGCATAGTAGCATATCCATGTAAATCTGCTAGAGCATACAAGTCAACTAAAAGAAAAGCTCTTAAGTGTCGCAAAAAACTAATACTTAGGTTAGAATGAAAAAAAACCGGGATGTAGCGCAGCTTGGTAGCGCGCCTGCTTTGGGAGCAGGATGCCGCAGGTTCAAATCCTGTCATCCCGATATGTTAATAATCATGCCGATCTTTTAATAAGAAGTAAAAAACCTAGAGCCGAACACGTCTCTAGGTTTTTTACATACTACAATGGCTAATTCGTGCAAGCAAAGAGGGTACTATTGCGAATGGGTGTAATTGTGATTGCACGTTAGTTGGTAGTGTAAGTCACAAAAACTTGTATATAAATTAATCTATAAATTAATTTAGTTTTTTGTGAAAATATCATCAAAAAATGAAATCAAAAAGTCAAAATTTGACTGTACTGCGATTATTTATTTGATTTATAAGAGAATATACACTGAAATTGCATGTTTTCCCGGAAGCTATAATTATGCTGCTTTGCTATTTATTATTTTCTATTAGGCAAAATTATTTCTCAGCATTTAAGTTATCCCAGAAGAGCAGAAATATGTAAACATTGAGACATTTTACAGCAGCCGTAGAAGGAACGATTTCATATTTATTGTCGTCAACTTAAGCTAGCGAAAGCCAATAAAATGGCAGATGACACCTTAAGTGAAGAGTACATTTTTCGCAACTCTTGTTAATATACAGCAGGCATCTACAATCCGAGTGCAATTCTTAGTAAGGCGAAATTGAAATACCAAAAACAGCACAGTCAAGTAGCAAAGAAGGTACTATATCTAAGACTGGTTGGTACTGTGCAAATCCAACTATATTGTCAGACTTGATTTCAGATGTATTGATACGAGGAGAAGTCATGAATTTATTAGTTCGCTGGGGCACAACATTGACTTTAGTTGGCAGTACTCTGCTAGCAACAGTTTTTAGCCCAAATGCTCCAGTCCTAGCATTGACAGAGCAACAAATTCAAGAAAAATTAAATCCAGTACCTGTGTTTTTGATTACTAATAATCAGGGTGTACCTCTCACTCGTACTGTACCTAACAGTGGGCAAAACGGGCAAAACGGGCAAAAAAAACAAGCCACGGTGACAGACGTTTTTCTGAGTGGACAAGAAGCTCAGGCTTTTATTAACGAACTGCGGAATGTGAAAGGTAAAGACCCAAAAATGGCAGAAATGTTAAAAAGCTTGCAAGTGACGCCAGTACCTTTGGGGATAATTTATCAGAAACTTCGAGAAAATGCTAAGAAACCAGACAGCCTAGTGTTTGCTTTTAATCCTGGAAAGCAGGATTTAGAAGGAGCAGTAACATTGCTACGCCAAAACGGTAAAGAAGTCAAGCAATTCCCAAGTGTGCCTATTTTTATTGTTAGATCGCCAGAAAAAGGGTATGTCTCTGTCAAACGGAAAACTGACAACAAGGAAGTTATTCCGCTGTTCTTAAGTCAAAAAGACGCTCAAGGTTTATTGAACCAGGTGAAGCAACAAGTTCCCAAAGCTGAAATTCAGGTTGTGGACATAGACGGAGTCATTAAAACTTTACGAGAAAAAAATGATGCTTGGCTTAGCCAAGTTGCTATAGTACCATCTTCCGAGAGTATGGAGTATGTCGTGAGCAAGCGAAATAATGCACCCAAGCCCGCTAATGCTCCAAATCAAAATCCATCTGTCAAACCTCCCGCACCAACTACTCCTAAGAAATAATAAACTTATGCCTTAGGGTAGGGGCATGGCGGATAAACAGTCGTCAGTAAACGGTTTGCAACTTTGGCAGTGGCGTAACGTAGCAATTCAAGCTGCGATCGCCACTGGTATCTTACCTGCTGAAGTAGATTGGTTGCTACAAGAGGTCGCTGGATTAGATCGCTTGGCATTACGTTTGGAATCATTCAAAAACTGGGATCAGATTCGGTTGGAGTTATCTCTAGAGGATTTAGATAAACTCTGGCAACGGCGATTAAATGAACACTTGCCAGTACAATATATAGTAGGAGCGACCCCTTGGCGAAACTATAAAATCGCTGTGTCAAATGCGGTTTTGATTCCCAGACCAGAAACAGAGTACTTGATAGATTTAGCTGTCGCTGCTGCTAGAAAAAGTGTGGTGACACCGTCTTTAGAACAAGGACACTGGGCTGACTTGGGGACTGGTAGTGGCGCGATCGCAATTGGATTGGCAGATGTTTTCACAACAGCAATCATTCACGCTGTTGATTACAGTCACGAAGCGCTCGCGGTTGCAGTGACAAACGCCCAAAATTTAGGTTTTGGGGAACGCATTCAATTTTATCAGGGTTCTTGGTGGGAACCTCTGGCATTTCTCAAGGGTCAGTTCAGTGGAATGGTATCTAACCCGCCCTATATTCCCACCAACATTATACCTACCCTACAGCTTGAAGTCGTGAACCATGAACCACACCTGGCTTTGGATGGGGGCACTGATGGCTTAGATTGCATCCGCCATTTGGTAGAAGTTTCTCCCACTTATTTACGACCAGGTGGTGTTTGGCTGATTGAGATGATGACAGGACAGGCAGATGCTGTACGAGAAATGTTGCAAAATCAAGGGAGTTATTGTGACGTTCAGATTCATAAAGATTTAGCTGGTATTGAGCGCTTTGCTCTGGCATATAAGAAAAGATAGAAGATAGAAATTACCTCTTGTTTCTTCATTCTTCTTTCTTCAGTTTTTAAAGATGACTCAAGTTTCTCTAGACACCCTTGTATCTGGCGTACGTGCTGGTAAATTAGTGAGCTTTCCTACAGATACTGTTCCGGCATTAGCAACTTTACCAGAACAAGGAGCGTTAATTTATGCAGCGAAGCAGCGTAGTCGAGATAAACCCTTAATATTAATGGCAGCGAGTGCTGAAGAAATCTGGTCTTTCACCGAGGGGAGTGACGATGAGTATGAAATTTGGCACAGAGTTGCAAAGAAATATTGGCCAGGAGCACTGACTTTAGTGTTACCTGCTTCAGCTAGCGTAGCACAAGCTATGATTTCCATTTCTGATGGAGATTGGGATCCTCACAAGGATAAGCTTAATCTTAACAAGACAATTGGGATTCGAGTGCCTAATTGTAGAATTGCCCAGACTATCTTGGCGCAAACAGGTCCTCTTGCAACAACCAGCGCCAATTTATCAGGTCAACCTTCCTTGCGAACAATGGCAGAGATTGAGGCACAATTTCCCAATGTTTTGACTCTGGCGGCGACAGAATTTAAAGACGAGATACACGGAGATGGTGTTCCTTCCACTGTTGTCAAATGGACTGGAAAGAATTGGCAAATTTTACGGCAAGGTGCTATAAAGGTAGAACTCTTTGTGCCTTGAATTGAGTAGATAGGCAAGTATTTTCTACATAGGGGCATTACCAAAGTACGAATTTTGGATGGAAATGAAAGTTCCCGTTTTGTTTTATATCCTATGGTGGAGACAGTAAATTTTTGAGCTTACCACTTTATTGTTAAGTTGACACTCTCCTGGCTTCGTGAATATCGCGCTATGCGCTCATTCTTGCAAAAAGACAAGAGATTCTTGGTTCATCCAGCAAGCCGTAAACCTTCAGGTTAGAAACAGACGAATTTTCACCTGTAGCTAGAAATTCCGTCTTGGAGGACTCTGTTGGAAACTGGTGGAAACTCCGGAACTTTGTTTTGAGCTGGTGTGGTCAATTAAAAAGGTTATTATTGCCGAATTATGAATTGGAGCAACTGGGTATATCTAGGAGCAGGACTAGCAATAGGGGTTGGTCTTCGTGGGTTATTTGCGCGGCAGGAGGTGTCTTCTCGCTCATCCACAGTCTTATCAGTGGATGAACAACAGGCTACGCCAACACTCCTGCAACAGATGAAACAAACGCAACTCGCGTATTACATGGCACGAGAAATAAGCCATTTTAAGGCGGGGTTTTTGGCGCGAACGACTCACGTACTGCGATCGCCCCTCAATGGTCTGATTGGCTTGCATCAGTTAATATTATCTAACTTATGTGAAAATCCAGAAGAAGAACGAGAATTTATAGCTCAAGCTCACGAGCGAGCGCTAAAGCTACTCAAGCTGATTGATGAAATTCTTACCGTTGCCAGAATCGAACATGGTACGAATAAATTAAATATTCAGCCTTTAAAACTAGCCGAACTTTTGCAAGAAGTTCACAATTTAACTTATATGCTGGCGGAAAACCGCAATTTTCCTTTCAAAGTTATACCAACAGATCCAGAAACATACATACTGGCAGATCCTTGCTGGCTGCGACAAGTATTACTCAATTTGGTGGAAACTTGCATTGCTCAAATGGAGGAAGGCAGCATCTGTATTTCTACTAAAGTAGCTCACACAAGCGATCGCGTTCATATTTGGTTAGATGTGCCAACCCATGCGATTCCCCAGAGTGAGCCAATAGATTTCATGACATCGCAAGACTTGCAACCTAAAGCCGATGAAAAAAACAATATTCTCTCGCCAGGAATGAAGCTGCTACTCAATCAAACTCTTTTGGAAGTCATGGCGGGAAAGTTAGAAATAGTTCCCTCTCCCACCGCTCAAGAACAAGCCTATGATGTGACTAGGCTACAAGTATCTATCCCCCTAGTGATTCCTGAAGTTGAATTTCTACAGGAAGAGAACTAAAGTGAGGTTGGTTAGATAGCACCATTGTGGTGGTGGAATTATGTTTGAAACCAATCTTTTCGTAGAATTGCTGCTGGTGAGTGGTCATTAAGTAGACACGCTCAACACGGTTCATGCGGGGATGGCTCAAAACGGTTTCCACCAACTTGCTTCCTAGTCCAACACCACGGTACTCTGGATGAATAGCAACATCCCAAATAGTAGCGCGATAGATGCAATCAGAAGTTGCTCTGGCAAAGCCAATGAATCGTTCTCCATCCCAAACGGTAATCACAGGGTCACTGTTTGCAATGGCTATGCCTAAATCTTCAATGCTGCGACCTTTTGCCCAGAAAGCAGAAACGTTTAATAACTGCTGGATCTGATAAAGGTCGATTTCAGACTTGCGATCGCTAAATCGAATCTGATTGTGACTAGAATTCATGAAGTTTACTGAATTGATGGAGTATATTTGCTATCTTTTATCCGATTTTGTAAGATAGCGGTAGAGTTGTATCAATCGTAAGCTTAAAAAAATTTAATGTAAGCTTAAAAAAAATTAATATTATAATTTAACTGCAAATCCATCTCCATAAAGGATGACTTGGTCCTTGCTGACGTATCCGAAAAACCTGTTGTTCTAGGCGTTGCTTTTCCTGCTGTGGTAGTCCTAATAGGATATTTCGACTTTGCCAAATAAGAACAGCAAGGGTCATACCGAGACAAAAAGATAGACCAAGAGTCGCCAAGGGATGATAGTATAGCCCGTATCGCACAGCTACCCAAGTAAAGTATTGTCGCAACAGAGCAATTTCTGAACGTAAATTCCATGCACAAAGAGGTCCAATAGTCAACCATAAAAAACCGGCAAACAACCACCTGGTAAACACTTGTAGGTGGTGTAGCTTTTGTACTTGTTTTGCAAAAGACTGATCACTCTCGTCTGTGTACCAGCTAGTTTTGGGTGGTTCTTCTGGTTGAGCCATAGGGGAGGTGGGAGGAAGAAGTGGGGACTAGGAATTCCCACAGAGTGGGGCAATGGGCAAGGGGATAATGACTAATGACTAATGTCATAACTTATTGAGAATTATCTGCTGGTGCGTCAATTGATTCAGTTACGCTTTGGACTAGTGTTGATTCGCCTCTGCGTTCTCGCCACCAAACCAGAAGAGTACTGGCGATGAAGATACTGGAATAAGCTCCAGCTGCAAAGCCAATAATCAATGCCAAGGCAAAATTTTTCAGTGTTTCTCCCCCGAACAGGAAGATAGCAAATAATGTCAATAACACAGTTAAGGTTGTATTGATTGACCGTGCTAGAGTCTGATTAACTGCGTCATCTACAATATCGCCAATAGGGCGATTCGGACTTATTTTGAGGGTTTCGCGAATGCGGTCGTAAATAACAACAGTGTCGTTCACGGAAAAACCTGTAATTGTTAGCAGGGCGACGATGAAAAGGCTATCTACTTCCGTACGTAGTGTTAAACCTAGAATCGAGAAAATCCCTACCGTAAGAAATATATCGTGAAATAGAGCAATGATGGCAAACACGGCATAGTCCCACTGGAAGCGGAAAGCCATGTAGATAACAATGCCAAGGAAAGAAACTCCAAGAGCGAACAGACCAGACCTAAACAGTTCTTGCCCTAAAGTAGGACCAACCGTATCAATTTGGTTTTTTTGTGGATCGAAAGCGCCTATTTTTTCACTCAAGGCATTTTGTAGTTGGGTACGTTGCTCTGGAGTTAAATTTTTTGTCCGAATTGATATGCCGTTTTCTTTGCGTGTGTCTCTGTCGGTAACAACTTGAATACTGCTATCACTCAACCCTTGTTCTTGCGCGACTTCTCGCACGACGTTGATATCTATTGGTTTGTCGCAGTTATTTGGCTTGGTACAATCTCGTTCAAATTGCAACCGTGTACCACCAACAAAATCAAGACCAGGACGCAGAGGAGAACCAATTTGTTGCCAAGAAATCACCATTGAGATGATACCGACAACAATAATGATGGCAGAAACAGTCCACCATAGCGATCGCGATTTGTTAATACTCAGTTTCATCTTGCCACCTCTGCCTTATTTGTCACTGGCAGGTTCGGACAGTAAAGTTCGCTTTTGCGTAGCGCAGGCAAAGAAATCGCCAAAAACATCAATGTGCGACTACAGGTGACTGCTGTAAACATACTTACAGCTACACCCAAAGCTAAGGTCAGAGCAAAGCCTTTTACCAAGCCAGATCCCAACCAGAACAGCGCAGCACAAGCAATCCATGTTGTGACGTTGCTATCTAAAATACTAGAAAATGCTCGGTAGAAACCAGATTCTACAGAACGATATAAGGATTTGCCTGCTCGCAATTCTTCCCGCGTACGTTCAAAGATAAGTACGTTGGCATCAACTGCCATACCAATACTGAGAATAAAACCAGCAATTCCTGGCAGTGTCAGGGTGACGCCTAACAAAGCGAAGGTCGCCCAAGTTAGGAGGGAGTAAATCACAAGAGCTAAATCCGCAATCAGTCCTGGTAGTCGATAGTACAATACCATAAATATTAATACTAAAACCAAACCACCAATTCCAGCATAAATACTGCTTTGAATGCTGTCTTTACCCAAGGTTGCTCCAACTGTACGGTTTTCTACGATTTCCACGGGTACGGGTAGTGCGCCACCACGTAGTTGTACGCCTAAGCCATTGGCTTCTTGTGCGGTAAAGTTCCCTGTAATTCTAGCACCGCCTCCAGTAATACCATTGGCGGCAAATTCTGGACCTACGTTTGGAGAACTAATGAGTTCGTTATCTAGGAAAATACCTATGCTACGTCCAGTGCCAGCAAGTTGTTTCGTCAGTTCGGCAAATAGTTGACCACCCTTGTCATTAAAGCTAAGGTTGACTTCCCAGTTACTGCCTGAAGTGGGTTGGCTGTAGGCGTCCTTAAGGTATTTACCAGTCAGTGGTGGGTTTGTGCTTTCAAATAATTCAGCGATCGCTTCGTTATTCTTTTGCAATTCTTGCTGATTTTTCTCAATTGCAGCTTTGTCGTTAGTCTTTCGCAGTTCTGCTTGCTTTGCCTTGAGTTGTGTTCTTGACACTTGAAATAGATTAAACAGCTGAGTTTCTGTGTTTGGCTTTTGTTTTTTGAACTCTAACTGCGCTGTACCTCCCAGAACCCGTTCTGCTTGCTCCGGGTCATTAACTCCAGGGAGTTGGACTAAAATTTTATCTGTACCTACTGTTTGGATCACTGGTTCAGAAACACCTAGACCATTGATACGACCTTCAACAACTCTTTTGACAGCTTCCAATTCTCGTTCAGTAATTTGCTTAATTTCCGGTGTTGTCTTTACCTGAATGGTTAGCTGCGAACCTCCTCGCAAGTCTAATCCTAAAGGTACAGAAATTATAGCAATCGCCGTAATAGCGGCGATTACCAAAACTAAAATCAAAGCTAATAGTGATCGCTGTCTTTGCATACCCTTACTCACTGCAACAAACGCTATAATAGCGCTCTTTGGGGGAGTTGTGAGTTATGTGTTAAGAGTTTTGAGTGATGACTTTTACAAAGGAATGCGGCTCTCTGTTTTGATTTGTGTAAACACAATTGAGCGGTGAGTAGCAGCAAGCAATAACTAAAGATATTTAATTAATCCACAAGTATACCAGAAGTAGAGTTAACACTGTCAACGATACCCCAAAGCGCAGATGTTCCCAATTAATAAGCCAAAAGGACTGCGAGTGAAACTCAACAGGACTGCCAGTGCTCGTGGAAAAAACCCCGCAAAAGATAGGTTGGCGTTGACAACCATCATGCTTAACAAAAACACGATAGTAGTAGCATCAATCGCATCCCATGCTTCTTGCAAACTGAGAACACCCAAAGCAATGAGAAATGCACCAACCCACTAGTACAGGTCGGCGGAATTCAAAATTCACTCATTCAAAATTCAAAATGAAGACAGCGTAAGCGTTTCATCGATTTGGAATGGGTGATTTATTTACGCCGACCTGTACTAGGGCAATTGTGGCATGGTTCATGCGTAGACCTGGAAGATAGCCCAGTGCTAACCCTAGGTAAGTCAGCCCTAATACGCCATAGATTACAAATTGTCGGAGGAAAATCACAAATTTATTAAGCTATTGTCAGCAGCGATACAGCTATCAGCAAAATGACTCATATTCTAATGTCAGATTGCCATTTTTTAACCGCGAGTGAGAATGTGGGTGAAATCACAGAAAAATAGCTTTCAAAAAATGGTAATTCTTGATTTTCGATAAATTTTCTTACCTTTATTCTCTCTATCTCCTACTTAGTCTCTCTTGCATATAAGTATTTTTTTAGAGAAGGTTGTATTATTTAAGTGTCACTATCAGCATAAGACTTACGCAGTTTTGCTATTAGCGCCTGAATGTTAAATTAGAGTATTTATACTTGCGTATATATGCTGTTATGAAGTTTCGTTTCTTTATGAAATTTTAGTAAATGTAACATTTGCCTATATCAAAAGGTGGATGACTTTATTAAAATTTTAAGTATGTCAAGTTAAAAACAAGATATCTCTACTACACGTCTGATAAAAAGGAAATTGCGCTTAACTTGACGTAATATAGAACAGGCTCTGATGCCAGTAGCTACTCAATCATCAGATCACGCAAATCATCAGATTGTATCTCAGTCAGGACAAGATTCTTCCGGGACAAGTCGTGGCAGTTTTGTAGATGTTCATCGGGTAGTTCAAGAGCCTCAATCGAATAGAGGAGTGAACCATGAAGGTAAACTATAGTACCACAAAAAAGATCTTTCTGGCAAGCTGGGTATCGATAAATCAAACACAAGAAGATGCTCCAGTAGCCCAGATGCACCGTCCTTCCGCTAAGTCTCACTTTAATATTCTCAAACCCATACGGCGGTGGTTAGACAATATTCAAGTTCGCGATCGCCCACTAGCTCATCGGTTGTGTAAGCTTATTCCTTCCGATTGTCCTTTTGAGCGGGATGTGAAACTATTTGGGAAAACCCTGTTTCATATTCCGCCATTGTGCAAGCTCAACCCCGTCTATGAAGAATTGGTTGGCTTACGTTTTCGAGCGCTGTGCTATTTAGCTGATGAATGCGGCGAAGATGTGACGCAGTACTGCTAAGAAAGCAGTACTGCTAAGAAACGAGTCCCTTGCTAATGGGAATGGGGAATGGGCAATGCTCGATTTCCAGTTTCCGATTCCCAATTCCCGATTCCCATTTGTATCAACCTTAAAGTGAAACGGTATTAGTGGTTGGTACAAAAACTTTAGCCAACGGCTAACAACTAACCACTAACACCTGGCAATTAGCGATAGCCGAACGCGAGTGCGTCTCCGGTAGGAGAAGGCTTAAGCTCCGCTTATCGCTCATGACTAAAAACTAATGATTATTGACTGTTTTTTGCCATTGTGCAATTGCATTTTGCGCTTGTTTATATGCGGCTGTTCCCTCTGGAACTAAGACAGCAGTTGCAATTGCGGCTTTTAGTTCTTTTTGAGCAGCTCGTTTTTTGGCAAGACGCAAAATATTTTCGCTCCATGAGTTGATAGATTTTTGAGCAATATCAAAGCCTGGTTCACCTCGTGGGACTTTTTTAGCAACTTCTATAGCGCGATTGTAAGTAGAAGCCTGTTCCGCCCGAATTAAGCCAACAGCAGCATCGATAAGAGTTGTATTGCTCACATACTGCTTTGCTTCTAGCCGCCACTGCTTAATAGATGTTTGTGCTTTTGAGTATACAATTTGGTTTTTGGGGACTAACTGTGCAGCGGAAATAGCATTCTCATACAGTTTTTGCTTAGCACGACTTTGGGCCAAATTTAAAATCATACGGCTCCAAATCTTGATGTTTTCCTGAGCTTCGGGGTACTTGGGATCACTAGGCGGAATCTTACGAGCCGTATCAATTGCTCGCCTCAAATCACTAGCTTGATTTTGCCTTAGGGACATTCTCTCCAATTCCAACCGTGCTTGGTTCCGCTGTTTAGATTCGTCAGGACTTGGAGTGACTTGTGGACTAGAAGTAACTTGGGTAATGATTGATTGGGTTTTTGGTTGGGTTACTACGGTTGGTGATGGCGTTAGGTTAGGTTGTGGTGACACCTCAGCAATCTTTCTGTTGTTAGTAGCAGTCCTGAAAGATGCTGGTAATATATCAGCTAATTTAAATCCTGCGCGATCGCGCAAAAAAACAACCACAACTAAGCATAGAACAAACATCGTAGCTATGCTCCACAGTAGAAGCTGCGGCAGAAGTTGTTTATTTGACGACTTTTTCTGGGGATGGGGGGATGAGGGAGATGAGGGAGATGAGGAAGTATTTTTTCCTGAAACTTCTGTTACTTTCCTGACTCTCGCTTCACTTTTATCCTCCAATTGTGGCGAGATAACTTGCGCCTTGGGTACAAAAAGAATAACAGGGTTTTGTGTAGGACGCCAGTAGTGTTGACAGAGTTCTGGCGTGCGAACATTCAGATATTTTTCTAAATGCGTCAAATTACTGCCGTTACCATAACGTAAAGCTTCTAACAGCGCTGCTGTAAAGAATCCGTGACCTAGTTCACTACTTTCGTGGGAAAATTGCTCTGGTTGACAAGAAAGAATAGTATGAATTTGTAGTTCTTTAGCGAGTTCTATCGTTTCTTTCCCGACATGAGCATCTGTGTGGGTTCCAAAAGCACGGTTGATATCAAGTAATAGCAATGCATCGAGGTTAGCAACTTGCAGACCTTGCATTAATGCTCGCACTTCTATACCAGTCTCTTCAATATGATTGGGATCACCTTCCACTGGCATTAAGTAATCTTGTCCTTTGTGGTTGACGCCATAACCGCTGAAGAAAAACCACAATCGGTCTTGTGCTTGCACAGCGCGCTCTAGCCCCCAACCTTCTTGGAAAGAAGCGGGGGGTAGGTTTCTGGAAGGAATCTGCTGGGGCTGAACGGGTGATGATCGCCCCTCAGCAGCAGCAAAATCTTCAAGCAACAGCAAAATATTCTCTTTAGTAGGATAAGTAGATCTATTTCCAAACGGTGGCGAAGTCTCTGTCATTAGCAAACACTGCTGCGGCAAAGAACCACCATTCGTCACCAAAAAATTTTTGACTGCTTCAGCATCTGCTTGAGCGCAACCTAAAGGTTGAAAGAACTGATATTGATTGATGCCAATTGCGATTGCCCAGTTATTTGCCATCGCGATCTTTTTTACTCGTTGTTTACTTGCCCAAGAGAGTGGTTGGCTTTGCAAAAAAAGCAAGGCTAACCTATGCTCTAATAGTCTAGGTGATTCTCATTCAACCGTTATACACCTGCCGTTTTCTCCCTGTCCAGTGACTGAGGAAGTTGAAGAATTGGGGGTTTTTTAGTTGATCTTAGGAGAAGGACTCAACCAAAAAATGTTCCCGCACGCTTGGTTTCTCCCGCATCACCTACGTAACCCAAATGATAGCGATTTTTACCCAATGACTCACTGCGCTTGTTTCGATGCCTTAGAATAAAAAGGTTGTCTACATTTGCAGTACCCATTATTATGGCTGTTCCTAAGAAGAAAACATCCAAGTCTAAACGAGATAAACGTCGAGCGACATGGAGGCACAAAGCCACAGTTGAAGCTCAGAAAGCTCTTTCTCTGGGCAAGTCTATTTTGACCGGACGTTCTACATTTGTCTATCCTGCTGCTGAAGAAGAGGAAGAAGAGGAGTCATAAGACGACTATTCGGTAATTGGTAACTGGTTGTTTGCCTGATGTTAGTTGTTAGTTATTTTTGTGCTAATCACTAACCGCGAACCATTACCCATTACCTGTGACTGATTACTTGATAACTTATAAAAATTAGAGTGTCTTCAGAAAAGTTATTTTTTCTACAACTATGGTGAGAAAATTTTTTCAGAAGCCTACAAAGCAAGAAGGGGAACGCGTTCCTCCCGGTCAGTACTTGACCAAAGGATTTCCTGTATTAACCTATGGTGCGACTCCTCAAGTTAGCACAGACGAGTGGGAATTTCGGGTATGGGGTTTGGCAAAACCTGCAACCTTTACCTGGTCAGACTTTATGGCACTTTCCCAACACGAATTCACGGCAGATTTCCACTGTGTTACGCGCTGGTCAAAACTTGATGTCAAGTGGACTGGGATCAAGGTTATAGATTTTATGAAACTCATTGAGGTAGACCCCAAAGCAACTCACATAATGGAGCACTGTTACGGTGACTACACTACCAATATCTCAATGAAAGACTTTGTGCGGGAAGAAAACTTCTTTGGCTTTAAAGTCTTTGGAGAATCGTTACCAGCAGAACATGGCGGTCCAATGCGGCTTGTTGTTCCTCACCTCTACGCTTGGAAAAGTGCCAAGTGGATTAATGGTTTAGAGTTTCTAGAACGCGAAGAGTTGGGTTTTTGGGAGCGCAATGGCTATCACCGTCGTGGTGAACCTTGGGCTGAAGAACGTTACAGTAATTGAATTTAATTGATTTTGCCCTTGGTGAATACTATCTTTCACCTGTTGGATGACTTTCTTCTGCTGTGTGATGTAGTTGTCATTCATCATGAAATACTTGTTCTCTTGCAAAAAAGCGTCCAACTGGACGTTAAGAAGACAATCTCACTTTAATAATTAAAATAGCTAACCAATGAGTCGCTTCAGTGTAGAGAGCTTGTCTTTATAGGGAGCGTATCGCCATTTTAAATCGAGCCAGAAAGGATTGTGCAAGACACTTTTGTAATGGGAAAAAGTGTCAAAGCTGGATTTACCGTGATACTTGCCAATTCCACTATCACCCACACCACCAAATGGTAAAGATGAAATCGCAACGTGTATCACTGTATCGTTGATACAAACTCCACCGGATGAAGTTTCCTGCAAAACTTGTTGTTGTAGATTTTTGTTATTAGAAAATAAGTATAAAGCCAAGGGTTTCGATTTAGAGTTAATTAAGTCAATTGCTTCGGTTCTGTCCGTGTATTCTATCACTGGAAGAATAGGACCAAAAATTTCTTCCTGCATTATTGAGGCTGTTAAGGAGACATCCTCAAGCACTGTTGGGGCAATATAAAGTTCTGAAGGGTTGGTTTCTCCGCCAATGCGAACTTTGCCCTCTTTCAAAAGATGAGTTAACCTGTCAAAATGTTTTTGATTAATAATCCTTGCATAATCAGAACTACTTGCAGGATTATCTCCATAAAATTCTAGCAAGCATTTCTGAATTTCATTTAATAAATTTTCTTTGATTTTTTTATCCACTAAAAGATAGTCTGGTGCAATACAAGTTTGTCCGGCGTTGAGAAACTTTCCCCAAGTAATGCGTCTAGCGGTGTGTTCAATATTAATATCAGAATCTACAATGCAAGGACTTTTACCGCCCAATTCTAGAGTGACAGGTGTCAGGTTTTTAGCAGCTGCTTCCATAACTATTTTGCCTACCGCCGTACCACCTGTGAAAAAGATATGGTCAAACTTCTCTGCTAGTAGTTGTTGACTTGTTTGCACACCTCCTTCTACCACAGCAATATATGCCGAATCGAAATATTGTTTTATCATCTCACTGAGAAGACGAGAGGTGTTTGGTGCAAGTTCTGAAGGTTTAAGAATTGCACAGTTGCCTGCAGCAATAGCGCCTACTAGTGGTGAGATAATTAAATGAAATGGATAGTTCCAAGGACCAATAATTAAAACGACTCCTAGCGGTTCTGGATAAATGCTTGTCGATGCAGGAAATAATTTCAGGGAAACAGGTACTTTCTGAGGTTTCGTCCAAGTCTTGATATGCTTGATAGCATAGTTAATTTCTTGGATTGTTCCAATTTCTGTTGCATAACTCTCAAATTCTGGTTTATTTAAATCCGCTTTCAGTGCGTTGATAATTGCTTCTTGTTGCTCAGTGACTGCTTGTTTTAAAGTTTTCAGTTGTTCAAGTCGAAAATTAATGTCTTTTGTCCTACCAGTATTAAAAAAAGCACGTTGTTTGTGGATGATATCGGCAATTGACACTTCTTGAGAAATCATAGTTTTTATCCTAGTTAGCTAAATTTAACCAACCCTTCATCAGTCCTAAATTCTAAGTCATTTTCCTCGGGAGCATCCCAATGCATGCAAAAAAAGATGATAGTGGGAGCCGGAAAGCTCCCTACTTTACAGCGGTTTTCATCCGGGTGAAGTACAAATTTATCTGCGTACCCTGCGGGTTCGCCTTTAGGCGTTCTCGTAAGAGTAGCCGCCTCTGGCGTCTATATCTGCGCCCTTGGGTGCGGTTTCTTAACTCTTTGATGTACCTCACTGAATTGAAACCTACTTTAATTGAAAGCGGGCTGGAAGCCCGCACTACAAAATAAAATAAATTACACATTTGGGATGCTCCCTTTTCCTCTAGTTTCCCTTGTCTCACTCAGTACTCGGTACTCAGAACTATTTTAGTGATAGTGGGCTGTTTGCCTATATCCTACTTATAACGAATTACGAAAACCAGTTATGATTATTGTTTAATAAGCAAACGTACTGTGAATACACTCCCTTTGCCTACTTCTGAATTCATGAAAATAGTGCCTTGATGTGCTTCGACAATTCGGCGAGAAAGATACAGTCCTAAACCACTACCAGAACGCTGATGATTTCCTTGGCGAAATCGTTCAAATAAAGTGACTTGTTCTTCTGGAGAAATACCTGGACCTGTATCTGCAACTTCAACTGTAATGTAATCATCTGAAGCGATCGCTGGAGTAATACGGATGGTTACTGACCCAGTGTCAGTAAATTTGACAGCGTTACCTATAAGGTTGGTGAATAACCTGTGTAGTTCTAGGCGATCGCCCATAATTGTACTGTTTTCTGAGTCTTTACCTACATCTAGATTTATGACAAGGTGCTTTTGGTCGGTTAAAGGACTCAATTCTTCTGAGACTTCTTCTAGTAATTGGCTCAGATTAACTGGTTGAAAAGCTAGAGTTTTGCGACCTGCTTCAAAGCGATAAACTTCCAGTAAAGTATTGACCATAGCCAGCAGGTTACTGTTACTGCGAGCCATGATATCTATAACTTCCTGCATTTGCAGTGACAATTGTCCCAAAGCACCCTCCTGAAACAGCATCAGCATTCGATCTGCTGCTACCAAGGGTGTGCGTAAATCGTGGGTAAGGCGAGAGACAAAATCTTGCCGTTGACGAGCGATTTCATCGCGTTCATCTATACTGTGCTTGAGACGGAGGAGCGATCGCACCCGCGCCAACAATTCATTTACAGTCACAGGCTTACGGATGAAATCATCTGCACCCAAGTCTAATCCTTGAGCAACGTTAGGTGAGTCATGTGCAGTAATTAACAGAATTGGGATAAATGGCAATGTCATATTTTGCCGAATGCGCTGAGTGACTTCATAACCATCCATTCCTGGCATCATCAGATCCAGCAACACTAAGTCACAAGTCGATCTTTCGAGTTGTGCCAATGCTGAAACACCATTCTCTGCCGTGCTAACCGCGTAGCCTTCTTCCTCCAAAATGGTTTTCACCAAAAATACATTATCAGGAGAATCATCTACAACTAGAATCCTGTCAGACTTAGAAGATTTATACATATAGCATAGAACAAATGCTCATTCCACAAAAAAGAAAAATAGCTTCAGTCTCTTGCTATTTTACCTTTTACCAATACTACCCACTTATTTGGATATCATGTTGTTGTGGTTGCTCAGGTAAAGATTTTTGTGGTGTTTTAAGTAAAACCCAATGGAGGTAGATTAAGAGAATCTGCTTTTTCAGCAAGAGGTTGAGGCGTTTAATGAGCTTCAGCAGCTAATTCAAGATGTTCAAAAGAAATTACCTAGTGCAGGCTATCTCACTCTTGTAAAATTGCTTGTATTTGCTGCTTCAGGTTTGGCAAATCTCGCTCAACAGCAGACCAAACCACGTCTAAGTCAATTTCAAAGTAATTGTGAGTCAAGGTATTTCGCATCCCGATAATTTGTGACCAAGGTACTTCGGGATGTTGTAACCTAATGTCAGCAGATAAGGCGCGAGATGCTTCACCGATAATTTGCAGATGTTGAATAAACCAAGTTTGAATCAGTTCATTTCGTTCAAAGCTTTGCCTTCCTTGAATTGCGTACTTGTCTATACGTTCAATTGCTTCTAAGATATCACGCAACTTTTCGCGGTCGTCTCTCATAACGGAACAGCCTCTCTCAAAACCCGCTCCCGAATACGCTGCCGTAATCCCTTTTCAGTTACCACATCTACATCGCGATCCAGTAGCTCTTGCAACTCCATTAGCAGTCCACCTAAGTCAAAAAGGCTCCGTCCAGGTTCCATTTCTACCAGAAAATCAACATCACTGTCTGCATCAGCCTCTCGGCGTGCCACAGAACCAAAAATACGTACGTTGTATGCTCCATGTTTAGCAGCACTTCGGAGGATTTCTTCTCGTTTTGCTTGCAAAAGCTCGTAAATATTCATGGTTTGACTCCCGTATCTAGAAACAGTTTAGCCAAATCAACAGCCATGTTTGACCATAAGAACGTCCTATCAAAGGAGTAATGCTTACGCACTTTCACCCAAAATAAGCGATCGCCCTCTATTACACAATTTGCACTGATTGAGTGTTAATTTCTTTTAAATTAGTCAATTTCACATCGTTAGTAAACAAAATTGTGGGGTTGCTGCAATTATTGCGTCAGGAAGTCTTAGTTTGTATTGTCTACGAAGTGCGATGGCGCAGAGTGCCCACCGTAGGCGATCGCTAATTCTTGAATATGACTCTCGACATGACATCAATGATGGAAAGATTGCCCCTAGAACACCAAAATAAGATATCAAAACAAAAAGTATCTTTGTGCCATTGGCAAAACTGTCGCAGGTTCACAAGTCAGCAACTCTCCATCAGCTCTCACTTCGTAGGTTTCAGGATCTACTTCAATATGAGGTAACACATCATTCAGCTTCATATTCCGCTTACTCAATTGGCGTGTCCCAGAAACTGCAACGGCTTGCTTTCGCAAACCCAACTGACTAGGAATCTCCCTTTCCATAGCTGCTTGCGAGACAAAAGTTAACGATGTGGCGTGACGCGCACCTGCAAAACTACCAAACATTGGTCGCATATGTACTGGTTGCGGTGTCGGAATACTTGCATTTGCATCACCCATCTGTGACCATGCAATCATTCCCCCTTTAATCACTATTTCCGGCTTCACACCAAAAAACGCCGGACGCCATAAACATAAATCTGCTAATTTACCTTCTTCTACTGAACCTACATACTCAGAAATACCGTGGGTAATCGCTGGATTTATAGTATACTTAGCAACATATCTCTGAGCACGCAAATTATCATTATCCGTTACATCCGTTCCTAATCCATTGCTACCGCGCTGCACTTTCATTTTGTGCGCTGTTTGCCAGGTACGAATTATCACCTCTCCTACTCGTCCCATCGCTTGGGAGTCAGAAGAAATCATACTGAATGCACCCAAATCATGTAGAATGTCTTCTGCGGCGATGGTTTCCCGACGAATGCGCGACTCTGCAAACGCCACATCCTCAGCAATTCCTGGATCAAGATGATGACACACCATCAACATATCTAAGTGTTCATCTAAGGTATTGACGGTGTAAGGACGTGTGGGGTTGGTGGAAGATGGTAGCACATTTGCTTCTCCACACACTTTGATAATGTCTGGTGCGTGACCGCCGCCTGCACCTTCTGTATGGTATGTATGAATAACACGATTCTTGAAAGCGGCAATGGTATCTTCTACAAACCCCGCTTCATTCAATGTATCCGTGTGAATTGCTACTTGAACATCATATTCATCAGCAACGCTAAGACAAGTATCAATTGCTGCGGGTGTGGTTCCCCAGTCTTCGTGCAGCTTTAACCCGATCGCACCTGCTTGCACTTGTTCCACGAGTCCTTGAGGTTGGCTGGTATTGCCTTTACCTAAAAATCCTAAGTTGACAGGGAAGGCATCGGCAGCTTGTAGCATTCGGTAAATATTCCAAGGTCCAGGAGTACAAGTTGTAGCGTTTGTACCCGTAGCAGGACCAGTACCACCTCCAATCATGGTGGTGATACCAGAAGCGATCGCCACTTCAATTTGTTGAGGACATATAAAGTGAATGTGGGAGTCGATACCGCCAGCAGTAAGAATCATTCCTTCTCCAGCGAGTGCTTCGGTACCAGGACCAATAATAATATCTACATTGTCTTGAATATAGGGATTTCCAGCTTTACCAATTTTAAATATCTTACCATTTTTAATGCCAATATCTGCTTTAACGATACCCCACCAATCGAGAATTAAGGCATTCGTAATAACCAAATCAACTGCACCATCGGCGTTAGAAATGGGCGACTGTCCCATCCCATCACGAATTACTTTACCACCGCCGAATTTTACCTCATCACCGTAGGTTGTGAGGTCTTGTTCCACTTCGATAAATAATTCTGTGTCAGCTAGTCGGATGCGATCGCCGACTGTGGGACCAAATGTTTCCGCATAAGCGCGACGGGACATTTTGTAAGGCATAATACACTCTTATTAAACCGAGGTTAGAATTGAGTTTAAACGCAAAGGGACGCAAAGGTAAACGCAGAGAGAAGTTTGAGCGCCGGCTTCCGGCGATCAAAGCTTGCCCTACAGGCACGCTGCGCGAACGGTGGGGACGCAGAGAATGGATGAGAGTGATTTGAGTGGGGTGATAATTGGCTGTGGGATGCGAGTGCATACAGCGTTGGGACCGGGTTTGTTAGAATCGGCTTATGAGGAGTGTTTGTACTACGAGTTGAAAAAGAGGGGATTAAGTGTTGGTAAGCAAGTTCCATTACCGCTTATTTACGAAGAGGTGAAATTGGATTGTGTTTATCGCTTAGATTTAATAGTTGAAAATAAAGTCATTATAGAAGTCAAATCTGTAGAATCCATCAAACCCATTCACTCGGTACAACTTTTAACTTATCTCAAACTCACTCATTGCAAACTCGGTCTTCTCCTCAACTTTAACGTTCTCCACCTCAAAGAAGGCATCAAACGTATAGCCAATCAACTTTAACTCTGCGTCCCTCTGCGTTTACCTCCGCGTCCCTCTGCGTTTAAAAATCAACTCGTTATTTTTTGATGAAATTGTCAATCTATAACAATTGTCCATTTATTCGGGCATTAAATCCGTAAACCTGACGAGTCCCCGCCAAGGGTACTAAAGACACTTCTTTTTCATCCCCTGGTTCAAAACGGACTGCTGTCCCTGCGGGAATATCAAGACGCATTCCCCGCGCCTGTTCTCTGTCAAAGTTTAACGCCGCGTTGACTTCAAAAAAATGAAAGTGGGAACCAACTTGTATCGGTCTATCTCCTGTATTAGACACTCGCAATCTTACACTATAACGACCTGCATTGAGTTCTATTTCCCCTTCTGGCGTGAAAATTTCTCCTGGAATCATGTTCACTTCCTTCTCTTCTAGAATACAAATACAAATTTAAATAATTGGCTGATAGTCCATTTGTCGTCGAATTTTTTCTTTGACTTCGCTTCCAGCAAACTTTTCACAAAGATAAAGCCCTAAATCAATTGATGAAGTTACCCCACCCGCTGTTATCACATCCCCTTCATCAACAATTCTCTGCTTGACTACCTCATCACAAAACTTTTCTAATTCCTGAAAATGATTAGGATGAGTAGTTGCCTTTTTTCCCGTTAAAAATCCTGCTTTTCCTAAAAGGAGAGAACCCGTACAGACTGATACTTTTAAATGGCAAGATTGTGAAGTTTTCAGCCATTCCATAAACTTAGTAGAGTCAATTTATTTTTGTACATTGGCAACGACTCCACCAGGCACTATTATAATGTCATAGCCTGACAGAGATTCACTCACCTTTGTGGGTACAAAACCCAACCCTCTATCGTCACTAACATTAGGAGTGAGTGAGCATATCTCCCATTGTAACTCTGGTAGAAACTGCATTGTCTTAAGTCTGGCTATTGGGTCATAAACACCAATAAAATCTAATGCAGTCATTCCCTCGTAAATAATGAAAGCAATTTTCATAATGTGTCTTGTAACTAACGAATAGGATTATGCACCGTGACTAACTTTGTCCCATCAGGGAAAGTTGCTTCCACCTGCACCTCATGAATCATTTCTGGGACACCTTCCATCACATCATCCCGCATTAATAGCGTTGTCCCATAACTCATCAATTCTGCTACCGTTCGCCCATCTCTCGCACCTTCCAAAATAGCAGCAGAAATATACGCCACCGCTTCTGGATAATTCAACTTCAAACCTCTTGCTTTCCGCCTTTCTGCCAACAATGCAGCGGTAAAAATCAACAGTTTATCCTTCTCCTGCGGCGTCAGTTGCATTTCCTACCTCTTCCTTTGAGTCCTTTGCGCCTTCGTGGTTCAAATCTGCCAAACTCGTGGTATACAACTAGAACGTATCAAAAATGATTGACGCAATAGTTGCCAAACACCAATAAACCAGTTTCTCACCTCAGATGTCGCAGAACCACGATATCGACATAATAATCCACACGGAAGACGAGTCACACCTGCTTCTCCTTCGCCATCCCACAGGATACGCGCCTTTTCCACCAAATCTGGTACAACTTCTTGCCCAACATACACTAGACTACCTACCACAGGTTGTCCTGCCAAGCCGTGGGGACTGTGAAAAACCTCTGTGCTACCAGGTAACCATTGTCTATCAATCCACAAGGGAACTCCTTGCTGCCAAATTTCGGTGTGCGATCGCCATTCTCCCAAACAAAATTTCTCTCCTCTTGCACTACGTCCAAATCGGGTGATTTCCCAGCTGATCCAGCTAGCTCCCGTAGCTAATTCTACCCGCAGGTCTTGCTGATAAATTGCACCGTTAAAGACAATTGTTTCTTGAGGTAACCACTCCAAACAAGCACCTGTATCTACTCTTATCTCGATACTTTGTTTTGCTTGAGTTCCATTACTACGATAGATTTTACTTGCAGCAGCTGTGGTGATCAGTGCTTGAGCGTTAGGCTGGAGGTGAAAATTGCAAGAAAGGCGATCGCCCCCCACAACTCCCCCTGCTGTGTGTAAAATGACACTATGACAAACCTCTTGCCCTTCTGGATAAAACGGGCGTTGTACCTTCAGTGGTGCTTGGTTTTGGTTGTGGATGAGCGTTGTTTTATTTTGGCTATGGGCGTACACTAAGTTAAGTTTGCCATGCCAGCCAGCAGGAATTTCTGTTTCAGAAAGGTAACTCATTCGTATGACGGCTCGGCAAGGTATACGCTTGTACAATAAACCATGTAAACAAAACCACGCTCATCGCAAAAGCGCTGATACAACTCTTGCAACCCGGATATAAGTTGCTGCTGTAGCACTCCTTCACGCGGAATGTAGGAAGAACTCATCGCACGACCAATAAGTCCAGTTAAATCTAACTCTTGCCTATAAACAAACGTATATTCGCGGACGTTAACAAAATGTTGAGTTGCTAGCAGTGGTTCCACAGACTCCATACGCGCCTCAGCAGGGTGATTATTCGATGCTGTACGTATTAAGCGGCTATATTCAGCAGTTAGTTCATCTTTTTCATCGCGGTTATTCCACACCACCGCCAACCGTCCTGATGGTTTGAGAATGCGGCGGAACTCGGATAAGCTTGGTTCGGGGTTGAACCAGTGGAAAGCTTGAAAACAGGTTACTAAATCAACAGATGCATGACTTAATTTGGTAACTTCCGCTGTTCCATCACGAAATTCTACCAAAGGAAAAGGTTCAGCAGCATCTCTCATTGCCGCGTTTGGTTCAATAGCAATGACATTGACACCGCGTTCTGCTAACAATCGTGAGGAAATTCCCGTACCTGCACCAATATCTGCTGCTACGAGTTCCAACGGCGGCGCTAACCCTTGGAGAATAATATCAATTGCTGCAGCTGGGTAGCTTGGTCGGTACTTCACGTAATCCCCTACTCTATCTGAGAATCGAGTCAGTGGGTTCATTGTATGTAGGTGTGTGGGTTCGGAGTTAGTTTCACTCATAGGTTATTGCCCAATCTACTTAATATTTATGACATTTTTTTATCTATATCATATAATTACTTAGGTAATTTTTCTTGGACAAATTTTGCTAACTCAGTAGCACCTGTGAATAACTATTCTTGGCATTTTGGCTACTTTTATTAAGCATAAAAAGATAGATTAGGGCAGTAAGCCGTCATGCACATCGTGGTTGAAACACCGTTAACCCCAGGTGATATAAACCTGGGGTTTTATTTTGACTATTATTGCCAATTTGGCAACTACTTAGATTGAAACAAGCCTATCTTTATAAATTAACGCGGTCTTGCACAAAAGACTCAAAGTACACGACAAAACCCCTTTTCCCCGATTAACTACCGGAGTTCCTTACAAATTGTGGTCAAGGTTAATGTTTTAGTCAAAGTCAATTCCACATTTGGATTACTGGTAAAGGTTTATGTCAAGATCAATGATGACGTTGTCGTAAAGGTCAAAGTTTTGGGAAATGAAAGGTCAGATTGATAATCTCAAGCTTTCTAAGCGGAAGATTTTTTCTTCACGAGTAAACCTATTTATTGATCAATACGGTTCAGTTAGCGCAAAAAACATAAAACTGTGTAGGTTGGGTTTCGTTCCTCAACCCAACTCCTGCCTTAGTTTTGTTGGGTTAAGCGGAGCGCAACCCAACCTACTAGCACTGCTTTCATAAAATGGAATATGACATCAATTTACAACCTGGTGACTCTTTAATCGATGAAAATATTTTTTCTCCTTGGGATGTGTATGAATCATAGAAGAATGTCACTTCTTCTCTAAAACCTAATTTCCTAAATACATGCTGAGATATTAGTCCAGTAGCTTCAGCAATTGCTAAAGAAAAATCGTGTGATTTGGCTAGTTTTAAGTTTTCTTGTACCAAAGTTGTCGCAATTTTTTGATTTTTATATTCATCTTGAACTCCTAGCATAAAAATATGCAATATTTGACCAGATTCAAAAGAATGTTTCGATGTATAACTGGAATCTAATTCATGTAAGAGAGCTAGACTCAGATCTTGCACCTCTCCGTAGAAAACCGTACAAGTGAAAAATATACGCGATAAAGTTACATGATTTTTATTGGCTTTTCTCTCTAAATAAAGGACTTTTGGTTTAACACTGAGTAATGAAAAACCATCAATTTTTCTTGGTGCAAGATGTGAGTAGAATTGGTTCAATTTTATCGTTCATCTCATCAAGAGGAGGAGGTTCTGTCATCAAATCTTCTGATATAACAAAACCAACAACCTTTCCATTGGAATCGGTGGCAACAATAGAAAGTCCGTCCTCAATCGCTTTTCTACAGTAAGGTTCAGCTAATGTCTGAAATTCTTTACTGTTGATTTTCATAGATCTAGTCATTGGTTCATAATTCGCAAATACTTGAGAGCATAAATCAACAGTTTGCTCAAAATCATCTTGTTGAATGATTCGGAATTTTATTTCATGCTTTTCATTGATAATTTTCACTAAAGTTATATCCATTATTCAATAACTACAAGTTAAAAACTATCACGAAAACCAGTGATATTAGCAGGAAAAAACTAAAATTCTAATATTTTTTCGGTTTTTTTAGCTTACGCGCCCATCCTTGCTTGCTACCCGACGGTAAGCTGAAAATCTTATACTTTGCCCCTATCCCGTGGTTTATTTACTTGAAAAGCGTTGTAATAACAACTTTACTATTTGGCTAAACTAGTTGAACTCACATTATTGATCGTCTGCACTGTCAGCACTTGGGGCGGGGTGGCGTCTGGCGGATAAAGGAAGTCTACTTCTACAAGTCTTCTTTCGCCTCCCTTCATATTGAGTACTACTAATGCTTCTCCTTGTTGTCCTCGTTTTTGCACTAAATGTAAATACTGGGTTTTTGGTAAATTTTGGTCATCTTTGTAACGTATCCTTACCGTACCCCGAAAGAACACTTGCTGTGCTGGTGGATTTAAAAAACGCAATCCCGCTTTGATTAACTGATCTTCTTTAATTGGTGTCTGCATTGACACAATAACTGTTTTGAGGTTATGTGTATTGTTATACAATGGTAATGTTAGGCTGTATTGCAAACTGTAGTTTCCATGAGCACGATATGCTGTGTCAGGATAGCGCACCACCATCGGTGCACTTTGTATTTGACTCGTTCCTAAGGTACCCCGATGTAGGGCACCCAGAACGTAGGAAAAAGCTTGTCCGGAACTGGGTATGGTCAGATGCTGAGCTTTTGGATCATCTATGAGTAAGGCTTTCCATTCAGACCCCTGTGCGACTCCGGCAACGCGACCATATATTATTGGTTTGTTAGCCTCTTCAAGAGGAGTGGGTATTTTATCACGTGGTCCGGATAAATCACCATTATTTAACAAATCTTGCCATTCTTCTAAAGAAGGCAATGATCGCTCACTGCCATCAGGATTCTTTGATGCGAACATTGCTAGGCTGGCTGCATACACTATGTTACTACTCCACAGTCGCATGAGGGTAGACCGACCATTTAAGGGTGGTGTCAGTCCGTTTACAGGAATGGGTGCATTCAACAACATCCGGCTTTCACCTGGTGGAATGACAATCTGGGGAGGAAATGTGTCTTGTCGTCGTCCCCGCAAGACATCATACATTACGCGATCGCCTGGTCCAGCAAAAATTGTACCTAGAATATTCTCACTTCTTAATGGCAACTCTATAAATGGTGCGTCTGGTTGGCTTAAATAACTCGCCGCCTGCAAGATATTCACTGTCACTGGTTGTTTTCCTGGGTTGTGCAGGATTATACCCAAATACAGTGTACGCAAATCTTCTGGTGTGGGTGCTTCCGCAATGTGGTGAGCAAAAACATCAAATCGTCCTTTAAAAGGAAAATTCAGGTGTGCGGTTGGGACTTTTTTACCTTCAGGTGGAAAGGTGGAAAGCAAAATTCCTTCCTTGAGGACCTTTTCTGGGCTATTGCTGTTAAACATTGGGATACTATCCAAATTCCCAAGTAAAGGGCGCACTTGTTGCTGGTGAACAATTTCTTCAGATGGTGTTGGAGGAAGAGTGATTTGAGCGATAGGAAAAATTAGTAAGAATGGAAACATATATCTACATAATTTTTTCTTCAAGGAGACGCAAATAGATTTACCAAAGTGCCAGTCTGTGAAGAATCAATAGAAAATCATCAAGAATTAAGGGGAGATTTTCTTCAGTCAAAATAGGAACGTGGATGAAGATGCAAGGGGTTGTGAGTTGATGTTGGCGTAGTTCATCTAAAACAGAATAGTAAAGTCCCTCGCAAACAAATTTCCCACAGTCGTGACTAATCTCAACTGCCCTTGCTCCCGCCACTAACTGCTCTAAATCAACCGTTGTCTGCAACACTCTTTCCCCATAACTAGCACCTACTTCCACACTTAATAGTGTCCGCCTTTGCGCCATACCACAGCAGATAATGCTGTCTGGCTGGAGTTCATGGATTTTTTCTTTAACCCGAAAACTGGCAAGCTGCACATCCACACTCAACAGTCGCAAGAAGGTTAAATCATAAGGTAACGAGTCAAGTCGGGAAACTTCTGCCAACAAATCATCAGAAGAATTTGATTTTTGATCGCTTAGCCAAGTGTCAAAAGATGTTAATAGAATGCTTTTCTTCATAAGAAATATTATTTAAAATAGAAGTACCCTCCATAATTTAAATTAACAGGGAGCAGGTAAATGGCGGTGATTGCAGTCGTAGACTACGACATGGGAAACTTGCACTCGGTCTGCAAAGGATTGGAAAAAGCCGGGGCAACTCCTAAAATTACTGATTCACCTAAGGAATTAGGAAAGGCAGATGCTGTAGTTTTGCCGGGAGTGGGTGCATTCGATCCAGCAGTACAACAACTGCGATCGCGTGGTTTGGAAAAACCAATAAAAGAAGCAATTGCATCTGGCAAACCCTTTTTAGGCATCTGTTTAGGACTACAAATTCTGTTTGAGTCAAGTGCAGAAGGTGCTGAACCAGGACTCGGAATTGTTAAAGGAATAGTCAGGCGATTTCGTCCAGAACCAGGAATTGCTATTCCTCATATGGGTTGGAATCAACTTCAACTCACTCAGCCAAAAAGTAATTTGTGGGAGTATCTACCCTCTCAACCTTGGGTCTATTTTGTCCATTCCTATTATGTTGAACCACAAGATCCGTATGTCTGTGCTGCAACTATCACCCACGGTCATCAAACTGTAACAGCTGCGATCACCCACGATAACTTAATGGCTGTCCAGTTTCACCCAGAAAAATCTTCCAACATCGGACTGCAAATTCTGTCTAATTTTGTCTCTCAAGTTTGGACACAAGTTGCTGCTTAAATACAATTGTGGATGAGTCCATACCCCATAGTTTCTAGTTCATAGTCAAAAGGTTTTTGAAAATTGATTGTTACAATTTGTAAATGGAATAAAGGATAGGCATTGCTCACCGCTACAAGTGATTGGTGGGTGATGCTTACCCTATACAAAGGTTTCCAATTAATAACCAATGACTAATGAGTTTAAGAATTTACGGCAATCGACCATTAAAAACTTTACCAGGCAAAGAAACCAGACCCACTAGTGCACGGGTACGGGAGGCAGTTTTTAATATTTGGCAGGGAACGATAGAGAATTGTCGTTGGTTCGATTTATGTGCTGGTACTGGTTCTATGGGCGCAGAGGCTTTGTGTAGAGGAGCCAGGCTAGTCGTTGGAATTGAAAAATCCCATCGTTCTTGTGCAATTATCCAACAAAACTGGCAACACTTAGCGAGTGCCGAACAGGAATTTCAGGTAATGCGGGGAGATGTCGTACAGCTTTTGCCAAAATTATTAGGACAGCAATTCGACAGAATTTACTTCGATCCGCCCTACGCAAGTAGATTGTATCAGCCAGTGATAGAAGTGATCGCTCACTTTCAGCTTCTAGATCCTAATGGTGAAATAGCAGTCGAACATAATCCTCAAAATTGGAATCCTCCAGTCATTCCCTCTTTAGAAATTTGCCGTGAAAAAGTTTACGGAAACACGGCTTTGACCTTTTACAGGATTGTGGATTGAGTTAACTCATCCCCGCTCTGGAAGAGACGGGGCAACCGAAGCCGTCTTTCGGTGAGAGGGGTGATAAGGAGACAAGAGGACTCTTGACTCCTTACTCAGCACTTTATAGACCGAGTTGATTACCGCGCTTGTATTGTTCGTAGGCTTTGTAAAACAACCCAGCTATGGTTACGAAGATTAGACCCAGCACAATGCCGTCAAGCAAGGGTTCAACCACGTTAAATCTCCTTTGTGTTACCTTCAATATTTTGTTCCCGACATTGATTCTACCAAATTTGGCATAATCGCTTCTTCCAAAGAAGAGTGAGGCGTGGTGAATGGACAAAGATGAGAAAATCAATCCCCTTCATTACCCTCATCTCCCTCATTTCCTCGTTAGTTAGCAAAAAAACATTTGTCTGTGCTTGCAGACACAATCAAGAACTTTTAAGCTATGTGTATGAAATGAAAACTTTTTGTACACTTCGACTTTAACAGCAAACATTTGGATAACCAGATTATCAAACCTGAAACTCTGATTTGGCGAATCATATTGACGGCGCTGGCGATTCTGCTAGTAGTCCTTTTGAGTATTTTTGCTATTCGCGTAACGAGAACTGCTGATCCATACGTTAAAAGCGTTCTATTGCTCAAAGGAGACTCAGCACTCGGACACGCCATCTTTCAAATCAACTGTGCAGGCTGTCATGGCTGGGAAGCAGATGGGCGCGTCGGTCCTAGCTTACAAGGAGTCTCAAAGCGCAAATCCCCATATGGTCTGATTCACCAAGTTATTAGTGGTGAAACCCCACCTATGCCGAAATTTCAACCCAGTCCTCAAGAAATGGCAGATTTATTAAGCTATCTAGAAACCCTTTAACTTGCATCCAATTTCCTAAAGAATGCGTATATAGAATATTGATTTTTGGACAATTTATAGTAAACTCATACCCCGGAGTCGCGCATGGGGACTTGCACTTCTCCTGGCGGAGACGCCTTGTCCGCAGGACTTACAAAGCAGCGTGTCGCAGACAAGGGCGTTGGCGCAAGCCTGTCGCAGACAAGGGAGAAGTTGGGGCTTGAAGTAACGAATATTTTTGTTGTCAGCCATAAATGATATGATGTCCGGACAATCAACCATAATATAGAAGAAGAGTGCAGTCAAAGGGGCTTGGATTCCGGAAATTGATAATTGACAATTGATTGGTCAAGTACTTGGTCTTACCGGAGTTTCTTGTGTAGGTTGACTATTTGTTGGTGGTGTTGTTGGTGGTGCTGAGGGGTTTGCGGGATTGGGTGTTGTTGGTGGTGCTGAGGGGTTTGCGGGATTGGGTGTTGTTGTTGGTGGTGCTGAGGGGTTTGCAGGATTGGGTGTTGTTGTTGGTGGTGCTGAGGGGTTTGCAGGATTGGGTGTTGTTGTTGGTGGTGCTGAGGGGTTTGCAGGATTGGGTGTTGTTGTTGGTGGTGCTGAGGGGTTTGCGGGATTGGGTGTTGTTGTTGGTGGTGTGACTGGTAGTGTTGGTGCTGGAGACGGTGCAGGTTCAGGTGGTATTGGTGCTGGAGACAGTGAAGGTTCAGATGGTGTAACCGTCGGTGGTGTGTTATTTTGTTGGTTAGTCGGTGGCGTCATTGAGGGCGTAGGTATGGGCGTGGGTTTAGGAGATGGAACAGGCACAACTTGTCCTGTGTCCAGCAAGGTGTCAACTGGGGAATTATCTCTAATAATGTTGTTAGTGGGTGAATTGGCAGAAGGGAAAGTAGTTGTTGGCTCTACAAAAGATGGATTTTCAACAACATCCTGACCAGCTACTGGCGATTGTGCTGCAACAGCAGCAGCAGTTTCAGCTTGAACGCTAGCGATCGCTGGATCTGAGTTTGGTATACCATGTTTTAGAGGTAGATCTAGTTCCCGAACCAGGGCACTCGTTTCATAAAAAGTTCTCAGATCAAAATCGTATAAACCCCTAAATTTCCCTTTGACTATAACTATCAGTTGCCCTGCTTGTAGCTCCCGTTTTTGAGAAGCATCTTTATTAAAAACTTCAATGCCACTGTTTGTCAGTGCGCCCACAATCGTAGTATCTGTTTGGTGGTCGTAACGTACAAATAATCCTGAACCGCGAATTGCTGCTGCTGCATTTGGCGTCTTTATACGTGTTTGTCCCTTGCCTGGTGGGATGAGCAGCAGTACTGTTCCATTGGACAGTTTGAGGTTTCTTGTTTTTGGTAAGAATCGAAATACTGCCTGTTCTCCTATCCGAACCAAAGAACCGTCGTTAAAACGTAAGTCTGCCAAGGCAGATCGACCAGTGGACAACCCATCCCCCGGACTCATGGCATCCGATTTGTATGCCTGACGCCTCGGCTTATTTTGCGGCATGAGTTGCACCAAGTTGCGGAGGTTCTGAATGACAGCAAGAGTCAAAGGAGTTGCAGCATCTGCTTGTTTTGGCAGAGGCAGCACAACCACTCCCCATAAACTAATCACTATGATTAGAAAAAACTTACGAAACATAGTTTGGAGCCTCGGATAATTTCACTGATCCCAAACCAGTGGGAGACAGGTTCTGACATTGACTAACAAAGAACTCAGTAACTCAGTAGTCAGAATTCACCAAGAAATTCTGTACGAGTGAGGAGTCAGTGCGATGTGTGAGAGCAGCAGGGCACAGGCGGGTTTCCCGCGCCGTGGTGACTGCGTAAGTTCTGTAGACAGTTGTGGGATTGTCGGGAAACCCGGATGCCACCTCCCCCAACTGGGGACAAGGGAGACAAGGGAGACAAGGAATTATCTGTTCTCTTCCTTGTCCTCCAACTGTGGGAATATTCTGTGTTCTACGTTGGTGCATTCTGCGTTCTTCTTAGGGTTTATACCTGTTATCTGTTATAACAAGTTGTTTACGCACAATTGCTTACCCTTTGTTAATAACTCACTCAAACAAAATACGTGAATATACTGTAGATAGATGCTAAATAAAAATTTGAGTTTCTTTTAAGAAAAATCAGTCTTTAAGAGACTATGATGGAAGCTTCATAGTTTCTTTGCATTTTTAATGGAAAAATGGGTGCATTTACCACATACTGTAGCCAAAGTTCCTAGAAATTTCATATTTCTGCTTGGAACCTTTAGCACAGTCCATGAGTATACTTTTGCCAAAAAAGATTAGGTATGCAACCCAAGGGCTGGATAAATTTGTTCTTTTGGATTGTATTAGCTTCTAGTAGTGCAAACTTGCTTTGCATCAAGAAGGTAGATGCGGTGTGGGCTGCGAATACAGACCTATCAATGAGTGAAGATGAACTTGTATCAAGAATACCATCTTTGGGAGTTGCATGGGTACCCACTCAATTATGCCAAGAGCGTGGGGAAAAAGTATCTCGCAAAGAAGTACAGAAAACAAATTTTGATAAAGGAGTAGGGGGATTTCAGCAAAAAGAGGATATCTCTTATACTCATTTTGGCTCCACAGCCTACCTTGCAAATGCTTGTGGTAAAACCTCAAATTTATATTCGCAGATACCATCAGAGCAGACACCACCAACATCACCAACTCTTGAACAAAATCCACCACCGCCAGCACCTGAGCTAAATCAAACTCCAGCGCCACCAACAGCACCACCTCTCGCACCCTCTACACCGAATAACCCACCACAGTTGGAAGGTCAACCATCTAATTTTCCCCAACCTCTCTCACCACCCATAGAGCAACGATTACAAGTACCTGAAATAAATAATGTACAAAGATTGGAGAGGCTATTGCAACGGTTGCAGGAGAACAAGCAACCACCTACCAAACCTAGCTTTGGTGAACTAGGAAGACTACTGGTGCGGGAACGACAACTAGAACAGCAACAACCCCCAGAGCGTCCTCAGCCTCAGCCTAGATCTGTAGGTTACTTACAGGCTAATGTTGGATATTTCTATACAGATAACATTTTTTCCTCAGAGGTAGATCCCGTAGAAGACAGCTTGATTTACTCTGGACTAACACTAGCATCTGCGCCTATACCCTTAGGACGCAGAACTTATTTGAATGGATCAATTGATGGCAACTTAATTCGTTACGTCAATCAATCAAAATACAATTACAACCAGGTGAGGTTCAACGTTGGTCTTTACCAGCAGTTATCACCGCGAATGTATGGGGAAATTGGATGGAGCAATCAACAGTTGTTTTATGCGAGAAATGGTAGTACTTTTGATGCAGGCGATCGCTTTTTGAATGAACATTCTTTCCGCCTGTCTTTGGGACGGCGAGATCCCCTCACATCCAAATTGATGTTAGACAGCTTCTACGAACTGCGTCTTAGTTTGACTGATCCTCCCAGTGAACAAGATAACCGCGATCGCATCATTCATTCTGTGTGGGTTTCTTTGAACTACTACTTAAAACAATCGCTCCAGGTTGGTCTTGATTACCAGTTTGCTTTGTCAGACTTTACCCAACGCCAGAGAGAAGACCAATACCATAGGTTATACGGTCACTTAACTTACGGACTATCCAACTACACAAATCTTAGTTTGCAGGGAGGTGTCACCGCAGGTGGTTCAACTGACAGAAATATTGATGTTGACGGCTGGTTCTTCAGTGTTAATTACAATTTGGAATTAGGTCGTTTTTGAGTACTGACTTCTGAGCAATGAGGAGCAACGCAGTGGCTCCTCAGTACTACATATAAGATATCCAGTCACTCCAGCTACCAGCATAAAGTTTACCTGTGTGAATACCAGCTAATTCCAGGGAGAGTAAATTCACACAAGCAGTAACACCAGAACCACAATAGACAAAAATTTCTTTTGTATTTCCCAATTCTAACCAGCGTTGACGTTGCTCTTGTTGCGGAAGTATAAAACCTGCGGAGTCTGTGACTTCTTGCCAAGCATAGTTAACTGCACCAGGAATATGACCAGCAATTTTATCAATTGGTTCCCTAATCCCCAGATAACGCTCCCTTTCTCGTGAATCAACCAACGTTACCTCTTGTGAATCTTTCTGGCTTCTCACTACCGAAATATCCACTACCATCTGTGGTTGTAGATCAGGGGTAAAAGTCACTATTCGAGGTTCAGGAATGACATCTGTAACAGGATACTCAGCTTTTTTCCAAGCTGAAAACCCTCCATTCAGTACTGCTACTTGCTCGTGTCCAAGATAGCGCAATAACCACCACAAACGAGATGCAAAAGCAAGACGGGAGTCATCGTAAGCAACAACTAGAGTTTTTTGGGAACCCACTCCTATTGCTGATAACTTATTCGCTAATTCAATCGGGTTAGGTAAAGGATGTCTTCCTCCACGTTCTCCCACAGGATTGGAAAGATCCTTATTCAAGTCTAGGTAATATGCTCCACTAATGTGACTTTCTTGGTATTGCTGTCGTCCTAGTCCTGGATCAGCAAGAGAAAAGCGACAATCTACTATAACAACTTGAGAATCATCAAGATGTTGAAGTAGCCATTCACAAGAAACAACAAAAGGGATGTCGGTCATAAATTTAGGTTGGTAATTGGTGATCGTTTATTGTTAATTGTTAGTTGTTCCACTCCCTACTAATCACTAACGACTAACCATTACCTGTGACTATGTCAGAGTTAGACAATTTTACACCTAAGCTCACAGCGGATGGCTCGTTCACTTTTTTTTCTCATGAGTTTGGCGAGTCGTTTCACAGCCATTATGGAGCGCGTCAGGAGAGTTTTTTCAAGTTTGTAGGTCCGACTCAACTACCATTGAAGGCGCACAAACCAACAGTACGACTGTTGGATGTTTGTTACGGTCTAGGATATAACACAGCGGCTGCTTTACAAACAATTTGGGCAGTCAATCCCAACTGTTATATAGAAATCATTGGTTTAGAACTGAATGCAGCTGTACCACAAGCTGCGATCGCTCATCACTTATTCGACAACTGGGGATACGAATATACCCAAATTTTGACTCAGTTAGCCTTGGAGCAGCAAGTGCTGCAAGACCGTCTCAAAGCGACTCTAATCATGGGTGATGCCAGAAAATCGGTGAGATTTGTGAACCAGTCAAGGTTTAAGGCTGATGCAATTTTTCTTGATCCGTTTTCACCGCCTCATTGTCCTCAGTTATGGACTGTTGAATTTATAAAACAACTGTCTGTTTGTTTAGATATAGATGGCTTACTCGCCACTTATTCCTCTGCTGCTGCTGTACGTACAGCACTTTTGGCAGCTGGACTACAAATCGGTTCTACACCACCTGTGGGAAGGCGATCGCCTAGTACAGTAGCCGAACATCAAGGAGTAAGAAGAGTGGGGGAAGTGGGGAAAGTCGGGGGAGAAAATACTGTCTTATCTCCCTCATCTCCCTCATCCCTCCTTTTCCCACTTTCCCAGGTAGAACAGGAACATTTACTCACTCGTGCTGCGATTCCTTATCGCGATCCACAATTGTGTGATGCTGCTGACATAATTTTGAGACGGCGACAACAAGAGCAACAAACCTCCTCTCTAGAGCCTACCTCTCGTTGGCGCAAAAGATGGTTATCGAAAAGTTAACGATATTTTATGCAATATTTTTAACTAGACAACTTTTTCAATTTAAAAACTCTATCTAAGGCTAGTGGGGGACTTCTTAGCGAATCTTGTTAAAGATTGGCAGTAAGGGTTAGCTAGGTTTTGAGTGCGATGATTAGTTAGTATAAACTGAGCCTACACTCAAATTAACAGGCGCATTCAAAGCAATTCACTGATAGCTAAATTATGGTAGTTGTAGCAATTCTGGCGGCGGGACGTGGAACACGCATGAAATCAAACCTGCCCAAGGTTTTACATTCTTTGGGTGGGCGATCGCTCATCGAACGAGTTATTGACAGTGTAAAACCGCTTTCGCCTACTCGGCAGATGGTCATTGTTGGGTATCAAGCTCTTGAAGTGAAAGCTGCTATGCAGTCAATTCCAGATTTAGAGTTTGTTGAACAAAATATGCAACTAGGGACAGGTCATGCTATCCAGCAATTACTCCCCCACCTAGAGGGCTACACAGACGATTTGCTCGTGTTATACGGCGATGTCCCTTTGCTTCGCACAGAAACTCTCACAAATCTGTTGCAAACTCACGCCAGACACCAAAACGCCGCCACTATCCTCACCGCATACTTGGATAATCCCAAAGGCTACGGACGTGTTTTTTGTAATAATGATAATATAGTGCAACAAATCATTGAAGATCGAGATTGCACACCTACTCAAAAACAAAATAACCGCATTAATGCTGGTATTTACTGCTTCCGTTGGCAGGATTTAGCAAAAGTTCTGCCTCATTTACAGGCAAATAATTCTCAGAAAGAATACTACCTGACGGATGCTGTGAGCTTACTGGAGCCAGTTATGGCGATGGATATCGAGGATTACCAGGAAATTCTTGGCATTAATGACCGTTTGCAACTGGCAACAGCATACGAGATTTTGCAAAAGCGAGTCAAAGAAAAATGGATGACAGCAGGTGTCACCCTCATTGACCCTGCCAGTATTACAATTGACGATACCGTGGAAATCGCTCCAGATGTTATTATCGAACCCCAAACTCATCTGCGAGGCAATACAGTCATTCAGACAGGAAGTCGCATCGGACCAGGAAGTTTAATTGAAAATAGCCAGATAGGCGAAAATGTTACGGCGCAATACTCAGTGGTAACAGATAGCATCGTGCAAGCGGGAACTCGTGTTGGTCCCTATGCCCATTTGCGTGGTCATGCAGAAGTGGGTGCTGGATGTCGTGTGGGGAATTTTGTGGAATTGAAAAATACCAAGTTGGGCGATCACACTAATGTTGCCCACCTCTCGTATTTGGGTGATACAACTGCAGGAAATCAGGTAAATATTGGCGCGGGAACAATTACCGCCAATTATGACGGTGTGAAAAAACATCCTACCAACATAGGCGATCGCACCAAAACTGGTTCCAATAGCGTTTTAGTTGCTCCCCTAACGCTGGGAAACGATGTTTACGTAGCGGCTGGTTCCACCATTACAGAAGATGTCCCTGATGATTGTTTAGTGATTGCTCGCGCCCGTCAGGTTACCAAACCAGGGTGGCGCAAGAAGACTTCTGAATCTGCCAAGAATGCTGATTCTTGAGTACAAATACTCAAGATATTAAACTGAGGACTCAGCGCTAAATATACAGCCAACTTCTGTCCCCATGGGGATTTCTAAGGTATCGCCAATTTTATCGCCGTTGTGGTAAGCAGCGAGGAGAGCTTCGCTGGTTTTCCCCCAAGCGATCGCCCCACTAGCGTCTAGGGCGATCGCTCCAAAATCCCGCTTGTGTTCTTGTGCTTCTGTAAATGAGCGCTGCATCGCTTCTTTGAGGGATAGACCATCAGTGACACGTATCACAACTCGTACTGCTAAGCACTCATCAATAATGTCTTCTCCAATACCAGTACAGCTGACGGCTGCATATTTGGTCGCATAATTCCCTGCTGGCATAGCAGAATCACTGACGCGTCCAATTCGCTCAAATCCTTTTCCACCAGTAGAAGTCCCGACAGCTAGCTTACCTTCAGTATCTAGAGCAACGACACCAATCGTGCCGCGTCGGGCATTGCTGGCTTCCACCAATTCTGCCTCTGCTACCACCCCAGCCATCGTTCTTTTAAAATTATCCTGGCGCTCTTGTATCCACTCTTGCAAGCGTAACTCAGTTAAGCCATTGTAAGTGGGGATTTGTAACTCCCGCGCCAGTTCTGCTGCGCCATAATCTGAGAGTACGCGGTCAGGAGAGCTTTGTAAAGCGATCGCCAAGTCAATGGGATTTTTGACTCGCGAGACATTAATCACTCCACTAAAGCTTTGGGATGTTCCATCCATAACAGAAGCACTCATGCGGATTTGACCATCCGATTGCAGCACTGAACCAGTACCAGCATTAAAACAGGGGTCATCTTCCAACATTTGACAACCCCGTAAAACCGCCTCTTTCGCATTTGTTCCTGACTCCAGGAGAGAATAGACTTCCTCTATGATTGGGTAAAGAGAACGGCGTACCGCCTCCACTCCTCCTTTTCCCTTTAGAGAACTACCAGCCCCCCCATGAATAATTAACTTAGGTTGTACCTTGATCTCCATCTCTTTGTTTATTTCCCCGTACCTTTACGGTTACTCATTTGTTTCATTTTTAGCCTGCGAACGGCGACGACGGCAACGTTCTGAGCAATATTTCACATCATCCCAGCAATCTGCCCATTTTTTACGCCAAGTAAAAGGACGCTGACATACCGGACAAATTTTTGTAGGTAGGTCAGATTTAGAATGAGCACTTCCCATATTATGAATCAGCAGATTTGAGTTAGATTTCTGAGATTTGGCAGTCAATTATATCTAGTTTGGTATAACACAAGAGTAAATTTCGTGACTTAATTGTGGGATTTAACCCCTCAGATGCATGGAAAGCTTTGTTCGATATAGTTTCGAGTTTAATCAAACAATGTATTAGTAACCGCATTAATGATTGGGGTTACAGGAGAAATGTCTGCCTGAGTGCTAGAAGATAAGCTAGAGATGACATCATTGAAGTTGACAAAGCTAGTAGTTATAGCACCATTGTTTTGAGGAAAATAAAACATTTGACTTGAATAGCCAGGAACTTGACCAGACTTACCCCATGTTTCACCAAAACTATCTCCATAATTGGCTATGCCTAGCCCAAATTCTTCGCCCTCATATGGTATCCCTTCATCAACAAAGGTAACGAGTTGTTGCAAGCTGTCATCTTGGAGTAATTCGCCACTAAAAAGTGCTTGAGAAAAACGAGCAACGTCTTGAGCGTTAGAATAAATACCACCAGCAGGACCTGCGATACCTGATAAATTTACCTCACTGACGTTATCCAGAATTCCATCACTACCGAGACTTCCATCTGCTTTGAAAGCATCTTCGTAGCTGCAAGATTGATTTGGAAGAATTTGATTCTTGTTTCTAAAAGAAGTGCTTGAAAGTCCTAAAGGTTCTGTGACTTGCTCTCTTAGGACTTCTGCAAAAGGTAATCCTGTTGCTTTTTCAACAATCAACGCTGCTAAAATATTACCTGTATCCGGATAAGTCCAAAAAGATGAAGACGCAGGACCAGAAAAGCGCGGTTGACCGTAAGAATAAGTAACCAAATCTGTCAGCTGCCAATCTCGACCTCCACCGCTTAAATAGTCCGTAAGTGTATCTAATAAATACTGGGGACTATCTACAAAACTATAAATACCAGCACTTCCATTGAGTATTTCTCGTAAGGTTGTGTTTTCGCTATCTGGTATATTTTTAGCAATATCTGGTAACCATTTACTAAGAGTATCATCCAAACTAACTTTTCCTTGTTCCACGACTCTTAGTACTGTTGCAGATGTAAAAGTTTTAGAAATACTACCTACACTGAAGATATCATCGGGTTGCATTCGCTGCTGAGTATCAAGGTTAGATAAACCTGAAGCTCCTTTCCAAGTAAAACCATCTGGGGTAATCACTGCTGCAGTAGCACCGGGTACTCCTGATGCATTCACACTATTATCTAGCGCATTCTGAAGTTGTTTGGCTAATTCAGGATCACCAAAAATAAAATCATCGGGTTTAAGGCGCGATGCTTCAACCCCCAGGATTATTGCTACAGTATGTCCTTGGTCGCTAATAACGGCATTGCTTGTATCCAAATTTTGAATATTTAAGTTGTTAAATATTGCACCTAAACGCCCAATTTTGACTTTATCCGTTCCAATTTCAAAGTCAGCAATTATGCTTGGGCTATCAGGAAAATCCCAGCTATCTAACAAAAATTGGTCTGCTCCTTTTCCACCAAACATGAAGTCAGCACCGTCATTATCAATTAAGACATCATTCCCCCATCCTCCTATCAACAAGTCTTTGCCAGTTCCACCATTGAGTTGGTCATCGCCACGAAAACCATTCAGCACATCATTACCTGCAAGCCCAAAAAGCTTATCACTGCCGTCCTTTCCATCGAGATAGTTTGCTTGCGCGCTCCCACGTAACACTTGGTTGCTATTATCTGTCAAATCTGGAGTACCGCTTCTTGAGATAAAGTTAAGGTCGGAGCTAAAAAAATAACTATTGCTCATATCACTTTTTTTTAGATTATTTCTAAACCGTAGTTATCATAAATTGGACTTGGACAAAAAAGACATAGTTCGCGGATGGATATTTATAAAAATGCACTTCGTCCCCTCTTATTCACTCTGGTGAAAGCAGATCCAGAGTGGTTGCACTCCTCAACGATTCGCAGTTTAAGCTGGTTGGGAAAAACTGACCACCAAGTGCCTGCTAGCTGGATCAACCAATTTCTTGCACAGTCCTTTTGCCTGTCTGATGCACGTTTAGAACAAACTCTGTTCGGGCTACACTTCCCCAATCCTTTAGGTTTAGCAGCTGGGTTTGATAAGGATGCGATTGCAGTTCCCATGTGGTCAAGACTTGGTTTTGGCTTTGCAGAAGTGGGAACAGTGACTTTTCATGCACAGCCAGGAAATCCTCGTCCTCGCTTGTTTCGCTTACCCTTAGATAAAGCCGCCCTCAACCGTATGGGCTTTAACAATCAAGGTGCAGCAGCAATGACAGCCCGATTGGCAAAAGTTAGGCAAGAGTTAAACTTGTCTATACCTATAGGTATTAATCTGGGAAAATCTAAGATAACTCCTTTAGAAGAAGCTGCAAAGGATTATTTCAATAGTTTTCGCTTACTTAAAGATTACGGAGACTATTTTGTTGTTAATGTCTCTTCACCTAATACGCCAGGGTTGCGATCGCTCCAAAATACTGCCATGCTCAGTTCTATCTTGGATGCATTGCAACAGGAAAATACAACACAAAAAGCAATTTTTGTCAAGATAGCTCCTGATTTGGAATGGGAAGCGATCGCGGATATTATTTCCTTGGCAAAAACCTATCAATTGGCTGGGATTATTGCTACCAACACCACTATCCATAGAGATGGACTAAAAACACAGGTTATTACCCAAACTGGCAAATCACCTCAACAAGAAGCTGGTGGTATAAGCGGTGTCCCACTTAGAGAACGTTCCACCGAAATTATTCGTTTTATTTGGCAGCAAACAGCAGGTCAATTACCAATTATCGGTGCTGGCGGTATTTTTACTCCTGAAGACGCTTGGGAGAAAATCACTGCTGGTGCTTGCCTTATTCAAGTATATACAGGCTGGATTTATGAAGGTCCAGCCATGATACGCCACATTCTCAAAGGTTTGTTATCTAAGCTAGAACAAAGCGGACTAAATTCCATTTCCGAAGCTGTGGGTTTGCAAGGGAAAATAGAAAAGTAAAAAGAAATATCTTTTAACTTTTTGCTTCTTCAACCGGGAAAAACTCTTTAGTTTTTCGGGAGTATTTCCAAGCAATGCTATCCGGATCCCTGCTGCGACTCCATTCTGGAAAATCTGGATCATCTCGCCGCTTGTAAACTGTGCTGGAATAAACATTGAGCCGCTTGGCAAGTTCAGATTGAATAAGAGAGCCAAAAATCAATTGTTTTTCCAGCGGTTTTTTTGCTTCTTCTGGGGTTGACTGCGGTGGAGATTCAGTTTCTGGTTCTTGCAGATGTGGCTGGGGTGGTGGTGCTAGAAATGGTAGCGCGTGCTGGGCAAATGGTTGACTCTCAAGTTCTTTCGGTGGTTCGCTACTGTCAAGTATGCTGCCTAGAGTACTCGCCGTCATAAAGTAGTACACTTTGCTTCCGTCTTCCGAGTTAACCGTGTTAGCACCAAATTCCGCTGCTTTTGTATCTAGGTAGCGTTTTGCCATTTCCCCAGAAAAATTGCCCTTAATTACCAAGTCCATTGGTGTAATTTTGCCTTGGTTTTCCCGAATGAGTTTATGGAAAATTGGGTTAACTTTCCCACACCAATGTTGCCATTTATAAAGTTGCCAGATGTTGAAAACCAAGACGAGCAGGATTAGCCCTAGCCAAATGCGCCAAGTAGCAACCAGGAAAATAATCAAAAATGAGATAGGCAAAAGTATTATTAGAAACCCCTTGCCGTAGCTTTCTATTGTTCTGTCTATTGTTCTTTCACTCATGCCGATGACTAACAAGCGACTTTGTTTGGAAATATATAATATCTTGGCAAAAATTTGGGACATTATTTTGCTGTATTTGTCTATTTGCCAAAAACTTTTCTCGGCAAAAACGAGCAGAAGGTCTAGGCTGCTCCTAGTACTCTGTCAACTTTGAATTGACGAGTTTAGGTAGGACAAGGACAGACTTGGAGGACAAGGAAGAAATTATTAAAAATTTACCCTTCAAGTCAACCTTGACGCTCTACTAGTAAAGCGCTTTGTATGGTGTGTGCGGAGATAGAGATTAGGTATTCACAATGGCTGAAGCGCAATACAGATCAAACTCACACAGCTAATGATACGGTTAAATATTACGCGATCACGCGCAGCGCAGTGCTATGTAGGGTAATTGCCTTCGCAAAAATTGTGTTTTCTACCACGATTTTCTACAATTTATTTTAAGTATTAACATTTATTGACAAAAAGTCGCTAACCTTAAACCGTCACAGATAAATGTGATTTACATCACTTATATCAAGTTCGGATGATTAGTTATCATTGCAGTCCTCGTGTTACCCCTCCCCAACCCTCCCCTTAGCAAGGGGAGGGTGCCCGATAGGGCGGGTGGGGCATTTCGGGATTTATAAGTGATTAAGCGAACTTGATATTATAAGGTTCGATTAGGATCACTAATAAAGAAGTAAACGTAGGATTTTTCTATGTTTTAAGGGAGATCCAAAAAAAAATGCCCAACCTTCAATAAGCGCGTTGGTGACGCATTGTCCCCTAATTTTTGGGCAACCTTTGTTTGTTGATCTGTCGGCATAGTCGGGTACTCGTTTTTAGTAAGGTTGCCCAAAAATTTCGTGTTAGACCCCGTGTACGAGTTGGCGCGTGGAGGTTGTCCCAGCTTGAAAGGCGCAGGACTTGCGCCCTTGCATTTTTTTTGTAAGTGCCTAAGTTTCGTGCCTCAAACGCCAGATGCCTCTGTTGCTAAGTAATTAGCCGGACATGATATCACTCTCTCACTCCCCATAATGCAACTTGTAGACGTAACAGCTTATCTTCCTGCGTAATAGTCTTTGAAAGACTGATAGCCACTATCAATTCTGTACAAGTGACACTGGTCTGTAATTCGTTTCATTAAAGACAAACAAAACCGACATTCACGCAGATAATCCCCCCAATTTTCCTGCAAGCTGCCATGAGCAAGGCGCAAATTATAAGAAGGAATGGCAGTTGAAATGTGATGGGGAACGTGGACATTGATATGGTGGCAAAGGAATTCCACCCAGTGAGGGTAATCGCAGTGAACCGTGCCAGATAGCTGTGCTATAGCCTGGTTCCACTTGGATTCTGTCACAAAAGGAACATCTGGAGCGGTATGGTGAACCAAGGTAAAGGTACTCATCCAAAAATGGTAAACTAGCCACGGAATCAGCCAGAATTTCACAAATCCCCAAATTCCGGTTGTAGCGATGAGAATTGGGAAAGCGATCGCAGCAAAAAGCATGACCACAGTCACAGAAAGCTTCACCTTTGATTGGTCTTTAGTTCGGAATTTAGACCAATCAAAATGCAAAACCACCCAATGCAGGATTGAGCCTATCCACCATAATCGGTTTCGCATGAACCCTTCAAAGCTCCATCGCCCAATTTGTATCCAACTTTCAAACATTTCTGTGGTAATTGGATGCCAAGCGTTGTCCTCATCCAGCTTGTTAGTATGAGTGTGGTGATAATTGTGCTGAATGCGCCAACTGTGGAAGGGGTAAATTAAAGGCATCATCATCAAATGCCCCACCAAATCATTTACCCAACGACGTTTAGCAAATGAACGATGACCGCAATCATGCCCAATAACAAAAAAACCTGTCAAAGCAGTGCCAGTAAAAATCCATGCTAGGGGTAAGAGATACCAAGGAGCAATAATCAAGCTGAAGTAGCCTAGGCAGACCATCAAGACACTAGTCAGCACTTTTGTCCAGGCTTTATAGCGATTGTGCTCAAAACATTCCCGTGGCAGGCTTTTGATAATATCTTTTAGCTTAAGGTCAGAATTACCAAGGTCATCAGCTGACTTGTGGCTTTCGATTGTTGATGTAGTCATGAATACCTGAAAAGACAACAAACCTTACTACCAAATCACTAAACAGGTGGCTGTCGCAAAGTTTTGTAATATTAGCGTTTTGGATTATAGCAATCTAACGTACCCCAGCGCACCTGCAATAAACCCCCGCTGATATTTAAGCAGTCCCAGAAGCGGGGGAATGGGAGTAATTTATGAACATTAAACAAGACAAGGATTGCTAACTATTGCTAACTACCGATCGCTGACTGCTTTTGATCTACCAGCTTCACATTTGTAGCTAGACCCAATACTTGTAGTAATTGAATGGTCATCCAGGTGAGGTCGAATTCCCACCATTTCAATCCATGACGAGCCGAATACTGAAAAGCATGGTGATTATTGTGCCAGCCTTCGCCATAGGTTAGTAAAGCTACCCACCAGCAATTTGTGGAGCGATCGCCTGCATCATAAGTACGATAACCGAATTTATGGGTAGCACTGTTAACAAACCAGGTGCAGTGCCACACAAAGACAAGACGAACAAAAATCCCCCAAACTACGAACGACCAACCACCCAGCAGCAACAATACCATACCCAGAGCGATCTGGATGAAAATCATATTCTTTTGCAAAAACTGATAAACTGGGTCATCGGAAATGTCTTTAGTAAAGCGAGGCACGTCCGCGAAAGCAGGTGAATGATAAAACATCCAACCCATGTGACTCCACCAGAAGCCCTTATTGGAATCGTGCGGGTCTAACTCTTGATCAGAGTGCAAATGGTGCATACGATGCATCCCTATCCAATCGATTGGTCCTCCTTGGCAAGTGAGTGTCCCGCAAAATACCAAGAAATACTCCAGCCACTTGGGAGTTTGAAAGCTGCGGTGAGTGACAAGACGGTGATAGCCCAGAGTAATACCCAAGCCACCAGTCACCCAGTAGAGAAACAAGAACACACCGACTGCTTTCCAGCTAAAGTTACCAGGAACCAGGGCAAACAAAGCTCCGATATGCAAAAAAGCGAAAAATGTGATATGAAGCCAATTGAGTTGGTATTTGGTTGATGTAGCAATTGTCATGCAGTAACCTGAATAGGAATTGTTCAGCCTAATCTGCGCGATTTAAAAATCCGCAAATTTTAAATTTTTGTAAAAGAGGAACTAATGAACAGCTTGGAACAGCTGCGCGAAGCAGAGCAGGCACTGTTACAGATTTTTTCTGGAATTGACGCTCAGGTCAAGCAAAATCTTCAACGAGTTTTAAATGCCTTTCGCCATTATCACGTAGGAGCACACCACTTTGCAGGTGTTTCAGGATACGGACACGATGACTTAGGGCGAGAAACTTTAGATAAAGTTTTTGCAGAGGTAGTGGGCGCTGAGGCGGCTGCTGTACGAGTACAGTTTGTTTCAGGAACCCACGCAATTGCTTGTGCTTTATTTGGTGTTCTCCGTCCTGGTGATGAAATGCTTGCGGTGGTAGGCGCACCTTACGATACCCTTGAAGAAGTGATTGGTTTACGCGGTCAAGATCAAGGCTCACTCGTTGAGTTTGGCATTTGCTATCGACAATTAGATCTTACTCCAGAAGGAACCCCAAATTTACAAGCTTTAAGCCATGCGGTGAAGGAGAAAACCCGTTTAGTACTCATTCAGCGTTCCTGTGGCTATTCTTGGCGTCCTAGCCTATGTATAGCCGAAATTGAAAAAATTATCCACTTGGTCAAGCAGCAAAACCCCAACACCATTTGCTTTGTTGATAACTGTTATGGCGAATTCATAGAAACCCAGGAACCCACCCACGTTGGTGCTGATTTAATCGCAGGGTCATTAATTAAAAATCCTGGTGGTACCATTGTTACTGCTGGCGGTTATGTCGCCGGTCGTGCTGACTTAGTAGAAGTCGCTGCTTGTCGCCTCACAGCACCAGGAATCGGTAGTTATGGAGGTGCGACTTTTGACCAAAATCGCCTACTGTTTCAAGGGCTGTTTCTCGCCCCACAAATGGTGGGAGAAGCAATGAAAGGCACTCACCTTACGGGTTATGTATTTGACAAACTCGGTTATCCTGTCAATCCAGCGCCGTTTGCCAAGCGTCGGGATGTCATTCAAGCAATCAAACTAGGTTCTGCAGAAAAACTCATAGCCTTTTGTCGGGCGATTCAACAACATTCACCCATCGGTTCCTATCTCGACCCCATCCCAGACAAAATCCCTGGTTATGAAAGTCAGGTTGTGATGGCTGGTGGGACATTTATTGAGGGAAGCACCTCAGAATTTTCAGCCGATGGTCCTTTGCGGGAACCGTATGTGGTGTATTGCCAAGGTGGAACCCATTGGACTCATGTCGCAATAGCTTTGGAAGCAGCAATAGAAGCTGTGGGAGAAGCATAAGAGTAAGCTCACGCAAAGGCGCAAAGGCGCAAAGAGATTAGTTGATATGAGTGAGAATGAGATCGCAAAGGAGATTGTTGATGCTGCGTACAAGATTCACACAAAGTTAGGACCAGGGTTGTTGGAATCTGTGTATGAGACGGTTTTGGCTTATGAGTTGGAGAGGCGGGGACTTTTGGTAGTAAGGCAGCAACTTATTCCGGTAGTTTATGAGGGTGTACGCTTGGAAGAAGGCTTTCGAGCAGACCTGATTGTTGAAGATAAGGTGATTGTCGAACTCAAATCTGTGGAAGCAGTTCATCCAGTACACAAGAAGCAACTGCTCACCTATCTTCGCCTTGCTAACAAGCGGCTTGGCTTGTTAATCAACTTTGGCATCTTGCTGATCAAAGATGGTATCTCGCGCGTCGTCAATGGTTTATAGAACCCATTTGATATCTTTTCAGGTGGTAGCTGTAGTAGTTAGTCTTTTGAGCATCAATCTGATAAAACAAAGATTGAGCTTTGCATTGGCACGCTCAAGCGTGCGATCAAAATTTTTGACCAAGCTTTTACAACGCTCTACCCAAGCATTAGATCTTTCTCTTCCCCCATCTGGCTGCCACCGGAACGAACCCTGATTGACCTTTAGCGTCCTTTTCAGTTTTCGATGGTTTAGCCGAGAGTTGAAATTCAGTAGACCGAAAAGATTTCTAGAAGGCTTACCATTGGGGCATTCTGGCGGATTGTATACAATCCGCCAGAATGCCCGTATCATCTGCGTTTTGAGCAATAGGGTTGTAGATGAGTTCTCCTGCTAAGGTAAGCGATCGCTCGACCCTGTGCCCAAAACATCGCCCCAAACCCTCATTCTTGCGTTGACTGACAAAAGTTTTCGGTCTACTGAAATTGAATCTTACTCATAATCTGGGGATAAATTTCCTCCAAAGCTTGAGTAAGTTTCTCAGGGTGATACCCGTTATCCAACAAGATGGTGGTCTTGGGAAGATCGGCAGGTTTAGATTTGAAAT
>JAESFN010000296.1_pt1 | contig 59149 bp, 47 predicted proteins | sample 9269411 | NCBI WGS metagenome assembly JAESFN01 (sample SAMN14505399, study PRJNA617100) | algae metagenome | isolation source: Iphinoe sp. HA4291-MV1 and co-occurring heterotrophs from trail next to... | place: USA: Maunawili Falls, Hawaii | collected 2009-07-25
AAAACCCGCATCGAAGATTTCATCAACTACTTTAATCGCACTATGGCGAAACCATTTAAGTGGACTTATAAGGGCAAGGTTTTGGCTGCTTAATGGTAACTCTATTTCCGCCGTGTTGTACTAGTCTATTGCCTCGTAGCCGACCTGCATCGTACTCTCGTCTTCAAAATCAAAGTCAAATTGTGGTGTTAACGTTCCATCAGGCGGCGGTACTAGTTCTGTTGGAGTAGAGGTCAAAGGACTATCTGAAGCTTCGGCTATTGTATCAGTTTGGCTATTAACGCGGTTATATACTTGAGAGCCAATGGCAAACAGAGTTTGCTGAAAGTCATCTAGATATTGTTTGAATTCGGCTACGGAGATAGCTTCATCTATCATTGCTGCTCGTAGCTGTGTGCCTTTTTCGTTTGCCAAGGCTTTCATCTGGTTATTGATTATGTTACCATTATTCTCTAAGGTTGATTCGTAGCTGTATAACATGTTATCAGCCTGGTTTTTCAGTTCAACCAGTTGCATACGTCTTTTGTCTTCTTCGGCGAATATTTCGGCTTGTTGGCGCATCCTTTCAACTTCGTTAGCACTCAAGCCACCTGTGTTGCTAATCTGAATACTATGTTCTCGAAGAGTACCTTTGTCTTGTGCCGCAACTTTGAGAATGCCGTTGACATCAATTTCAAAAGAGACTTCAATTTGCGGTATACCACGTGGAGCGCTCGGAATTCCTGGAAGAAGGAATTTGCCCAAACTCTTGTTATCCCGTGCCATAACCCGTTCACCTTGGAGGACGTGAATTTCCACCGAAGTTTGCCCATCAACTGCTGTGGAAAAGATTTGGGACTTGATGGTTGGAATTGTGGTGTTGCGTTCGATGATTTTGGTGAACACTTCTCCCAATGTTTCAATTCCCAGAGACAAGGGTGTGACATCTAACAAAAGTAAGTTATCAACTTCACCACCCAGCACTCCAGCTTGGATGGCTGCTCCCAGTGCGACTGCTTCATCGGCGTTGACAGAGCGATCTGGAGTTTTGCCATTGAAAAATTTGATGATGGCGTTTTGAACAGCAGGAATGCGGGTGGAACCACCCACTAAGATAATCCGGTCGATATCTTGTGGTTTGAGTTCCGCGTCTTTTAGCACCTGGATCATTGGTTTGATGGTAGCCTTTACCAGATGTGCCGTTAACTCTTCAAATTTGGCACGGCTAAGTTCCATCTGCAAATGCTTGGGTCCTTTATCATTAGCAGTGAGAAAAGGCAAGTTAATTGAAGTGCTGATCCTACTGGAAAGTTCAATTTTTGCCTTTTCTGCTGCTTCCCACAAACGTTGCAAAGCCATTTTGTCCCCAGAAAGGTCAACTTTCTCTTCTTCCTGGAAGCGCGCCATCATCCAAAGCACAATACAGTTATCAAAATCGTCCCCACCTAGGTGGTTGTTTCCACAAGTCGCCTTCACTTCAAACACTCCATCCCCAAGTTGTAAGATGGAAACATCGAAAGTACCGCCTCCTAAGTCAAATACGAGAATGATCTGCTCTTGGTCTTGCTTGTCCAACCCAAAAGCTAAGGCAGCAGCAGTAGGTTCATTGATAATCCGCAAAACTTCTAGTCCGGCAATAATGCCAGCGTCTCTGGTAGCTTGTCTTTGAGCATCTGTAAAATATGCTGGTACTGTGATGACAACCTTAGTAACAGGTTCACCTAAAAAGTTTTCCGCATCCTGTTTGAGTTTTTGCAGGATAATAGCGGAGATTTCTTGTGGTGTGTAATGACGTCCGCGAATCTTGACATCAACGGTATCATCTCGACCTTTGACACAGGTATAAGGAACGCGATCGCGTTCTGTGATGGTGTCATCCCAACGACGACCAATAAATCGCTTAATACTGATAATTGTGTTTAAAGCGTTAGTGACAGCTTGGCGCTTAGCCAGTTGACCGACCAAGCGTTCACTGCCCTTACCAAATCCTACAATACTAGGAGTGGTTCTTCCACCTTCTGAATTAGCAATAACAATCGGTTGACCACCTTCAAGAACCGCGACACAACTGTTGGTCGTGCCTAAGTCGATCCCAATAACTTTTCCCATAAATACCAGTATTTTTACTGAGTGCTTTTCTCTCGAAGTTTTGACCTACACAAGTCCGGTGTTAGCGAGACACAAACACCGGGTAAAGGCTGCTGAACTTTGAGCGTGATGTTTTGCGGACTGTCTGTTTTTGTGGTGAAATATGCTCGCCCAAGTTTCCTAGGTACTTTTCATCAGTAAGGCGAGCGACTACAGTTTAGCTGTTGGGTGAACTCGACTGATTTTCCTCAGAAGAGGGTACATCTTCCTTTGGAGCAGCCACCTTCACCATTGCATGGCGCAGCACGCGATCGCCCAAGTAATATCCGCGTACTAACTCTTCTAACACTGTTCCTTCAGGATATTCATCCGTAGGTTCCCGCAATACTGCTTCGTGTAAGTTCGGATCAAATGGTTGACCCTCAGGACGCATTGGTGACACACCCAAGCGCTTTAAGGAATCTACTAATTGCTTGTAAACACCTTGGTAACTCTTGTGAATAGTCATCTCCCCATCGTTTTGAGGTTTGATTTGCGCCCTTGCTCGTTCAAAATTATCAACGACTGGCAATAATTCAGTAATTGTATTCCGCTTTATCTGTTGTTCTGAGTCTTCTTTTTCTTTTTGATTTCGTTTGCGGTAATTCTCAAAATCAGCCGCAATCCGCATATATTGACTGCCGCGCTCTTCTAGCTGCGCTTTTAGGGACTCAATTTGTTGGTGAAGTGCTGCTGCTTCTTTGGCTGCAAAGTCAGTACCAGTAGCCTCAACAGTTGTAGCAACGCCATTGTCTTGACTCTGTGTCACTGTATCTTCAGAGACCTTGGTTTGGCTTACCACTGGCTCAGTCACTTCGCCTGGGGTTGCGTTAGCATTTATTTCGGCTGTAGAGTCGCTCGTCATTGCTTGCTTTTCCTCGGTTTCTTCACCTGATTGCTGGTTTGTATTGTTTTGCTGTTTATCTTCGTCTATCATTTTGCACTTTTCCCAGATGCTGTATTGGATAAATATCCCTATATCTTGCAGCAATTGAATTCAGCTGCAAAAAGTGGTTACCTTGGTGGCTTCTTGTAGGATTGTATGAAGTATGAAGTGAAGTACATAATATTTCATTCTTCATCCTTTAGCCTTTATTTGGTCACCGTCATCTATTTTGACAAATGCTGAGTATGTTGGCGTATACGCTTCTTGGGTGGCTTACCGTAAGTTAAAGAATCTGCAAAGAGCGGAAGCTTGCTTTTTGTTACAGGTTATTGTTTTTTGCCAGTTCTTTGCTAGATAAAGTTAACCGGAAATTTTTACATCGACTTAAAGGTATTTTGGTATAGAACGTGTATACTTTTTAAAGTTATTTGCTTTGCTTTCTCTCAATTTGCAAAAGCTCCTCTGGTAGGCGATCAAGTACACGCTTAAAAGGTGCAGTATTATCTAAGCTCCGCGCTAGTATAAGAGAACCTTGAATTTTTAAAATAGCATCTTCGGCTCTTTGCTGTGCTTGAGAATGCTCAATTCCCGCTTCAACCAATACCTGCGCTAAGGTATTAATCCAAAGATTGAGGGCGTTCTGAATTTCGTTGTGAAACAAGTCTTTCGCTTCACTAAGGGCAAGCACTGCTAAAAGACAACTTTGTTTGCCACTACTATAAAGTTTATCTACATTTGTTGTCATAACACGAATTCGCTCTAGTGGTTCTCCACAACCCCGTAACGATGCAAGAATGCTAGCTTCTACACGATCGCTCATTGACTCAAGCACAGCCTGTGCCATCTCTTCCTTGCCTTTTGGAAAATGGTGATACAGGCTAGCTTTACCTAAACCTGTGGCTTCTGACAGTCGTGCTAAAGTTGTGCCTTCATAGCCATATTGCCGAAACATTTTTGTCAGTTGGGCGATGACTTCTTCTCTAGACATTAAACAAAATCCTCTTAGCTTCTTGATATTATACCGAACGTTCAGTACAATATATTTAACCGAACGTTCAGTTAAATCTTTTAACGTCATACATAGAGAAATTTATGATGAAGCTATACAATGCTGAGTTGTCGGGAAATTGCCACAAAGTCCGGTTGATGCTGTCGCTGCTAGGGTTAAAGTATGAGCTTGTACCCGTAGTTTTGAAAGACGGCGAACAAAAAACTGAAGAATTTCTGAAACTCAACCCACTAGGACAAGTGCCAGTTCTTAGAGATGGCGATGTGGTGATTCGAGATTCCCAAGCAATTTTAGTTTATTTGGCACAGCGTTACGGTGGCGAAGACTGGTTGCCCACAGAAGCAGAACCGATGGGTAAAGTGATGCAGTGGTTGTTTACTGCAGCTAACGAAATTCAACATAGTGTTGCCGCAGTCAGATTACATTTCTTATTCAATGCGAAAATAGACGTAGAGGTAGCGCTTCAAAAAGCACATCAGATACTGCAGATTTTGGACAAACACTTGAGTGAGCGTTCTTGGTTAGAATGCGAGCGCCCAACTATTGCTGATGTAGCCTGCTTTCCTTACGTGGCATTAGCGTCCGATGGAAAAATTTCTCTAGAGCCTTATCCCCACGTAGTGAGTTGGATTGAGCGGATTAAGCAATTGCCAGGATACATTGGTATGCCTGGTTTGTAGATGTTTTGGCATCCATTGTCCATGAAAAGAGCAGGTGATGACAATGTTATACCATTCAGGAGAGCTTGCGGTACAGGCGCGTGCAGGTGTGCAAGCAGAAGCTGATCGCTTGGGTAAAAGCATTGGCTCAATTATCAAACCCACTGCACAAGACTTTTTGCGTCATCAAAGATTAGCGATCGCTAGCACGGTCGAGACAAGTGGTAGAGTTTGGGCATCTTTGTTGACTGGTGAACCTGGATTTGTGCAAGCAGTAGATGAAGAAACAGTGTGGGTAAAAACCACACCAATAAACAACGAACTGCTGAGTAAGAACTTACTAGCAACTGATGAAATTGGTCTTTTGGTCATTGATTTGTCAACTCGCAGGCGTTTGCGGGTGAATGGCAAAGCAAAAGTTCAATCTCATGGTATTCATATACAGACAAACCAAGTGTATTTCAACTGTCCCAAGTACATCCAAGTGCGTCATTTGGAGACTGAAGTTCCTACGCTACACCAAGCGCATCAAACCCAACGTACGGAAACTCTTACTAGTGACCAGCAGCATTGGATTATACAAGTTGACACATTTTTCATTGCCAGCTTTCACCCTGAAAGTGGTGCTGATGCATCCCATCGAGGTGGAAATCCAGGTTTTGTCAAGGTTTTGAACGCCAGCAAACTGTTGTTTCCTGATTATTCTGGTAACAATATGTTTAACACTTTGGGCAATCTTGTGATTAACCCAAATGCTGGTTTGCTGTTTATTGATTTTGAGCACGGTAGTACGCTACAGCTAACAGGAAAAGCAACAATTGTTTGGGATGCGGAACGTGCAGTGGAATTTGCGGGTGCAGAAAGATTAATTGAGTTTCAAATTGAGCAAGTTTTGGAAAAGACTGGTGTCAATTCTCTACGTTGGAGGTTTGGGGAATATTCTCCATTTAATCCGGGTAATGGGAGTTAGCTTAGAGATAATAACTTTGATTGATGTACTCAATGAGGTTTTGGCAGCATGAAAACACTCGAAGAAATTCGGCGATGGTTGATTCAGCACAAACCAGTGTTGCAGGAACGGTATAAAGTTAGCGAATTGGGTATTTTTGGCTCCTATGTAAGAGAGGAACAGACTGAAACGAGTGATGTCGATGTGTTGGTAGAGTTCTCTGAAACGCCTAGCTTATTGAAGTTTGTCAATCTAGAAAACTATCTCAGCGACAACCTTGGAGTGAAGGTTGATCTGGTACATAAAGCGGGACTAAAGCCGCGTATCGGAGAACGGATTTTGACAGAAGTGGTCTATTTATGACCAGACGGCAATTGGAGGATTATTTACAAGACATCTTGGATGCGATCGCCGCTATTGAGCAATTTACATCAAATATTGAGTTTGCAACATTCTCACAAAACTTAGAGAAGATTTTCGCCGTTTCAAGAGCCATTGAAATTATTGGTGAAGCCGTGAAGCGGATACCTGACTCTGTGAGAAGCAAATATCCTGATATTCCCTGGAGAGATATTACAGGAATGCGGGATAAGTTAATTCACGATTATTTCAATACAGATGTGGAAATTATTTGGAAAGCGGTTCAGGAAGATGTTCCACTGTTAAAAATGATGACCTCACAAGTTCTAGAAGATTTGAGAGATCAGTCTTAAATTGCCTGATTATTCAAGTTTTTAGTGTAAATGTCAATTCCGCCTCACAACTTGGGAATACTCTAATTAGGGTTTCCGTAACTAATTGTTCAAATATGGCTCACTCGTTACCACACAGGCGTAGTACTGCTGTTACTGCAAAAACAGAGTTCTCGTTCTTTGGCAACAAGCTTGTGCAATCTGGCTTTGTCAATAGCGAACAGATGAGACAAGCACTCATTGAAAGTCGCAAGTCTGGCAGACCTTTGACAGAAGTGCTGGAATCAATTTCAGGACGACAAATGTCGCCAGAGTTATATAGGTTACATAAGAAGCAGCAGCTATTTGAACTCAAAATACTATACGGTGTTGAATCCCTTGATCTAGAGGTGAGTCAGATTGGCACAACAAGAATGAGTCAACTGATTGATACCCTAATTCCAGTAGATATCTGTCGTCGCCATCACTTGGTACCATTAGCAAAGAATACAGATCAAAACCCGCCCTCAGTTTTAGTGGCGATGGTAGATCCTGATAACTTAGAGGCTTGTGATGACTTGAACCGCATCTTGCGTCCCCAAGGATGGACGTTGCAGCGGATGGTCATTACTCAGGAAGATTACCAGCAACTTATTAACCAATATTTGGATGAACTGAGTGTTCGGCAAAAGAACTTAGAACACGAAAAGTTTACAGACATCAACCAAGATTTAGAAAATATAAATAATCTCAATTTAGATGATGCGCCTGAAGATAAGGATACTGACTTGGGCGCAGCGATGAAGAGTGCTGAGGATGCCCCGGTCATCAATTTGGTTAACAGAATCCTTGCCAAAGCACTACATGAGGAGGTTTCTGATATTCACGTAGAACCGCAGGAAGAAAACTTACGCATTCGTTTTCGTAAGGATGGCGTGCTGCGTCAGGCTTTCGACCCTCTGCCCAAAAAAATCATTCCTGCTGTCACAGCTCGTTTCAAGATTATTGCCAACCTAGATATTGCTGAACGGCGTCTACCTCAAGATGGACGCGTTAGACGAGTGTTCGAGGGACACAAGGTGGACTTCCGTGTTAGTACCTTGCCCAGTCGCTATGGGGAAAAGGTCGTACTAAGGATTTTGGATAACTCTACAACCCAACTGGGATTGGATAAGCTCATTACTGACTCAGAAACTTTGCAAATTGTCAAGGAAATGGTCAATCGTCCCTTTGGTCTAATTCTGGTGACTGGACCCACAGGTTCTGGTAAAACAACAACTTTATACTCGGCACTCTCAGAACGGAACTCTTCAGACATCAACATCTGTACGGTGGAGGATCCAATTGAGTACAGCTTACCTGGGATTACTCAAGTGCAGGTGATTCGGGAAAAAGGTTTGGATTTTGCGACAACTTTACGAGCTTTTTTACGACAAGATCCCGATGTACTTCTCGTCGGTGAGACGCGAGACAAGGAAACGGCAAAAACAGCAATTGAGGCAGCATTGACTGGTCACTTGGTTTTAACCACTTTACATACTAATGATGCTCCAGGAGCGATCGCCCGTTTGGGAGAAATGGGCATTGAATCTTTTATGGTTTCCGGCTCTCTCATTGGTGTGTTGGCACAACGCTTAGTACGGCGTGTCTGTCTCAACTGTTGCATTCCCTACACTCCCACCACAGCAGAACTAGCTCGCTACGGTTTATCAGTCAGCCAAGAAGCAAGTGTTACTTTTTACAAGGCAAATACTCTCACTTCAGAACAAATTCACCAAGCCAAGGCAAACAATCAGCTTTGCCCAGAGTGTCATGGCGTTGGTTACAAAGGACGTTGTGGTGTTTATGAAGTTATGCGAGTCACTGAACGTCTGCAAGCCTTGATTTCCAAAGATGCATCAACGGAACGCATCAAGGAAGTGGCGGTGGAAGAAGGGATGAAAACCTTGCTGGCTTACAGCTTGGACTTAGTGCGTCAAGGTTATACCACTTTAGAAGAAGTAGAACGGGTTACGTTCACTGATACAGGTTTGGAAGCAGAGTTAAAAGCTAAACGTAAGAGTAGTCTGACTTGTCGGACTTGTCATGCTGGACTACAGCCTGAATGGCTGGATTGTCCATATTGTATGACGCCACGGTTTCAAGATTAATTAGTCATTAGTCATTAGTTTGGAATAAATAATCAAACAAGCAGAAAAATGGAAATGATGATTGAAGATTTGATGGAAAAGTTGATTGAAATGGGTGGATCAGATATGCATTTATCTGTTGGTTTGCCTCCCTACTTCCGCCTCAGTGGCAAACTTACACCTATTGGTGACCAACCGTTGTCAGCAGAACAGTGTGAAAGGCTGATTTTCAGCATGCTCAATAATTCTCAGCGTCAAACCTTAGAGCAAAACTGGGAGCTAGATTGTTCTTATGGTGTTAAAGGATTAGCTCGTTTTCGGGTCAATCTTTATAAAGAACGTGGTGCTTACGCCGCATGTTTGCGGGCGTTAAGTTCTAAAATTCCAAGCTTTGAAAAGTTAGGTTTGCCAGATGTTGTACGAGAAATGTCAGAAAAACCAAGGGGGTTAATTTTGGTGACAGGTCCCACGGGTTCTGGTAAAACAACTACCCTAGCCGCCATGATTGACTTAATTAATCGCACCAGGGCAGAGCATATTTTGACAGTAGAAGACCCAATTGAATTTGTTTACGAACCTATGAAAAGTGTGATTCACCAAAGGCAACTTGGTGAGGATACGAAAAGCTTTGCCAATGCCTTAAGAGCAGCGTTGCGGGAAGACCCAGATATCATTTTGGTCGGAGAAATGCGCGATTTGGAAACAATTTCGTTGGCTATTTCTGCTGCGGAAACAGGACATTTGGTTTTTGGTACTTTGCATACAAGTTCAGCAGCACAAACTATAGACAGAATCATTGACGTTTTCTCATCAGAAAAACAAACCCAAGTGCGAGTGCAGTTGTCTAACTCACTGGTGGCAGTATTTAGTCAAACTTTGGTTCCTAGAAAAAATCCTAAACCAGGTGAATTTGGTCGAGTGATGGCTCAAGAAATTATGGTTGTTACTCCTGCTATTTCTAACTTGATTCGTGAAGGAAAAACATCTCAAATTTACTCGGCTATCCAGACTGGTGGGAAATTGGGGATGCAAACTTTAGAAAAGGTTTTAGCAGATTTATATAAAGCAGGAGTTATCTCCTTTGAAGCAGCAATGTCTAAAAGTTCTAAGCCGGATGAGCTTCAGCGTCTTATCGGTGCTGCATCACCAGCAGGAGCAAGACTAGGAGCAGCAGTCACCTCTGGGAGAATTCAAAATTCAAAATTATAAATTCACGCATTGCAACCGCACCCTCGACGCAGATACATGCAGATGGAACAGAATTCAAACTGTGCAACTCGCACACCCCATCACCCCATGCCCTCTTTGGGAAATGCAAAATTTACAATTGAAAATTAGTTTAATATGCCAACATTCGTTGCTCGTGTTAGAGACTCGCAAGGAAAATCAAAAATAGAAAAAATTGCGGCTAACTCCTTGGCACAAGCCCGTACTTATCTTAGACAACAGGGTTATGTAGTACAAGACTTGAAAAAACAATCTCAGGGCTTGGATTTTAAACAACTTCAAATCAAATTTACGAATGTTTCTGTGAAGGATAAAGCTGTATTTTCTCGTCAATTTGCTGCATTAGTTAATGCAGGAGTGACAATTGTTAGAAGTTTGAGTGTCTTAGACCAGCAGTGTAACAATCCTAAACTGAAACAAGCTATTTTGGGTATTAGCGCTGATGTTCAAAGTGGTGTTAATCTTTCTGAGGCAATGCGGAAATATCCTGATTGCTTTGATGGTTTGTATGTCAGTATGGTTGAGGCTGGCGAAGTCGGTGGTGTTTTGGACGAAGTGTTAAATCGTTTAGCTAAGTTGTTAGAGGATATTGCTCGATTACAAAACCAAATTAAATCAGCACTGGCTTATCCTGTTGTTGTGGGATTTTTGGCGATCGCCATCTTTCTCGGTATGACTGTTTTTCTCATCCCAATTTTTGCTAACATTTTTCAAGAATTGGGAACAGAATTGCCTGCTCTGACGCAGTTTATGCTATTGGTCAGTAAAGTGTTAAGAAGTTGGTGGTTTTTGGTCATTATTAGTATTGTTGTTGCAGCAAGTTTCGTCTATCGACGGTACTACAAAACCCGGACTGGACGTAAAACTATAGACCGTTTTTTGCTGAAGATTCCATTACTAGGTAACTTAATCCAAAAATCATCAGTTGCCCGTTTTAGTCGCACTTTTGGTTCTTTAACTCGTTCAGGCGTACCAATTCTCACTTCCTTAGAAATTGTGCGGGATACATCAGGAAATCAGGTAGTTGCTAACGCAATTGATGCTGCGCGTGTAGAAATTCAACAAGGAGGTATGATTAGCATTGCCTTACAAAAAGAAAAAGTTTTTCCTCCAATGACAATTCAGATGATTAGTATCGGAGAAGAAACTGGTGAATTAGATACTATGTTGATGAAAATTGCTGATTTCTACGAAGATGAAGTCGAACAGACAGTCAAAGCACTAACTAGCGTTTTGGAACCGATTATGATTGTCGTTTTAGGAGGAATGATTGGTACAATTTTGCTATCAATGTATCTGCCTATGTTTAAGGTGTTCGATAAGCTAGGCTAGATGATTAAATCAGTTATCAGTCATCAGTTATCAATGAACAAGCTTAGGGATGAAACTGATAACTGGTAACTGTTCACTGTTCATTGTTAAAGGCTGTTTTTCTAAGCACCATCGAAGCCCGCCATCTCAATATCAACGTCGTCCCAGATGTAAATAATATACCAAGTAACAGGTTTTTCAGGCTGATACTTTTGCCGCTATTACTTACCAAAATACCTTCCAGTATCAGAGAAGGCAATAATATTCCACTAGGAAGTAATAACCTATTAAAAGTTAACTTTCTTTTAGCTAGAGTAGTCAGGAGCGCTAAGCAAATTCCTAGAGGGATAAAAGTTAATCCATAGTAAAAGATTTTCTGCTCTTTTGGAAACAATTCTAGTAGATTCAAAGAGTAAGAATTTTGTGATTTATCTACGTAAACTTGGATAGTCGCCCCAGAATAAGTGATGACTATGTGATGGAGGTTAGTATCTGCAAAAATACCAGGGATAGTTAATTTTGTGTCTGCTCCGTTTGCTCCAGTCATCGGTGTTCGTAGTCGCAAATCTAGATTGGTTCCCTGTTGTCCGAGCGTAAAATTGCGATGAAGAGAATCACCAGAAAGTGATATTATGCGTGCAGGTCCAGTCTGGGCTATGTTAGCAGTAGCAACGGTAGTCATTATTGTAAATTGAGAAGTTTCACGTATCCTTTTACTCAAGAAGGTTACAGGCTCTCTTGTTTCTAGCCAATGGCTGGAACTCAAAGCAACACCTTTTTCATCTTCAATGTCTGGTGACTTCCCTTGCGATAATAGTTCTGGAAGTTGACCAGTATGATCCCGATAACTTTTTGTACCAATTAATTGATAGGAAGCTAGCAAAGAATTTTCGATAGTCTCTGAGTAATTTTTGTGATGAAATACTTGTGAAACTTCATTTTTAGAGATTGCTCTATCAGCAATAAAAACATCTGAAACATATCCCTGCCAAGGTCTATCACCTGTTTGCTCATTGCCTATCAAGAGTGGATAATTCAAAGACCAATTACTTAGATTAGTTGTATGTTGCCAAGCTATTGAAATTAGAAATGATATGAGTATGTATCCAAGAAAAAATAATGTTAACTTTTTGATCGAGTTGCTGGTTCTACTATTTTCTATACGCATTAAGGTATATAGAAAGCTTTGTGAGTTACATAAATAAAAACAAATTAGACCCACCAATCCACCTATGGTATTGTTAAAAATATCGGTAGGAGTAGGTGCTCTTGAAGGCAGAAATACTTGCAGCACTTCAACTGTTGATGATAAACCTGCACTAACAAGTATCACTATTAGAAATTGGCTTGTCGCTTTCATCCTTATTCTCTGCAAGAGACTGGCGAAACCGAAACCTAAAGGTGTAAACAGCAAAATATTGTTTACTTGGTCTTTAAAAAAACTGGTGTTATCAAAACTGTCAACAAGTGCTGGTAGCGATAAACTATCTGGAAAGGAGAAAATAAAGGGATAAAGTGTAGCGAATAGCACTAATAAGATGCTAATAATGACTAGAATAAAGTCTCCTGGAAATACTGATTTATCTAAGTTAGATATTCGGCTAAAAATTTTGCGTCTATTCATCATGACCCATGTTCTCTGTCTTTCTAGTAATGGATAATTGAACTGCTAATTACTGGTAGACGGTTAAACAAGAGTAATTAACAAAAGTAAAGGAACGCTTTTTTTCATGTTATTTATTCATTACTTAGATTGGGGAAATAATTGTAAATTTTTCATAAAGAAGTTGTGAAGATAAGCTCCTCAGAACTGGATTTCATCAATACATTTAATAAATACATTGCGGGATCAGGTTTTTCCAGATTTCAAAGTACGCCGCATCAACCACCGATGCAGAGCAGTCATTTTACTTGCTTTTCTGCTTTGAAAGTACATTTTCTTCTATGAAGACAGTAAATCAAACAAAAATCCCTCAGTTTAACCAAGGGATTTGAAGCTTTTCCACGGCGATCGCGACCCTCCGCAACGCACTGATCGGGAATCTCCAAGGGCGCAGTGGCTCCAAAATTTTTAATCGGGTGTCAAGTTAAATTCTTTTTTTGCGTAATGTCAGCAACCCAACGACTCCCAATCCAAGTAATAACGATGGTTCAGGAACAGAGATTTTTTGCGCTGTAAAGCTACTTTCGTAAGAAATTCTCAAATTTCCATCTGACAAAAAGCCGTAGCTAGCTTCAATTTGTTGCAACCCTCCAATACCAATGGGAACGGAAAAGATGCCGTTGTTATCTTTAGAGACTTCTTGACCCAAGTATTCTACTGTCACATCTGAAAGTGGTTGTCCTTGATAGTATACTTGAACTTCCAGGCTGTCTCCTTCCTGAACTGCAAAGGGATTTTCCAAAGGTATAATTTCCAGCGGCTGGTTGAACGGTTGCGCTAGAGTGTCAGACCAATCATAAAGAGCTTTGGTATACTTCAGATTATGACTAACATTTTGGTATTGACTAATTTCAGCTTCTGAAATATTGCGAGATTGATTTTCGGATATTCTGGCATAATAGCCATTATCAAAAAATGCAGTTAAAGCCGCAATGTTGCTGTCAGGAGTCAGAGAAAGTCCATCTTGTTTCTGATTGATAGTAAATGGCACTATCTGTCTTGTTGCATCATAAGCTGTGGCTTCCTTAAGTTTTGCAGGAGAATAAGGTTCTGGTCCTTCTTCTGGATGACCATACAATAGATTGTATTCTCCATTTTGATAGTCAAACCAGACAACGTGTGCTGAAGCCGGTTGCAAAATCAATGGTAGAATTGCCCCCGCCAAGAGCAATTTGAAAAAATTGCGGATGAGCATCTCAATTTTCCTCAATTGAGCGATGACATCATTATTAAACCCAGATTTTTTGATACAGAACAATCCTCCTATAAGGGATATTATTGTTAATAAAGATTTCTCTTTTTACCTAATTATTAAAATTTTATTGATTCTCAAAAATAATCAAATAAATATGATATTTTTATTATTTACATTTTAGAAAATACATATGTATAGGTTGCACTTATGGCATATGTAAGGCAATAAATAAGCTGGGTTGAAAAATGAAACCCAGCCTACAAAATATAAATAATTTAATACTTAAGCTGATAGCTAATAGCTACCTAACAAACTGAGGCATAATTTCAGCAGCGGTGAATAACCCATAAATACCCCGCTGGTACAATCCAATGCCAGCTTTAAGATAGCCAAATGCAGGTCCACAGACATTGGCTGCCATGCTGGTTTCATCACCTAATGTGAAGGTATGGGTGGAAATTTTACCTTCAAAGGTGCGACCAGTAATTTTCACATTGGTGCTAATGGGCTTTTTAGGATTACGGGTATCAACTATACCACTAACACTCACGCGATCGCGTCCTACAATTCCTGCTATCTCTAGCATCACATCATCGGCGTGTTCCATGTTCTCTAAAGTCAGCACGCCATTGGTTTTATCTAGGAGTGTTTCTACTTCCTCATCCGTCATTGTCCTGGCAGTTTCCACGCTAAACCCTTGCATATGGGCAATATCTTCGCGGATAGTGGCGCGGTAAGCTTCCCAGTTAGCAATTCCTACCCCAAAGGTAATTTTCACTTGATGAATTTCGGCGTAGCTTTGGGCGGCTATTGCTGCTGCTGCTGTTAACAGTCCTGGTGTTGCCCCACATCCTGTCATGTAGGTAATTCCTGCTGCTTGGAGTTCTTCTTTCATCGCCAGCAGTTGTTCTACAGCACTGGTGCGCTTAATCGCATCCACTAGCACTCCGCGCCAACCAGATTTGATAAACTGCCCAGCTACAGAGGGAATGAAATCATTGGGTAAGTTGGGTAACGCCAGAAAATACCCATCTACAGGATAAGATTTTTCTATTAAATCCTCAACACTACGATTTGTTAAAGTTCCGAAGGGTTCTAAATAACCTACCGAACCCTGAGATTGATAAGTTGCAATGCATTTTTGAGCATTTAAACCATCAGCGGCGTAAGCGTAGCCTTGTTTGTCTGCCGCTGCTACTAAAAGCATTTCACGTTTTGGGGCGAGTACCTTGGCAGCTGCTTGCCCCAGTCCACCAAAGCCCAGTACTCCTACGCGCATTGCTTTGGGAAGATGAGTAGAACCTGTCACTTGCTCTGCATTCATGGTCACAACTAGTTTGGGCTAATTTTACAATAGCCGAAATTTTACAATAGCTGAAATTTGGTGATAATGATAAAATTTTTCAACATTCTCCCGATTTCTATATTTCTTTCTCCTGCTACTGCTCGTTTTTAGGCGTTTTCACGCTGAAATGACAAGTTGAATTTTTAGCTTGACTAAACTGATAAGGTTAAGAGAAACTTACAAATAACAAAGGTAAGAACTAAAAAGAATAATAACTTTTGTTAATTTTCTGAGATATATATTTTGAGAGATGGAACATTAGTTAACAAATGGCAAATTTGTAGCTAAGGAAAAATGCTGTATCAGACAGCTACATTTGTATGTGGCTATTTGCGACGGCAGTACTGTCCAAGCTTAGTATTTGGTTGGCAAAAGCATGGAGACTTTAGAATTCGTCATTTATTCAGATGGTCGGGTACAAGAAAAAGTTACTGGCATTGTTGGTGCTTCCTGCGCTGAAGTTACAGCAGCTATAGAGGCACAGCTAGGACAGGTACTTACTTATGAGCCAACCTCAGAATACTTTGCTACCAAAGTGCAGCAATTTAGTGTGGTGAATACGCAAACCACCTTTAGCGATTGGTAAGTTTTCAAAATAGTTTAGTTTCACTCATTCACACAACAACCAACAACCATGTCACACTTTAGCCAAATTAAGACCCAAATCCGTAATGTTGATTCCTTGAAAGATGCACTGACAGACTTGGGTGTAGACTGGAAACAAGGTCCACGTGAAGTACGTGGTTATCGCGGTCAAACCCATAATGCCGAAGTTACTATTGAGCAGGAAAATGGTTACGATGTCGGCTTTAAATGGAATGGTAAAGAATACGAATTGGTTGCTGACTTACAATATTGGCAGCAAAACTTATCAGTTGAAGGTTTCTTACGCCAAGTAACACAACGATATGCATATCATACAGTCGTTAAAGAAACTGCTCGTGTTGGATTTCAAGTTGCTGAACAACAAAAAAACGAAGATGGTTCCATTCGCCTAGTCGTACAGCGCTGGAGTGCGTAATGTCTGATTTTTTGCCGTCGCCGGAACAAAGGGAAGATAATCGCTCAGGTTTTGAACCAGAATTGGGCAGTTTTCTACGAGACGCCCCAGAACGCTCTGGTTTTGAGCCAGAATTGGGTGGTAGATTGCGGCAAAAAGGTGTCTATGTTGACGAGATTACCTGCATTGGCTGCAAACACTGTGCCCATGTTGCCCGTAACACATTTTATATTGAACCAGATTATGGGCGATCGCGTGTAGTGCGTCAAGACGGCGATCCAGAGGAGGTTGTTCAAGAGGCAATTGACACTTGTCCCGTTGATTGCATCCACTGGGTTGACTACACGGAATTGAAAAAGTTAGAAGAAGAGCGCAAATATCAAGTCATACCCTTGATTGGATATTCAGTGGACGGATCGGCTATGACTGCCGAACGGCGACGCAAAAAGCAAAAACTCACTCGTAAAAAACCCCGTTATTAAAATAAATTTTGTTTCACCTGATTTTTGGAGGACTGGTTTGATGAGTCCTCCTGTTTTTTGAACAATCATCTGCCGCGCATTCTTCGTCTATGCTTTGCATGGACGGAGTTAGCGGTGAGTCCAGCGCGCTACACCGACGTTTCTTCCCTCTCAGTAGCCCAGACGCTACGCGTTGCCAGTCGCCTCCGCAGGATTTACCGGAGGCGACTGGCAACAGAAGCAGCCTCTGTTGGAGGAGACACAAGGGAGGGCAGGCAAGATCTAGGAATCTGATGGAGAGTATTGGTTTTGGATGTATTGCTTGAGTATTTCAATCTTGAGCGCCTCCAGCAGAAATAATGCAATATGCCCCAACTAAAGGAGCGTTTTGGACTTATATTTTTGCGGATTCAACTACGCTTTCTAATGCCGAGCTAGCTTCAAGCCTGAGTTTGTTGACCAATAAATTAGCCCATAACACAACACCTTGAAAGGGCTAGTTCTATATTCTTTTGCCTTGTTCAGTCAGGGGTGAGTGACAACGAGAAAATCAATTTTTAATTATCTGAGACTGCCCAATCTTCCAGAAATAGCTGGAAATCAAATTGGTAAGAATATGAGCAACAATTGGTACCAATAGATTACCACTGAGAAGAGCGCTGTAACCTAGGAATATTCCGACAACACTTGCCCAAATAACATAAGGCCATTGTTGCGAACCACTAAGATGTAAGATACCAAAGCAGATGCTTGAGATGATGACAGCCACATGGCTAAATCCGAAGGCTGGTAGCATCACACCCCGAAATAACAATTCTTCACTTAATCCAGGTAGTAACCCTAGCCATATCAAGTCTGGCAAAGCTAAGGGCTTTAGTACCATTTCTAAGTAATAATTAGCACTTCTACGATAGGGAAGCCATAGGCGATAAGCTAAACCACTTAAGGCAGTGATGCCTAAACCTAGCAATACTCCCCAAAGCAACTCTCTTTCCTCCCAGCGCCAAGACATTAGAGAAAAGTTACCAAATTGTAGCCACAGCTTGGCGACTATCCATAAAAGAATTGCAGTCACTCCCATCGCCACCAACACTTGAGTGCGTGTCAAATATGGGATTTCTGGCTCTTGCTTCTGCTGTTGTGCCACGGTAATCTATGGGGGACAAGGGGACAAAGGGATAAGGGGAGGACACTTCCCGAGAGAAGTCACGACTCGGAGGTTTCCTGAGCTTCCTATGTCCTTCTCCTATCGGAGAGGCTACGCCAACGGACACGCACTCGCGTTCGGAGGAGCTACGCTTGAGCGAACTTTAGAGGGTTCCCCTCGCCCTTGCAAAGTGTCCGTAGACAAGGGGAATGAATAACTTCTTACTCTTAACTCTTAACTATTTATTTACTTAACTATTTATCAGAGATTGTAAAGGTGATATATTGTGGCTCAGGGCAGATGGGTTCATGCCTGCTTTGAGAGCGACCAATACACCGATTGCCTCTAAATAAGTATTTACCTGTATTGATTTTATCCCTAAAGGTTGGGGTCGAACCTGTACCTGAGTCTGATTTTCCTCCACGGTAATAATTTGGCATCGCTTACTGTGACTTAAACTCAGTAAGGCACTATTGCCACAAGCTGTTGCTGGTACAATTGCCGCATCAACTTGATTTGCCCAAATATCACCAAATTCGGACAATTCATATGATGTCCTAGTAATAAACTGAGGTGCGCGACTCAAACCAACAAGCACGCTTGATAAAAAAGTATAACCTAATTCTTCGGCAGCGGAACGGGGAGATAAATGAAAATCTGGAGGTGGGGGAAAGAAAGCGGGTGAATGGGCACAAGGAACTTGAAAAGTTCGCACAATGAAATGGCTGATCACAGCTTCTGCACCAGCAATGGGATCGACTCCTTTACCTTGGCGGTAGTTTTGCTCTGCCTCTTCATCAAATGTATCGGGAAAACGAGCAACAACTGCGATCGCCTCCGCCCCCGCCCTTTTTATTAAAACTTCCGCCGCTCGTAATAAACTATCTGGGTTGCCTATCGTTCCCCAACTTGTTCCTGATGACGCTTTACGTAATTCTACATTTAATGGTGCATCAGTTACGACATAATCTGTTAGGGATAATCCCAAAGTAGCTCTGGCTGCATCCGCTGCTTGTAAGTGTCGTAGCCGTAATTCTGACTCAATTCCTTGGTCAAGAAGCAAACCTATGCGATTTTGGTGGACTGGGCGTAAACCCCAGTATCCACCAGCAAATTTGTCAAGTCCGTAACCTTCTACGTAGAAAGTGTTGGGCAGGTTCCAGTACAAACTGGCACCATTGAGGACATTGGGGTGGGTGATCAGGCGATCGCAAACCTGTGCTATAGCTTTTGCCACTGGCAATGCATCTCCTGCATAACCTCCTATTGCTGCCCCAATGCCTGTGGGAACAATTAAGATAGCGGTATATTGATGCACGAAGAAAGTCAAAAGTTAAAAATCAAAAGAAATTGCTATTTATTTGTGGTTATTGGTTAGTTGTTAGTTATTTCTAACCACTAACAGTCGCTATTATAGCAATCTTAATTTGAGTTGTGAAATCAGGTGTGATCAAAAGTGGTTGGCTGGCAATGGGCAATGGGCATTGTCTATTCCTTTACCAACAGGTTTTGACCACACCCGTGAAATCAAAGCATTGGATAAAGGGTATTATGAGGGTGAGGAAGCACCTCTGTTATCTCCATAGCAGATGGTACAACAGAGGAGCCACTGTTGTGGTGGACGGGTTCCACAGGCTACAGCAAGTGGCGTAGAACCTCCAAAGGCGAACTGCCTCCTCATCCTCTCGGGAGCATCCCAAATGTGTAAATTTATTTTATTTTGTAGTGGGGACCGGACTGCCCGCTTCGATTAGAAAGTAGGGAGCAATCCTCGTCTCCCACTACCGTTTTTTTGCATGCATTGGGATGCTCTTCATCCTCTCCAGGTGAGTGTTCATGAATCATTTAGGATAGCTATAGCTATCCGGAATCATTTGTAAGAAAAGACTGAGCTTCACCAAACCCGGTATCTGGGAGATACCAAGTTTCTTTATCTCACGAATCATTTAGGAACGCTTTATCCATTACCTTTGTGTGGTAACAACAGCTTCAACAGTGCATGATTGCTGTTTCACGTCCACAGATGTGATTGCCCAACGCAAAGGTTCTCCCTGTTTTTTTAACTCTGCTTCAATTACTTTTTGGAGTTCTGTGGGAGTTTCTTGTAAGTCAATTTCTGCAGTAATAAAATGGGTTGTCATTGTTTTACTCCTTACTGAATATATACACCAAAGCTGATATACAGACACGCTGAATGAAAGCGTCTCTACTTACCAAATTGCAACTGATAAACAATTTCTTCCTTTTCGGTTTCAATCTTCAAATCAGAACGAGGATGAGCAACGCAAAGCAACACATAACCTTGAGCTTGAAGTTCTGGGCTGACGCCCATGCCTTCACTTTGATCTACGCTTCCAGAGAGAATTTGGGCAGCACAAGTCGTACAAACACCAGCATGACAGGAACTTGGCAAACCTAATTCAGCTGCATCAGCAACTGATAGGATGGTTTCATTTTCGTTCACTTGCAAAGTATGAGTTTTGCCTTGGTGGATAATTTCAACGGTGTATGTTTTGGACATATACAATAACAGTGCTATGCAACGGATAAGTCAAATATCTTATCTTAGAAATAGATGGACAACTCAAAAAAGAATCTCAAGCAATAAGCTTAACTGGAAAAAAGCTCAACTCGCTAGGGCGCGATCCAGTGATAATTATAAGTCCTTGTCAGACGAAAAACTTCATCTAGGGAAATTTCTCGCCCGTTCATCTCGCTTATTATTGACAATCAGGAAAAACGACCCATAAAAAATGGGAATCATTGTAAACACTGAATTAAGTTTTGGATCGAATACTTTGGAGAGCAGAATGCTGGAATCATACCGCAGCCACATTGCCGAAAGAGCCACACTAGGAATTCCTCCCCTACCTTTAGATGCAAATCAAACATCAGAATTGTGTGAATTGCTGAAAAATCCGCCGGCGGGTGAAGAAGCAGAAAGTTCCAACTCGGAACTTTCCCAGACAGAAATATTACTGCACTTGTTGCGTGATCGCGTTCCTCCTGGAGTCGATCCAGCAGCGTATGTCAAAGCTGGTTTTCTCACCGCCATTGCCAAAGAGGAAATCACTAGTCCCCTGATTTCACCCATTGAAGCTGTAGAATTGCTGGGGACAATGGTGGGTGGCTACAACGTCCAATCCTTAATCGAATTGCTGCAAACTCCTACCGTCTCTGTTTCTGCATCTTCCGAAACTCCTTTGGTGATGGGTGGACAAGGAAAAGAACCCATAGCAGCATACGCCGCCACCGCCTTAAGCAAAACTCTACTGGTATATGATGCCTTCCACGATATTTTGGAATTATCCAAAACCAACCCCTACGCCAAGCGAGTGATAGACTCTTGGGCAGAAGCTGAGTGGTTTACTGTTCGTCCAATTCTACCAGAATTTATCAACGTCACCGTCTTCAAAGTTCCAGGTGAGACAAACACCGATGATTTATCCCCTGCAACCCACGCCACCACACGCCCGGATATTCCTTTACACGCCTTAGCAATGCTGGAAACCAGAATGCCTGGGGCGCTGCAAACCATTGCCGAGTTGAAGGAAAAAGGTTATCCTGTCGCCTATGTAGGAGATGTGGTGGGTACAGGTTCCTCCCGCAAGTCAGCAATTAACTCTGTACTCTGGCATATTGGGCATGATATTCCTTTTGTACCCAACAAGCGGACGGAGGGATATATTTTAGGCGGTACAATTGCCCCAATCTTTTTCAACACAGCTGAAGATGCGGGTGCTTTCCCTATCCAATGTGATGTTACCAAGATGGAAACTGGTATGGTGATGACTATATATCCTTACAAAGGAGAAATCACCAATGAAGCAGGCGAAGTAATTTCCACCTTCACCCTCAAACCTAACACCATCCTTGATGAAGTCCGTGCTGGCGGACGCATTCCGTTACTTATCGGACGCACCCTTACTGACAAAACAAGACTTGCACTAGAACTAGAACCCACCACTGTATTTACCCGTCCCCAGCAACCTACAGATACAGGCAAAGGTTACACACTTGCACAGAAAATGGTGGGTAAAGCTTGTGGTTTACCTGGTATCCGTCCAGGTACCTACTGTGAACCCATCATGACAACCGTTGGTTCCCAGGATACCACTGGACCCATGACTCGCGATGAGTTGAAAGAACTCGCTTGTCTGGGTTTCTCTGCTGACTTGGTGATGCAAAGTTTCTGCCACACAGCAGCTTATCCCAAACCAGTTGATATCAAAGTTCACCACGAACTACCTAACTTCTTCTCCTCTCGTGGCGGTGTTGCATTGCGCCCCGGCGATGGGATTATCCACTCCTGGTTAAACCGGATGCTACTTCCCGACACCGTAGGAACTGGCGGCGACTCTCACACCCGCTTCCCCTTGGGTATTTCCTTCCCTGCGGGTTCTGGATTAGTGGCGTTTGCTGCGGCTTTGAGTATCATGCCTTTGGATATGCCAGAATCTGTTTTGGTACGTTTCAAAGGTGAATTGCAACCTGGCGTCACTTTGCGGGATGTTGTGAATGCTATTCCTTACTTAGCAATTCAAAAAGGTTTACTGACGGTAGAGACGAAGAACAAGAAAAATGTCTTTGCTGGACGGATAATGGAGATAGAAGGCTTGCCAGATTTGAAAGTTGAGCAAGCTTTTGAACTGACCGACGCGACAGCGGAACGTTCCTGTGCAGGTTGTACTATCAAGCTCAGTGTTGAGACAATTTCTGAATATCTGCGTTCCAACATCACGCTGTTGAAGAACATGGTAGCGCGGGGCTATCAAGATGCTCGTACTATCCTGCGTCGCGTTGCTAAGATGGAAGAGTGGTTGGCAAACCCAGTGTTATTGGAAGCTGATGCTGATGCAGAATACACGGAAATTCTGGAAATTGATTTGAACGAAATCAAAGAACCCATTGTTGCTGCTCCCAATGACCCCGATAATGTCAAATTATTGTCAGAAGTTGCGAATGACTCAGTACAAGAAGTATTTGTTGGTTCTTGCATGACGAATATCGGTCATTATCGCGCAACTGCTAAGGTGTTGGAAGGCGCAGGCGCAGTGAAGACTAGGTTATGGATTTGTCCGCCCACTCGCATGGATGAACATCAACTCAAAGAAGAAGGTGTGTATGGCATTTTTGATGCTGCGGGTGCGCGGACAGAAATGCCAGGTTGCAGTCTATGCATGGGTAATCAGGCGCGTGTTGCTGATGGTGTCACAGTATTTTCTACCTCTACCCGTAACTTCAACAACCGCATGGGTAAAGATGCGCGAGTTTATCTCGGTTCAGCAGAATTAGCAGCCGTTTGTGCTCTGCTAGGACGCATTCCCACAGTGCAAGAATATCGAGACATTGTGACGAACAAGATTCATCCTTTTGCTGATGATTTGTATCGGTATTTGAACTTTGATCAAATTGCTGGTTTTGAGGATGAAGGAAGAGTCATTTCGTTAGAAGAAATGCCTAAGATTGAAGATGTTTTGGGTATGACAAAACTTCGCTCAGTTTCTAACCAGTAAGTGAGTGGAAATAAATAAACTTTATCCTATAGTAATCCTAAATCATAAGCCCTTCTCCTATCGGAACAGGTGAGCCAACGGCACGCTGCGCCAACACAAATCAAATAGGATTACTATATTTCTCTGATTCAAAGGAGATATTTCAAATGATTGCTCAACCCCAACATCAACTAATAACTCCCCAGGAGTATTTGGAATGGGAGGAACAACAACCCATTAAGTACGAATATATTAACGGGGAAGTCTTCGCCATGACAGGGGGAACTATCCCTCACAACGATATTGCCCTAAACCTTGCATCCGCACTTCATACTCACCTACGAGGTAAGAGATGTAAAGTTCAGATGGCAGATGCCAAAGTGGGAGTTTCACTTCAGGGACCTTTTCACTATCCAGATGTGATGGTTAGTTGCGATCCGCTGGACCAAAGAGCGCGTAAGGTTATCTATCATCCCTGTTTAATTGTAGAAGTCTTATCTCCAAGTACAGAGGCATTCGATAGGGGAAAGAAATTTAGGCATTACCGTCGGATTGATACCTTAAAAGAATATGTTCTCATTGAGGCAGATAAAATGAATGTGGAATGCTATCGACTCAATGAGAAAGGAAAATGGGAACTCACTTCTTATTCACTTGAAGAAACGATAGAAGACGAAACAGAACTAAAGGTGTACTTAACCAGCGTTGATTTCCATTGCCCTATTTCTTTGCTGTATGAAGATGTTGTTTTTCCTGAAGATAATCCAGAAGAGATTTCTGATGACTAGATCATAATAATTCGTGATTTACGATGCACCTGAATCAGGAACTTTGGTTTAACCCGCATTTCTCACAAACAGTTGAAAGTTTAAGTTGTAAATATTTTTGTCCGATTACTTATGGGTAATTTACCGGACATCATAATAACCTGTGAACTACCCACCACCAACCCTGATGGGTAGCGATCTAGAACTTGATAAACAACTATGCCAGAGTTTTGCTGGAGAAAGTCCGCAGTAGTTTATGGTGACACGTACTTTTTCGTCTCGCTTTGTTTCTATGGCTTTGGGCTTTGCGTCCTCTCTGATAATATTGGGAAGAAATCAGCCTTTAGGAACTACCTCATTTAAGGAATTACATAAAATTTCAGCGAGCTAGTGTACTGGAAGCCTAAATGATTGACACTTAATACATATACATATCAGTTACTGGCTAAATGCCAGTCAGGTAGAAGGAATCATTGTATGGGCTTGAGCAATGGAAGTAAAATTCCACAGGTGATAGAAAAATACGAAGCGGAATTGTTGGCTGATTGGATGCAAGTGCTCATGGCTAACAATACCCGCAAAGGTTTGTTGAAAGAGACGGAACTACAACAGGAGTGTCGGGAATTCCTCAGTTTGTTGAAAAAGGCGGTACAGCACGGTAACTTGACCAACGTGCAATCCTCCGAATGGCGGGATGTGCGAGAAATGCTAACCAGTATTTCTCGAACTCGCTCGCAAAAAGGCTTTACACCCTCGGAAACGGCTACCTTTATTTTTTCGTTTAAGCAACCTCTGTTTACTCGTTTGCGTCAGGAACACGCTGGAGACGCAAATGCGCTGGTTGAAGACACTTGGTTTGCTACCACTGTTATAGATCAGCTGGGACTATTGACCATAGAAGTTTACCAAAAGACGCGTGAAGAAGTCATCATTCGCCAGCAGGAAGAATTGATAGAACTTTCAACACCCGTTGTCAAGCTCTGGGAAGGAATTTTAGCTCTGCCCGTTATAGGCACTTTAGACAGCAGCCGCACTCAAGTGATGATGGAGTCTTTGTTGCAAAAAATTGTGGAGACGGGTTCAGAAATTGCCATTATTGATATTACTGGAGTGCCAACAGTAGATACGCTCACAGCTCAGCATTTACTGAAAACGGTTACTGCAGCTCGGTTAATGGGTGCAGAGTGCCTGATCAGCGGAATTCGCCCCCAGATTGCTCAAACGATTGTTTACCTTGGCGTAGATCTGGCAGACGTAGTGACAAAGGCGAGTTTAGCAGACGCTTTCCTGTTGGCTCTAAAACGCCTTGGGCTGACAATCAACCGTCCGCAAGTTCGGTAAGCAGTCAGGAGGTTTGATTATGGAGCGCATTCCCATACTCCAGATGGGCGAATTCCTTTTAGTAAGCATTCAAGTTGATATGCACGATCGCCTAGCGATGACTTTGCAAGATGACCTGACAAATCGTATTATCGAGACTCAGGCTCGTGGGGTACTCATTGATATTTCCTCTTTAGAAATTGTGGATTCCTTTATTGGCAGAATCCTGGGGAACATTGCCAAGATGTCACAGATTCTTGATGCTCAGACCGTTGTGGTTGGTATGCAACCTGCAGTTGCCATTACCTTAGTCGAGCTAGGACTTTCCTTAACAGGAATTCGCACCGCGTTAAACGTTGAAAAGGGCATGGCACTTCTGCGAACATCGCCCTCCGGCGATCGCTGGTGGTAGCGCAGATGGATATGCCCGGGAGTGAAACCATGAGTATCCAATCCTCACAAGACGTGCTTTTGGTTCGGCAGACAGTGCGTCAGTTTGCCATCAAACTAGGGTTTAGCCTGGTAGATCAGACGAAAATTGTCACAGCAGCTAGTGAGCTAGCCCGTAATACTCTAGACTATGGAGGCGGTGGCACTGTAAAACTAGAAGCACTTGAGGATGGGAGGCGTCGCGGTTTGCGGCTCGTTTTTGAAGACTCGGGACCAGGAATACCAGATATCGACTTGGCACTTAAAGATGGTTACACCACAGGAAATGGGTTGGGTATGGGGCTGAGCGGTGCAAAGCGACTGGTGAACGAATTTGACATTGTCTCCCGTGTCGGTGAGGGTACCTGCGTTACGATGACAAAGTGGAAGTAATAAGTTGATGAAAGAAACCCTCGCCTTACCAATTTTAGAGCAAAGTCAAGCTAGTGAAGCGCGACGGAGCGCTCTATCTTTAGCAAGTCGTCTCGGTTTTACCGAGACTGAGCGCGGAAAGGTCGGTATTGTTGTGACTGAAGTCGCTACTAACTTAGTACGACACGCTCAAGAAGGAGTACTGCTACTACGGGAAATTGAAAAGTATAAAATTGCGGGTCTGGAAGTTCTAGGGTTGGACAAAGGACCAGGAATGAGCAATATAGACGAGTGTATGCGTGATGGGTTTTCAACAGCGGGAGGTCCGGGAAATGGATTAGGAGCTATTAACCGTCTTTCACATTCTTTTGATATTCATTCCATCTTGGATGTGGGGACAGCTATCTTCAGCCACTTTTGGGCTAGCCCCTTACCCACAAGTCCACCTCCAGAGAATTTGGAGTTGGGAGTGGTGTGTCAGCCAAAGCTGGGAGAAGAAGTTTCAGGCGACACGTGGTCATGTGAAATGAGTCAAGAGCGCTGTCTAGTTATGGTTGCTGATGGGTTAGGTCATGGAGTGCTAGCCGCCCAAGCATCAACAGAAGCTGTGAGAGTTTTTCACGAAAATGTCCACCGCAGTCCTCGTGAAATTATGGAAGCAGCTCATTTAGCTCTACGAAGTACGCGAGGCGCAGCGCTGGCGATCGCAGAAATCAACTTTGCACATCAGTCTGTTCGCTTTGCTGGAGTGGGCAATATTGCTGGCACTATCCTCTGGGATGCAAAACACCAAAACCTGGTTTCCTACAACGGTACGGTCGGACATGAAGTTCGCAAAATTCAAGAGTTTACTTATCAATGGTATCCAGGCGCACTCTTGATTATGCATTCTGATGGTTTGGGAACTCAATGGCGATTAGAGCGCTATCCAGGTATCATCCACAAACATCCTAGCTTGATTGCTGGCGTTCTCTATCGAGACTTTTACCGAGTTCGCGATGATGTGACTGTGCTGGTCGTTCGCGAGGCTTCCTCAAGATGAGTACTACCATCTTCACCTTAGAAATTCGCTACGAGCAAGATGTAGTGCAGACCCGTCAACAAGCACGAGCGATCGCCCAAGCTTTGGGATTTGATGCCCAAGACCAAGCACGCCTCGCCACAGCTGTTTCAGAAATCGCTCGGAATGCCTTTGTGTATGCCAAAGGTGGAACCGTTGAATTTTGGGTAGATGACTCCTCGCCCCAGAACTTTTGGATTAGCATTCAGGATAGAGGTCCAGGTATTCCTAACTTACAGGCGATTTTAGATGGGCAATACACATCCAAAACTGGAATGGGATTGGGAATTATCGGCACTCGACGGCTGATGGATCGCTTTGAGATTTCATCGGTTCCGAACGAGGGAACCACTGTGTTAATGAGGAAGACTCTGCCAAAGCGCACATCTAAACTGACATTTCAACGCTTGAAACAGATTCAAGATGAGTTGGCAAATCGAGAGCCACAAAATCCGTTTGAGGAAATTCAGCGACAAAACCAGGAACTGCTCCGCGCAATGGAGGAACTACGCAAGCGTGAGGAGCAGTTAACTCAACTCAACCGCGAGCTAGAAGATACCAATCGCGGTGTCGTGGCTCTGTATGCCGAATTAGATGAAAAAGCTGATTCTCTACAAAAGGCTAATGAACTTAAGACGCGATTCCTCTCGAATATGAGCCATGAGTTTCGCACACCACTGAACTCGGTAGTGTCTCTGTCGCGGATCTTGTTAGATCGGATGGATGGTCCGTTGACAACAGAGCAGGAAAAGCAAGTTAGGTTCATGCAAAAAGCGGCGGAAGGTCTTTTGGATTTAGTCAACGACCTCTTAGACATATCAAAGGTAGAAGCCGGAAAAATTGACGTTCATCCTAGTGATTTTAAAGTCAGCGATTTGTTCGCGACTTTGAGAGGAATGCTGCGTCCCCTGCTTGCTCATAACACCTCGGTGGCGCTGGTCTTTGAAGAACCTGTTGACATTGCGCCCCTCCACACGGATGAAGGTAAAGTTGCCCAAATTCTGAGAAACTTCATCTCCAATGGACTGAAATATACCGAACAGGGAGAGGTTCGCTTAGCAGCAGTCATGGCAGGTAACACCGTCACTTTCTCAGTAACGGATACAGGTATCGGGATTGCACCGGAGGATCAAAAGCGGATTTTTGATGAATTTATTCAGATAGAATCTAAACTCCAAAAAAAAGTTAAAGGAACAGGTTTGGGACTACCGCTCTCGCGTAAATTGGCAGAATTGTTAGGAGGAAGCATCTGGGTGACCAGTGAAGTCGGCAAGGGATCTACATTTTTTGCGTCTATTCCACTAGTTTACTCCGGTGCTGCTGAAGTCTCCTCAACGTTTCAACCTACTTGGCAAATCGACCCAACTCGCCGCCCCCTTTTGGTAGTGGAAGACCATGATGAAACTCTTTTTACTTACGAAAAGTATTTTCAGGGTTCGAGTTATCAGATAATTTCGGCACGAACGCTCAACGAGGCAAAGCAAGCGCTAACGGTGTGTCAGCCAATTGCCATTATCCTGGATATTTTATTAGAAGGAGAAAGCTCTTGGACATTCCTGGTGGAAACCAAAAGGAATGAAGCAACTAGAAGTATACCTATTCTTGTTATTACCGTCATTGATAACGAAAAGCAAGTGATGGCTCAAGGAGCCAATGGATTCTTGATTAAACCTGTAGATAGATTCTTCCTGTTGAACAAACTCAATACACTGGTCAAACAGGGCAGACAACAAAAGCTCTTACTTATAGATGACGACCAGGCATCCCGATACGTGTTAAAGCAACTTTTAGTCCCAAATCCTTTGGAGATTATTGAAGCAGCGGATGGACGTGAAGGGATTCATTTAGCTCAAACCGAAAATCCTTGCTGTATTGTACTTGACCTAACTATGCCCGAAATAAGTGGCATGGAAGTTTTAGACCAGCTCAAAAGCAACCCCGCCACTAGTGCGATTCCCGTAATTGTCAATACATCAAAACAGCTCGAATCCCAAGAACAAAACTTTCTTGCTCAACGCACTGTGGCAATTCTTTATAAAGAAACCCTTTCTCAAGAAGTTGCGATCGCTCAACTATGGGAAGCCCTCACAAAAGCTGGGTTAGTCTTAAATATCTGAGAGAAAAACTATGTCAAAGCCGGTAGTCACTATCTTGCATATTGACGACAACGAAACAAATCGTTATGTTGTCGCTCGCGTCTTGCGAAATGCTGGCTTTGCGGTTGTCGAAGCAAGCACAGGTGAGGAGGGGTTGAGCGCGATCGCTCAAACTCAACCCGACTTGGTGATTCTGGATGTCAAGCTTCCTGATATAAACGGTTTTGAAGTTTGTCATCAAATAAAATCCAACCCAGCGACTGCTCACCTTCCCGTGCTTCATCTGTCTGCCCATTTTATTAAGAGCCAGGACAAAGCTCAAGGGTTAAATGGCGGTGCAGATGCTTTCCTAGCCCAACCAGTTGAGTCTATTGAGTTAATTGCCACGGTGAATGCGTTACTGAGGATGCGGCGAGCTGAGGAGTCAGCTTTAGCTCGCTCTCGGGAGTGGCAAACAACTTTCGACTCCATTCGGGATGGGGTTGGGTTACTTGATCGTGAAGGTAGATTCCTGCGTTGTAACAAAGCCATGACGGAGCTTTTGAGTAAACCGTCTTGCGAAATCATTGGGTGCTTACATCAGGATCTAATGCCTGTATCACTATCTAGCTCCAATGTCAACCCCTTTCTTCGTATTCAAGAAACTCGACATCGTGAAAGCTTGGTCATTCACACTGGAGGACGGTGGTTTTCTGTAACAGTAGATCCTGTGCTAGATGAGTACAAATCGTTTATTGGTGCTGTTTACATCCTCGCTGATATGACGGCTCGCAAGCAGGCAGAAATAGCTTTGCGAGCAAGCGAAGAGCGGTTCCGCCTGCTGTTGGAAAACGTGAAGGACTATGCCATTTTGTTCTTAGATCAGCAAGGGCGGGTGACTGGTTGGAGCCTGGGAGCCGAGTATATGCTGGGCTATCAGGAAGTAGAGATTCTCGGACAGCCTGGCTCCATTATTTTTACACCAGAAGATTTGCAGCAAAGCTCAGACAAGCTAGAACTGAAAAAAGCGGTGACAGAAGGTCGAGCTGAGAATGAACGCTGGCATAGAAGAAAAGACGGCAGCCGTTTTTGGGGAAGTGGCATCGTCACACCCTTACGAGATGAAACCGGACAGCTACGAGGCTTCTGTAAAATACTGCGTGATTTTACGGAACGGAAGCGAATTGAAGACGAACGAATTCAACTACTTGAGCGCGAGCAACAGGCACGAAGTACAGCAGAAGCAGCCAATCGCATGAAGGATGAATTCTTGGCGACTCTTTCGCACGAACTCCGCTCTCCCCTCAATGCCATGCTGGGGTGGATTCGCTTACTCAATACTCGCAAGTTTGACGCAGTCACAACCGCACGTGCAATGGAGACGATTGAGCGCAGTGCCAAGTCACAAGCGCAACTGGTAGAAGATTTACTTGATGTCTCCCGCATTATTCAGGGTAAACTCCGGTTGAATATTCGTCCCATTGAACTAGTTCCGGTGATTGAAGCAGCACTAGAAACGGTGCGTCCAGCTGCTAATGCTAAAGAAATTCAACTTCAATGTGTGCTTGATCCAACAGCAGGTTCAGTTGCAGGTGATTCTGATCGTTTGCAGCAAGTTGTCTGGAACTTATTAACGAATGCAGTCAAGTTCACTCACTCAGGAGGACTGGTTCTAGTCGGGCTAGAACGTGTGAACTCTCATATCGAAATTACAGTGACAGATACAGGTAAAGGAATCAGCCCTGAGTTTGTCCCTTATGTGTTCGAGCGCTTTCGACAGGCTGACAGTTCAACGACTCGCACCTACAGTGGATTAGGACTGGGGTTAGCGATTGTGCGTCATTTGGTAGAGTTGCATGGTGGAACCGTTCATGCACATAGTCAAGGTGAAGGAAAGGGAGCAACCTTTACAGTTCAGTTACCACTTGTTAAAGAAAGCAGCAGAGCCGGGGAGTCCAGGAGCAGGAGAGAAAAGAATTCTGCTCCTCCTGTGCTGTATAGCTCTAAACCTTTGCCCATACTTGATGAAATGCGAATACTAGTGGTTGACGATGAAGCTGATACGCGTGATTTTCTTGTCGCTGCAATAGAGATGTGTGGGGCGCAAGTGATTGCAGTTTCATCAGTCATTGAGGCACTTCAAGTCATCTCACAACAGAGATTGGATGCCCTAGTGAGCGACATTAGTATGCCAGGAGAAGACGGCTACAGCTTAATACGTAGGGTACGGACACTCCCCAAAGAGCAAGGAGGGGATATCCCAGCAGTGGCATTAACAGCTTATGCCAGAGATGAAGACATGATGCGATCGCTCTCCCAAGGGTTTCAAATGCACTTGTCTAAGCCTGTGGAACCAGATGAATTGGCGAGTGTGGTTGCGAGCTTAGTGAAAAAAACTGGAAAAGGGTAAATACAGCACATTATTCGTGTGTGAAGTACAATGCTGAAGTCTAAAAGCCAGACATAAACGACCTTTTTACTTCTCCCAAGGGGAGACGCTACGCGATCTGACTTCTGACTTGGTGACTCCTGACTCCTGAATTCTGCTGTATTAAGCTAATACGCATTTAACTTGGCCTTTGTTGATTTTGGAGAAAAAGCGCGGAGCCGGAGACGCTCCGCCTCCGGTCAATCCTTCTCCCCTGCTCCTGGAGCCCCTCTGCCCCCCTGCTGTTAAAGAGTGCAAATTAGGTGTTTAACAGCTTATTTGTGCTTATAGAGAGAGGAAAAAGTCATTGTACCAAAGCTACAAACAGAATAGAAAGATTTTGGCAATGGTTCTAAAAAATGAAAGATAAACCCCAACAACCAACAGTGAATTCACCTGCATCAGTGTCACAAGTAGCCGATCATAAATTGTCGAATGCTCTGCAAAAAGATAGACAATCTTTCTTAAAATCCTTCTTGCAAATAGGAACAGGTGTAGCAGAAAAAATCGTTGGGGTAAAAGAAGCAGCGGCAAAACAAACAAATCTGCTGATTGAGCGAGGGACTCAAACAGCAGGAAAAGTCGTTACTCGTTTAAGTGAAAATTGGCTGATCCGAAAGCTATCTGGATTTTTAAATCTGAATTGGCTTCTTGGTGCTGTTGATAGCGTTAATCTGGACAAGGCAGAAGCAGCAGTTAAAAAGCTCAAGCAAAAATACCCTAAAGAATCATCTAGCCAAATTGCTCATCGCATTATGGTAGAGAAAGCAACAAAGGCAGGTGGAATTGGATTAGCAACTAGTGTTTTGCCGGGAGTCGCAGCGGCTTTGTTGGCAATTGATTTGGCAGCTACCACAGAGTTGCAGTCAGAAATGGTCTATCAAATTGCAGCTGTCTACGGATTGGATTTAAAAGATCCCGCCCGCAAGGGAGAAGTGTTAGCAATTTTTGGTCTGGCGTTGGGTGGTGGTCGTCTTTTGAAAGCAGCAGGTTTAGGTTTACTCAGAAATATACCTTTTGCTGGTGCAGTGATTGGTGCTAGTTCTAATGCAACGATGATTTATTCATTGGGGTATGCGGCTTGTCGATTTTATGAAGCGAAGCTAGATGTAGATGCATCGAAGTCGCTCACTTCTGAAGAGACACTGAAAAATTTGAAACAACAAAGCGAAAATTATTTGGAAAAAGCTATAGCTCAAGAAGCAGTAATGGATCAAATTTTGGTTCATTTTATCCTTGCTAGCTATCCAGAAAAAACATGGGAAGAAATTTTGCCAGAGTTAAAAGCTTTGAATCTCAGTTCAACTTCCTTGGACGCAATCTCTCAAAATATGAAATCACCTCAACCTTTGGATACACTTCTTAATCAAATTAACCGTGATTTTGCTGTACCGTTACTGACTCAGTGTTATAAAATCACCCAAATAAAAGGTGAAACGACTCCAGTTGCAGAAGATATCATTGATACTATTGCCACTAAATTTAACCTTGATCTCAATTTTGTTCAGTCCACTGTTGATATAGATGGAAACTTTGTCAGTAAAAAATAATCGATTTTTTCTCATAGAAGACACTCAATTAAGAAACCCGGTTTATTAGAAAAACCGGGTTTCTTGTTAATATTAGTAGACGATATTAGACAAATCTGTCTCAAGGTTATTCCATAGAGGTTCTTATCAGTCTTAAGGTATATTTTAGCAATACTCCCAGTATTTTCTATCTGGCAAAACAATATCGGAGATTTAGTTCTGCAATGATTGTATGAGAAGTATTAGAAAACAAAATCTTGAAGTTGGGGTGAAGGCTTATGCCTAACTTCACTGTTACTAAAAATGTTTCACAAGCTGCAAGTGTCTTTGTTATTTGCCTTGGTTGTATCGTATTGATTGGCTGGATATTTGATATTGCCTTATTTAAGAGTATGCTGCCAGGACTGGTGACAATGAAAGTCAATGCAGCGATCGCTTTTTTATTATCTGGGGTGTCGCTTTGGTTTTTGTCAAGAAAGCAATGGGCAATGGGCAATGGGCAATGGGCAATGGGCAACGGGCAATGGGCAATGGGCAATGGGCAACGGGCAACGGGCAATGGGCAATTCTCAATTCCCAATTACCAATTCCCATCTCCCTCATCTCTCTCATCCCCCTCATCTCCTTCACTCCTTATTGCCCAAGGGTGTGCGATCGCAGTTACCACAATTGGACTACTGACATTATGTCAATACCTCTTTGGGTGGGATTTAGGAATTGACGAACTGCTGTTTCGTGACTCACCGCAAGCTGTAGAAACGTCTCATCCAGGTCGGATGGGGATAAATTCAGCCGTTAATTTTCTGCTATCGGGTTTGGCGCTGTGGTTGATGGGGCAGAAAACTCACCGCAGTTATTGGTTGGCTCAGAGTTTGAGCTTGATTGTGGCTTTGATTTCTTTGCAAGCATTTGTTGGCTATGCCTATGGGGTGAAAAATTTTTACAGGTTCGGCGTTTATACTACCTCAATGGCGTTACATGCAGCACTAGCATTTGGGGTGCTGTGTTTGGGAGTGTTATACACCCATCCTGATCGCGGATTCATGCAAACGATTACTAGTGAACTCAATGGTGGCGCGATCGCTCGTAGGCTCATACCAAATGTGATCGTGCTCCCCCTCATTTTCGGCTGGTTGATTCTTTTTGGGCAAAGGGCGAAATTATACGACTCCGCCTTTAGCATCTCGCTGCTCGTAGTGTCGCTGGATGTCATGTTTTTGATGCTAATTTGGCGTAATGCATGGTTTATTAACCACGTGGATAGCGATCGCAAAAAGGTTTTGCAGATGCTAAAGCAGCAAACTGCGACGTTACAAGAGCAAGCCGAACTGTTGGAGTTGACGTATGAGGCAATCTTTGTCCGTGATGCCCAAAATGTCATTACCTACTGGAACCGAGGGGCAGAGGAAATGTATGGCTACTCAAAAGTAGAAGCCATAGGACAGGTGAGCCATAGACTTTTACAAACCCAATTATCAGAAGGTGTTGAAAACCTCGATACTACGCTGCTGCAAACAGAGTGTTGGCAGGGTGAACTAATTCACACTCGCAAAGACGGGAGGCAAATTGTCGTAGAAAGCCGTCAGGTGACAATTCACAACTCGCAGGGTGAACTTACTGGATTTTTGGAAGTCAACCGCGATATCACTAGACGCAAGCAAGTTGAAGAAGCACGACGTCAAAGTGAAGCACGATTGAGGCTATTTGTCAACTCAGAGATCATTGGCATTGTCATTGGCGATGTGTATGGGGGACTCAGTGAGGTCAATGATGCCTACCTCCACATTATTGGTTATACGCGTAAAGATTTCCTACAAGGTCGAGTGCGCTGGACTGATATAACTCCAAGGGAGCATCTACCGTTAGATGAAGCAGCGATCGCGCAAGCGAAGGTCAAGGGAGTATGCACTCCTTACGAAAAAGAATATATCCGCAAAAACGGCTCTCGTGTTCCGGTGTTAGTTGGCTTTGCCCTCATTGGGAAGCAACAGGAAGAAGCGATCGCCTTCATTTTAGATATTAGCGAACGCAAGCGAGCCGAAGCAGAACGCGATCGCTTCTTTACACTATCGGTCGATATGCTCTGCATCACCGGATTGGATGGTTACTTCAAGCGTGTCAATCCGGCTTTTGAGAGAATTCTCGGCTACACTCAAGCAGAACTACTCACCACACCATTTATTGAGTTTGTACATCCAGAAGATCGAGCAAAAACTTTGGCAGAAGTGGAGAAGCTCGCAGCGGGAGCCGTGACACTCAATTTCGAGAACCGCTACCGCTGCAAAGATGATTCCTACAAATGGCTAGTCTGGAATGCTGCTCCTGATGTTGAGTTGGGGTTGCTGTATGCGGTTGCCCATGATATCACTGAGCACAAACAGATAGAGCAGACGCTGCAAGAGGCGGCAGAAGCTTTGCGAATTAGTAGAGAACGTCTGGATTTGGTCATTCAGGAAGTAGAAGTCGGTTTGTGGTACTGTGACTTACCGCTGGACAAACTCATTTGGAATGACCAGTGCAAAGCGCATTTTGGTCTACCACCCGATGCCGATGTGACTATTGATTTATTTTATCAACTCCTACATGATGATGACCGCGAACCCACACGCCAAGCAGTTCAGCACGCTATTGAGCAGGCGATCGGTTATGACGTGGACTACCGCACAGTTGCCCCAGATGGACACATACGCTGGATTCGGGCAATTGGACGCGCTTTCTGTGATGCGGCTGGCATACCAAAGCGCTTTGACGGCATTACGATCGACATTAGCGATCGCAAACGAGCCGAAGCTGTCCTTATTGAAAGCGAGCAACGCTTTCGCTATGTCACTGATACTGCTCCGATGATGGTTTGGATGTCTGGTACAGATCGGCACTGTACTTACTTTAATAAACCTTGGTTGGATTTTACCGGACGGACGATGGAGCAGGAACTAGGCAATGGTTGGGCAGAAGGTGTGCATCCTAATGATTTACCGTGTTGTCTAGAAACTTACATCAATTCTTTTGATACCCGCCAATATTTTCAAATGGAATATCGCCTGCGACAATTTGATGGAGAATATCGTTGGATTTTAAATATTGGCGTGCCTCGGTTTACTTCAGAAGGAGAATTTCTGGGTTACATCGGCTCTTGTGTAGATATTGAAGACCGCAAGCAAGGCGAAGCTCAAATTCAACATAGCAACGAAACTTTGGAAGAACGGGTCAAACAGCGCACAGCTCAACTAGAAGCTGCTAACCGAGAGCTAGAATCCTTTTCTTACTCTGTCTCTCATGACTTACGGGCACCATTGCGCCACATCACCGGATTCGTTGACCTGCTGCAAAAACGTCTTTTATCAACAGGGTTGGATGACACCAGTAGACGATACCTCAACATTATTACCGAAGCGACCAAACAAGCGGGTAAATTAATTGATGATTTGTTAACTTTCTCCCGTGTGGGGCGCTCTGAAATACGCCATACCACCGTTGACATGAATCTATTGGTGCGGGAAGTGCAACGCGATCTCGAACTAGAAACCAAAAATCGTCAGGTTTCTTGGCAAATAGAATCCTTGCTTCAGATACATGGCGATCCCTCCATGTTGCGGCTAGTTCTGCGCAACCTACTGGAGAATGCCCTCAAATATAGCAAAACTCGTTCCATAACAAAAATTACCGTAGGCAGTATCAGCAGTGATCAAGAAGTGGTATTCTTCGTGCGAGATAACGGCATTGGTTTTGATATGAAATATGTTGATAAATTATTTGGCGTTTTTCAACGACTACATAGCGACCCACAATTTGAAGGCACGGGTGTAGGATTGGCAAATGTCCAACGCATTATTCACCGTCATGGCGGACGCGTTTGGGCAGAAGGTGAAATAGACAATGGAGCGACTTTTTATTTTTCGCTACCAAGGGGGTCTGGAGTGAAAAGTGGAGAGTAGAGAGTATACGATGGAACTAAAGCGCATTCTCCTAGTTGAAGACAGCATTAACGATGTTGAGTTAATCCTGACTTCACTGGCAGAAAACCATCTGGGCAATGAAGTCGTTGTCGTTCGTGACGGTGAAGAAGCATTGGATTACCTCTATCGTCGAGGCATGTATCGTTTGCGCCGTGAGGGTCATCCCGTCGTGGTGCTACTTGATCTGAAGTTACCAAAAGTTGATGGGATAGAAGTCCTGACGCAACTCAAAGCTAACCCAGAATTGCGAGTGGTGCCAGTTGTGGTGTTGACTTCTTCCCGAGAAGAGCAGGATCTCGCTCGCTGTTACGAACTTGGTACTAATGCTTATGTGGTCAAGCCAATCGATTTTCTTGAATTTGTTGAAGTTATCAAAGGTTTGGGATTATTTTGGGCAATAATTAATGAACCCCCTCCCGGTTCCATACCTCCGGCACGCAGTAGTCAAGGAGTCGCAGGAATATAGCCATGTCAGGTCTAAGGTTTCTCTTGCTGGAAGATAATTTGCTGGATGCAGAACTCATCCATGCTCTGTTAACTGAAGGTGGTATTGCCTGTGAACAGGTGCAGGTGAAAACGCAAGCGGAATTCCAGACAGCGTTAGAGCAAAATTGCTTTGACCTGATTCTTTCAGATTACGCCTTGCCTGAATTTGATGGTATTACGGCTCTAGATATGGCACAGCATCACTGTCCGGATACTCCCTTCATTTTTGTCACCGCAACAATGGGGGAGGAAGTCGCCATTGAAACCCTCAAAAGTGGTGCCATTGACTATGTGCTGAAGCAAAGATTAGAGCGTTTAGTGCCTTCGGTACGTCGTGCGCTACGCGAAGCCCGGTATCGACTCGCCTGCAAAATGGCAGAGGTAGAACTGTACCGTCGCGAGCAGGAGTTTAGAGCTTTAGCGGAAAACTCACCAGACGCGATCGCTCGCATTGATAGAGAACTCCGCTACTGCTACGTAAATCCCGCAACAGAAATAGCAACAGGGATACCATTAGAAAAGTGGATTGGCAAAACCATTGCCGAAATGGGGTATCTAGAGGAACTTTCGACAACTTGGCAAGCGAGATTGCGCCAAGTGTTTGCTACAGGAATTGGCTGTTGGATAGAGTTCGATGTTCCCTCACATAAGGGACGCATTTACTACCAAGCACGAATCGTGCCAGAATATACTCAAAATGGTTCTGTACAATCATTACTGAGCATTGCTCGTGACGTGACGGAGTACAAACTGGCAGAACAAGCATTACAGAAAAGCGAGGCTCAGTTACGGCAACAGAAGGAAGAATTGGAACGGGCAAACCAAATTAAGGATGAGTTTTTGGCAGTGCTTTCCCATGAATTGCGATCGCCACTCAATGCCATCCTAGGTTGGTCAAAAATACTACGTACCCGCAAATTGGATACAACAACCTTAAGTCGTGCCTTGGAAACAATTGAGCGCAATGCCAAATTACAGACACAACTCATTGAAGATTTACTGGATGTATCGCGCATTATTCGTGGCAAATTGACTCTGCGCCCCTACCCAACAAATTTGATTCCAGCAATTGAAGCCGCAATAGATACAATGCGTCTAGCAGCTCAAGCCAAATCTATTGATTTGCAATTCATCATTGTAGACTCTGGATTGGAAACAGAGAACACAATAATAAGCAGACAAGAAGAAACAGGAGCAACACAGGGAGAGAGTGAAAAAGGGATGCAAACAACTCTTGTTCCCTCGCTCCCTGACTCCCTCACTCTCCCCATTCCCCAACCCCAGTCGCCACCCTCATGGGAAATCCTGAGCCAGCCATCTAAAATTCAAGAGCAAAAATTCTACGTTTTAGGCGATCCGAGCCGATTACAGCAAATCGTCTGGAATCTTCTTTCTAACGCTATCAAGTTTACCCCACAGGGAGGACGGATAGAAGTGCTGGTTGAAAGAGTTGGGGGAGATGAGGAAGCAGAAGAGGATAAGGGGACATGGGGCAAAGGGCAAGGGGCAAAGGGCAAGGGGCAATGCTCGATTCCTAGTTCTCAATGCCCAATGCCCAATGCCCAATTCCCAATTCCCACTTCCCACTCCTCGGAGTCTGTCAAAATTACGGTGAAAGACACAGGTATCGGTATACAATCAGATTTTATTCCTTACGTATTTGACTCTTTTCGTCAGGCGGATGGTTCTACCACTCGCACACAGGGGGGTTTGGGCTTGGGTTTGGCAATTGTACGTCACCTAGTAGAACTGCATGGTGGAACTGTCAGCGCAGAAAGTGCCGGAGAAGGAAAAGGCGCGACATTTACAGTACAATTGCCAGTCCTTGAGAATAGAGATAAGGAAAGAGGGAAAGGAAAAGATAGGAGAAAAAATTCTTCTAACCCATCATCTCCATTAGAAGGAGTGCACATCTTGGTGGTAGATGATGATGCTGACTCACGAGATTTTTTGGTATTCGCTTTAGAGGATTTTGGAGCGAATGCCACTGCTGTCACCAGTGCTTCTTCAGCCCTAGAGATTCTGATGACATTCAAACCAGATATACTCATCAGTGATATTGGTATGCCTGAGCAAGATGGCTATAGCTTGATTCGCCAGGTGAGAGAATTACCCAGCGAAGAGGGAGGACAAATTCCGGCGATCGCCCTTACAGCATATGCTGGAGAAAGGGACCGTCAAGAAGCGATCGCAGCTGGTTTTCAAAGACATCTCTCTAAGCCTGTGACGCCAGAACAACTCGTGAATGTCATTGCGGAACTTGTGCGTGATTGAGCCAGCTATTAAACTTTATGAGGAAAAACAATGGTCAGTAGCCTGAAAGAACTGATTGAAGAACCAGGGCTAGCTCGTGCAAACGATCCAGAGGAGAGGTTCATTACCAGTGATATGAGTTGGCAGGACTATGAAGCGCTACTAGTCAGACTAGAGGACAACTCTCATTATCGTGTCACTTACTTAGATGGAATATTAGAAATTGTGTCGCCCTCAATCAGGCATGAAAATATAAAAACGAATTTGGGTATGCTACTAGAGCGTTTTTTCTATAGCAAACGCATTCGTTTTGTCCCTATGGGAAGCTCTACTTTTAAAAACAGAGCAAGAAAAGCTGGGGCGGAACCAGATGAGTGTTACTGCATAGGAGAAGCGAAAAGTGTACCAGACTTAGCCATAGAAGTGATTATTACTAGCGGTAGCATAAGCAAACTGGAGGTTTACCGACGCTTAGGAGTCAGAGAGGTTTGGTTTTGGGAGAGATATCAATTTAAGCTGTACCACATCCGGGACAATTCCCAAACTGAACAAGCCACTGTTTACCCTGACACCTATAGGTACGAACAAATAAAGTCAAGCGAGTTGTTACCACAGTTAGATATATCCCTGCTAGAACAATGCATCTCAATTTCCGACTCCATTCAAGCAGTTGATGAATTTGAGCAAGGCATCAATAAGGAATGAGTGCTACAAGACGCAGCAAAGGCGATCGCCAACGCCAACACCAAAAAACAAGCCAGGACTTACGCCGAAATAGTTAAACGCTTTCAAAAGCATAAAATGCATATTTTGAGCAATACTGGTACAAGAAGTTTTACACAGAATACAAGAGTATGGAAATTCGTACGAACGATACCCCCCTTCTAGAGTGGACGGGGGATGGTTTAGCAATTGGATTATTTGAAGATGCTGTAGAGTTGACTGGCGAGCTGGCAACTTTAGATGAAAAGTTTGCCGGTAGTATAAAAGAACTGATTGCTGAAGAAGAATTTAAAGGTAAACAAGGCAGCAGTATTGTTACACGAGTAGGTGCACTTAGCCCAGTTCGTAAAATTATATTAGTAGGTTTAGGGAAACCCGATACTCTAAAACTAGAAACCTTAAGGAGGGCAGCAGCTGTTGTTGCAAGGTCAGCTAAAAAGCAAAAGTGCAAAACTTTGGGAATCAGCCTGCCCATTTGGAACAACGAGCCAACGCAAACTGCACAAGCACTTGCTGAGGGAGTTCAATTAGCACTATACCAGGATAATCGCTTTAAATCTGAACCAGAAGATAAAGGACCACAAGTCGAACAAGTCGATTTACTGGGACTGGGTGGACAGGAAACAGCAATTAGCCGCGCTAATCAAATTGCTTCTGGTGTATTCTTAGCACGGCAATTGGTCGCAGCTCCTGCGAACTCTGTGACACCAATTACTATGGCAGAAACTGCCGCCACAATTGCCTCCGAACACGGTTTGCAAATAGAAATCCTAGAACAGGAAGACTGTGAAAAGTTGGGCATGGGAGCTTTTTTGGGAGTCGCAAAAGCTTCTGACTTGCCACCTAAATTTATTCACCTAACTTACAAACCAGAAGGGACACCCAAACGTAAGCTAGCAATTATTGGTAAAGGTTTAACTTTCGACTCTGGTGGACTTAATATTAAAGGAGCTGGCAGCGGCATTGAAACTATGAAAATTGACATGGGTGGTGCTGCCGCTACTTTAGGTGCAGCGAAAGCTATTGGTCAACTCAAACCAGATGTCGAAGTTCATTTCATCTCCGCTGTTACTGAGAATATGATCAGCGGTCGTGCCATGCACCCAGGCGACATTCTAACTGCATCTAACGGTAAAACTATTGAAGTGAATAATACCGATGCAGAAGGTCGTTTGACCTTGGCAGATGCCTTAGTATTTGCTGAGAAGCTAGGAGTAGATGCAATTGTTGATTTAGCCACCCTCACAGGTGCTTGTATCATTGCTTTGGGAGATGACATTGCTGGTTTGTTATCTCCCAATGATGCTTTAGCACAGCAGCTAGAGAAAGCTGCTGAAAGCTCAGGGGAAAAGATTTGGCGACTCCCAATGGAAGAAAAATACTTTGAAGGGCTAAAATCTGGTATCGCGGACATGAAGAATACAGGACCGCGTCCTGGCGGTTCCATCACAGCTGCATTATTCCTCAAGCAGTTCGTTAAAGAAACTCCTTGGGCGCACCTAGATGTTGCTGGTCCGGTTTGGAAAGATAAGGAAGATGGTTACAACGGTTCTGGCGCTACTGGTTTTGGCGTTCGTACTTTGGTGAATTGGGTGCTGGAGTGCGCCCAACTATCATAAACTTTCCCTATTTGGAACAACCATACTGGTGACTCAAGGGTAAAGAACTGCCCGTTCAGGCGGGGTGAGGTGTAATACCATTTCACGAAAAGCCTGATACAAAGGGGCATAGGCAATGGGCAAATGCTCGATTCCCAATTCCCAATTCCCAATTCCCAGTGAGAAAGTAGCCTATGGCAAGCGGCGATTTATTTGATTCTCAAAAAAATTCTCTGACGACACCAAAGGTCAATGTGCTGACCATGTTTCGGCTTGGCTTATTTCAGATGGGGCTGAGTATGATGTCTATCCTGACTCTGGCGGTGCTTAACAGAGTCATGATTCAGGAAATAGCTATTCCGGCAACATTGGTAGCGGTAGTGCTGGCAATACCGTTATTTGTTGCTCCTTCTCGCGTTTGGTTTGGTCAAATGTCTGACGCCAAGCCAATATGGGGTTATCACCGCACAGCTTATGTCTGGGTGGGAGCAGCGGTATTTGCTGTCGCCTCATTTTTAGCTGTGCAGGTGTTGTGGCAACTGGACATTGTAGTTAATAATGTTGGTAGCTGGGCATGGACCACCCAAACAATTGGCTGGACTGCACTTCTGAGCTTAGTATTTGCTTTATACGGTCTAGCAATTTCTGCGAGTGGTACTGCCTTTGGCGCTTTATTGGTTGATGTTTCTGAAGAAAATAACCGTTCCAAAGTTGTCGGTGTTGTTTGGTCGATGCTGATGGTGGGGATTATTGTTGGAGCAATTATCAGTGCCAGCTTGCTCAAGCAATCAACTCCCAATACATTACAAGCATCAGTTAACAGATTGTTTATTGTCGTTCCGGCAATTGTCTTTGGGTTGGCGATAGTGGGAACCTTTGGTGTGGAGAAAAAGTATTCTCAGTACTCCACCCGTTCCACACTCGTCAATCGGGAAGATAGTATTACCCTTAACAAGGCTTGGCAAATATTAACAGCTAGTCCCCAAACAGGTGTATTTTTCACCTTTTTAGTGGTGATGACATTGGGCTTGTTTATGCAAGATCCAATTTTAGAACCGTATGCGGGTCAGGTATTTCGGATGCCTTTGGCTGAAAGCACTAAACTGAATATTTTTTACGGTATAGGTATACTGATTGCCTACGGTGTAGCGGGCTTTTTGATTGTACCGCGTTTGGGTAAGCGCAAAACAGCACGCCTTGGGTGTATATTAGTGGCATTGTGTGCGGTATTACTTGGGATATCAGGATTTTCCGCTAATCCAGCGTTGCTCAAGCTAGCTTTGCTGTTGTTCGGTTTAGCAACTGGTGTCCTAACGACTGCTGCAGTTACTTTAATGCTAGATCTTACAGCGGCTGAAACCGCAGGCACGTTTATTGGTGCTTGGGGATTAGCACAAGCGATATCGAGAGGACTAGCTGTGGTTGCAGGTGGTGCTGTTTTAGATGTCAGTCGCAAGCTGCTACCCAACCTGGTGCTAGCCTATGGACTGGTGTTTGCCCTAGAAGCAGCACTCCTGCTGCTGGCAATTTGGTTTCTAAATCGGGTAAATGTGAGAGAATTTCAGACAAATGCCAAGTACGCGATCGCATCTATTTTGGAGAGCGATTTAGATTAGCATTGTTTCTCGCAAAGACACCAAAAACTCTTTGCGCCTTTGCGTCTTTGCGCAAAAATAAAACTATGACTGAATTTTGGACAACAATTCTTGATTTTGCCCAAACCACTACTACTAGAGTGGGAAATCAGTTAATGCAAGATTTTGGGCAGGTGCAGGCTTTGCAAAAAGCTGATGGCAGTTTGGTCACGCAAGCAGATAAATGGGCGGATCGGGAAATACGAGACGCCATAGCATCTAATTTTGCTGGTTACGGTATCTTGAGCGAAGAGGGCAACAAGGTTTTCGCTGGTACTGAATGGTGCTGGGTTATTGACCCCTTGGACGGTACGACTAACTTTACTCGTGGGATTCCTATTTGGTCGATTTCTTTAGGTTTGCTGTATCAAGGCACACCTGTTTTTGGTTATGTTTCTGTACCGCCATTGGGTGAAACTTTTCACGGCTACTGGGGAAGTATACCTGATGGGGAATTACCTACTGGAGCTTTTCGCAATCACCATCCTATCCATACCAGTCATGATGCTCCCAGTGGAAATCACTTTTTCAACGTCTGTTCACGCAGCACCTCAGTCATACAGAAAGACTTTCCTTGCAAAATTCGGATGTTGGGAGTTGCTAGCTATAACTTCTTGACGGTTGCTGCTGGCGCGACACTGGGTGGTGTTGAAGCGACACCAAAAGTTTGGGACATAGCGGCTGCTTGGGTGATTGTCCAAGCTGCTGGGGGAAGCTGGCTCCCGCTAAATTCAGAGCCGTTTCCTTTAATATCAGGAGAAGATTATACGACTCGTTCTTTCCCTACCTTAGTTGTCAGTCGAAAAGAATTAATTCCCGTTTTTGCTCCCTTTGTAGACCATTTAACAAGTAAAAAGTAAAAGGTTGAAACATAATCCCTCAATTTTCGTCTACAGACTTTTTTGTGAATGAGGGTTAGTATTTTGCTAAACATCAATGATATTCGCCACCGTTTTAATAATTTTAAAAACAAAAGAGTTGCGCCGCAAAAAATAGAGGAAATACGAAGCGGACTCTTAGAAGAATCAACTATAGATATAAATTATCTCGTGTTGATTTTAGGCTCCTGTGTCATTGCCACCTTAGGATTACTTTCTAATAGTGCCGCTGTCATTATCGGTGCTATGATAATTGCTCCTTTGATGTTACCAATTCGAGGGTTAGCATTCGGAGCTTTAGAAGGCGATGTTGTCCTTTTTCGTAAAGCTTTCACTGCAATTGTAGTAGGAACAGCCTTGGCAACGACTTTAGCTTTGTTGGTTGGTTATTTTGTAGGGCTTCCAGAATTTGGCAGCGAAATTATTAGCCGTTCTAAACCTAATTTACTTGACTTAGGAATTGCAGTGGCAGCTGGAGGAATTAGTGGTTTTGCTAAAGTTCAGCCTAAAATTTCTGCTTCTCTGGCTGGTACTGCTATTGCTGTTGCTCTTATGCCACCGATATGTGTCGTAGGCTTAGGTTTATCACAAGGAAGTTTAGCACTCAGTATTGGTGCAACTCTACTTTATCTGACAAACTTGCTGGGAATTACCCTTTCTTGTATGCTGACTTTTTTGCTCACTGGTTACACTCCATTGAAGCGTGCGCGTAAAGTCCTTGGGTGGACACTAGCTTTTACAGCAATACTCGTCATTCCTTTAAGTGTGAGCTTTTTTCAGTTGATTAGGCAAGCCCGGCTTGAAGCTAGTCTGAGACGAGCACTACTGAACCGAACTATTACCTTTCAACGAGTGATATTACTAGATAGTGATGTAAATTGGCTAGCAAATCCGCCGGAAGTCCGTTTGAGTGTTCGCACTAGAGAACCTGTCACACCAAGACAAGTGATGCTTTTAGAAGAGTTTTTAGAAAAAGAAATAGGTCAGCCATTCACTTTGATTTTTGAAGTTGGTCAAATTGAGGAAGTTAAGCGCAACAACCCGGATGATTCCAAATTGAAATAGATGTCACTTCTGCTCCCCGCGACGATGATTTGCAGCTTGTGTCAACAAAGATTCAGCAAAAGCTATTGCTTCCTGCGCCGACTTTCCACCAGCTAACTGTGCCAATTCTTCTCGACGCTTATTTAAATTATCCAAGGTTGTGACTCGCACAACGGTACGCTGCTCAGGATGTCCGTTGTTTTCTTTGTTGCTTTTAGCTTGGGTAATAACTTGCTTATCAACTCGGAAATGTCGGTCTGCCATTGCTGCTACTAAGGGCTGGTGTGTGACACATAATACTTGACTACTTTGACCCAACTGATGCAATTTTTCCGCAATTGCTTGTGCTACGCGTCCGGAAACCCCAACGTCAATTTCATCAAATACCAGTGTCGCATTATCATCAGCTTGGGAAAAACAAGCTTTGAGCGCCAATAAAAAACGGCTCATTTCACCGCCGGAAGCAATTTCTGTCAGAGGCTGTAGCAGTTCTCCTGGGTTAGGACTAAACAAAAAGGTAATCTTATCTGCTCCCGCTGCGGTTGGAGAAGTTGGTACAATCTCAACTTGAAACTGTACCTTTTCCATTGCCAAAGGTTTCAGTTCCTTGATGAGTTCTGCTTCTAAAGTAGCAGCGGTGGTACGCCGCAAGTAAGTTAACTTCTGACAAGTTTGAGTCAGCTTCTCCAAACAAACATTTTCTTGTTGTTCTAGACTTTCAATTGATTGGTCACTATCATTAAGTTCAGCCAATTCTTCTTGAATGCGTTGGTAGTAAGCGATCGCCTCAGTAAGAGTCGGACCGTATTTGCGACAAATTTGCTTTAATTCCTGTATACGTTCTTCCACTTCTTCCAAACGCTGTGGATCGGCTTCTAAACTTTCCCCGTAGGTATTAATTTGTCGTGCTACTTCTGTCAAAGTTGCTTGAGCATCTCTGACCATATCCAACAGCGGTTGCAGTTGAGTATCGTATTCTACCATGTCACTCAATGTCACCTCACTGTTTCCCAGTAAGTCTGCTGCTGCAGGAGTTTCACCATCATTTTGGTACAAAGCTTGGTAAACTTTATAACTCATCTGTTGCAACTCGACGACGTGATTGAGGCGTTCCCGTTCTTGCAAAAGCTTTTCTAATTCATCAGGTTCGCTGAGGTTTGCTGCTTTGAGTTCCTGGACTTGATATGTCAACAAGTCGAGTTGTTGCAGGCGATCGCGTTCTGATGTCCGGCGTTTCTCTAGTAATATATGTGCTTTTTGATATTCTGTAAAATCCGAGGCGACAAGCTGTCGTTGCTGCATCAGGGAGTCACCACCATACATATCTAACCAGTCGCGGACTTGAGCAGACTGTCCCACTTGTACAGTTTGCCCTTGGGCGGTGATTTCTACTAGGCGTTCCCTTAGTCCTGACATCACTTGTCGATTGACTAACACTCCATTAACGCGCGATCGACTGCGAATGTTACTTGTGGTAACTGCAATTTCTCGGCTAATGATTATAGAGTTATCTTCTATTAAATCTATTTCTTGTTCGCTCAAAGTCGCGGCTAATGCTGAGTTAGAGCTAAACGTCGCTTCTACCATTGCCCGATTTGTACCAGTGCGAATGACGCGACTGGAGACTTTTCCACCCAATACAGCATCAATCGCATCTAAGATAATCGACTTTCCCGCGCCGGTTTCCCCTGTCAAAACATTGAGTCCAGCGCCAAATTCCAGTTCTAATTGGTCAATCAGGGCAAAGTTTTCTATTCGCAAGATAGACAACATTAAGTCAAATTCTCCGTGAGGACAGACGCCGGATTCTTTCCATTTGTGAAACACTAAGAATAAACCTAAGCAGTTAGTAATACCTCATACCATTGAACTAGTACGCCCCCTTGAGTGTACCAAATTTAGTTTAGTTCGACTTGAGTGTAAATTGTGCTGACGATAGAGTCTCTAAATTGGGAAATTGATAATAAGTAATAGGTTACAGTTCATGAAGTTTTCACTATTTCTCGTCTCGTAATCATAGACATCTTTGAAAACTAATCTCAAACCCTTACGCTGTCTGAGCTAATATTTAATTTCTGGAGATGTCTAATGGTTTCCAACCCTTGGCTTATAGCAAAAGTCCTCAGGTGAGGACTAAATTCTTTCCATACTTGGTTTTCAGTCTACTTGAGTAGACTTAAGCTATAAGAGCGGAACTTTAGTTCTGGGTGGGCGAGGTTTAATTAGAGAATGCTGCAAGATCTCAGCCTATACATAACAAAATGTTACAATACTTAATATAACAACTCTGATGCTGTGGTAATGCTACATGAATGCTAAGACGGTTCCCCCGACTTCCCAACAAATAAAGCAAGACAGTCATGTGAGTGAGTTTCCCAATTCACGCGAACTGTCCAATACTGAACTAGTACCTGAGAATGGTGCGCTCGTCCAAGTTATTAGCTTACCAGCTTCAGAGGAAACCCATAAACAAAAAGTGCTAGTTGTTACAAAATCTGTGCCCGAAGTAATACGTTACAATCCCCAGGAAATTGAAGCGCATTACCGAAAAAGACCCTTGCAAGTTTTGCAGCGCATTGTCACAGTGTTGACATCAACTGTGACCTTTGCAACAGGGTTGTGGTGGGATAGCAAACGGGGAGTTGTCGTCAAAAATGACCAAAGGCGAGCAGTTCAGCTACGAGAACTACTGACCAGACTGGGACCAGCATACATCAAAATTGGACAAGCTTTGTCCACTCGACCGGATTTAGTCCCTCCTGTCTACCTGGAGGAACTCACCCAATTGCAAGACAAGTTACCACCTTTTCCTAACGAAATTGCTTATCGGTTTATTGAGGAAGAGTTAGGGTTACCTCCTAAAGAAATTTACGTTGAATTCTCTGCTGAACCAATTGCTGCTGCTTCCTTGGGTCAAGTTTATAAAGGTAAGCTGCAATCTGGTGAAGAAGTTGCTGTCAAAGTCCAACGTCCAGACTTAAGAGAGCGCATTACTATTGATTTATATATCCTACGCCGATTAGCTGCATGGGCGAAGAAAAAAATAAAACGGGTGCGGAGTGACCTTGTTGGTATTCTTGATGAATTAGGCGATCGCATCTTTGAAGAGATGGACTATATTCATGAGGGAGAAAATGCTGAGCGATTCTATCAGCTTTATGGTCATCTTAAAGATGTTTATGTGCCAAAAATCTACTGGGAATATACCAATCGTCGTGTTTTGACGATGGAGTGGATTGATGGCTTTAAATTAACCCAGACAGAAGAACTTCGCGAATTAGGTATAAATGCTCGTTATTTAATTGAAGTTGGCGTACAATGTTCGCTACGCCAGTTACTGGAACATGGATTTTTCCACGCTGATCCTCATCCAGGCAATTTATTAGCTACACTAGATGGTCAACTGGCTTATCTCGACTTTGGGATGATGAGCGAGATTCAGCCGCCACAGCGCTACGGTTTGCTCGAAGCGATCGTCCATGTTGTCAACCGTGACTTTGAAGGCTTGGCAAAAGACTACGTCAAGTTAGATTTCTTATCTCCAGAGACAGATTTAACACCAATTATTCCGGCTTTTGCCAACGTGTTTGCTGAAGCTCAAGGAGCCAGTGTTGCTGATTTGAACATCAAGAGCATCACTGATGATCTCTCGGCTTTGATGTATGAATATCCTTTCCGCGTACCACCCTACTACGCTCTGATTATTCGTTCTTTAGTTACTTTAGAAGGAATTGCCATCTATATTGATCCTAACTTCAAAGTCCTCAGTGAAGCTTATCCTTATGTTGCTAAACGCTTATTAACTGATCCAGCGCCGGAATTAAGAGCATCCTTGCAGGATTTACTCTTTAAAGAAGGTAGATTTCGTTGGAATCGTTTAGAAAATTTGTTACGTAATGCTCGTAATAGTCAGGACTATGATTTTAGCTTAGTCATGAATCAGGCGGTAGACTTTCTGTCTTCTGAACGTGGTGCTTTTATTCGTGAAAAACTGGTAGATGAAATTGTCAAAGGACTTGATGCTTTAGGTAGAAATATTTTGCATAACTTTACCTACCTGCTGCGGGAAAGAGTTGGGATAACAGCAGTCAATGAAACTCCTGCTGCTACTATCGAACAACAACAAACCTTAGATCATATCAAACGTATTTTAAATATTCTCCAAGAAACTCGTGGTTTTGACCCAGCACAACTCGCACCTCAAATTGCTCAGTTGTTTTTCAATCCAGGAGTACAGCGTTTAGGTCAACAAGTCGCTAACCAGTTAGTGCAAAAAGCTGTAGCAAGGTTAATTCGGCAACTATTATTAGCATCACAAGAAGTTGATAGCAGTGAAGATAGCAATTTAGACCAGCCTACAAGGTTATCTTTACCTTCTGCAAGAGGTGCTGAGGTTATATTCCAAAATCTAAGAGCCAGTTCTCTCTTCTTTGTGAACGCCGTTTTTCTCTTGTTTCAGACTTTCTTCTAGGGCTTGAATTTGTTCTCTACGTGCTTCCAATTCTAATGAACGACGTGCTAAGTCCTGATTTTGCAATGTTAGGTTCTGTCGCCACTGTTCTGCTCGCTCAGCTTCTTGTCGTAAGAATTCTGGAGTAATACCAGTGGTAAGGTAAGCTTTCACCAAATTTAACACCCAGTGAGTGGCATCTTCCAGTCTTTCTATATCTCCTGTAGGCGAAAGCTCCACTAAAACGAGCAAGTTCTCAGTTAAAATATTGCCTTTTCCTAAAAGAATAAAAGCTTCTTCTGGAATTATCGTCCACATATTTTCAGCTTCTTCACGTGCTAACAGTCGCAATTGGAACTGATGTAAAAATTCATTTTTATGTACTTGAGCCAGATATAGCATAAAAATTTTAATGTATGCTTATATATATTTAATGATAAAGATAGTGTGAATTATTTAATAGCTAGTAGTTAGTAGTTAATAGTACTTTTACACAACTAACTACTAACAACCAACAACTCGTAACCTCTCAAAGCTATGCTAACCTAAGTAGGCGATCGCGCAAAATTTCTGCTTGTTTTTCAGCCTCCGCTAAAGCATTCTTTGCTCCCTCTACCACCTCTGGTGGTGCTTGTTCCACAAAATTAGGATTACTTAACCTAGTAGTTAGAGCTTTCATTTCCCCTTCTACCTTGCTCAAGCGTTTTTGGAGTTTGGCAATTAATACTGCAATATCCACCACCCCAGTCAAAGGAAGTAGCACTTGCACAGTACCAACAACATCAGCGATCGTTTCTTTCTTTTGCTCACCAGCAAAGACTAAATTCTCAACCTTTGCCAAATCTTTAATATAAGACTGTCCAGCAGTGAAAATTTGCCGCTCGTTCTCGCTTTCAGTTTGCAAATTCACCGTCACTTTTACCGCCGGTTTAACATCTGCTTCCGCTCGCAAATTGCGAATTGTGCGAATTATACCAATGAGCAGTTCAAACTGTTCTTCCAAAGTGGGGTCAATTAAGTTTGTCTCAGCCTCAGGGTAAAATTGTAAAGATAAACTTTGCTTGGAATCCTCCCCTTGTTGAGTGAGAGTTTGCCAAATCTCCTCAGTGATATGAGGCATGAAAGGATGAAGTAATTTCAAAATCCCTTCCAGCACATATGCAAGGGTTTGTTGTGCAGTGCGGCGAGACGCGGGGTTAGAATCTTTCTGCAGACGGGATTTAACCAGTTCAATATACCAATCGCAGAAGTCACCCCAGATAAAATCGTAAAGTCTTTTCGCTGCTTCCCCCAATCCATAACTGTCGAAGTCATGATTGATTTGTTTAACAACTTGGTGGTAACGAGAGAGAATCCAGTGATCGCTTAACTCAATCGCGATCGGTTTATCCAACTGTTGCGGCGTTTGACCATCCAGATTCATCATCACAAAACGTGCCGCATTCCACAACTTATTGGCAAAATTGCGAGACGCCTCCACCGATGATGACTCGTCCTTTTTGCGATCGTACTCCAAACGGATATCTTGACCTGCTCCTGCGACTTCCTTAATGAGGGTATAGCGCAGCGCATCAGTACCGTACTTGTTGATGAGCAACAGCGGATCAATACCATTACCCGCTGTTTTCGACATCTTTTTATTATTCTCATCCCGCACCAAACCGTGGATGTAAACCGTTTCAAACGGCATTTCTCCTGTAAAATGACCAGCCATCATCGTCATTCTGGCGACCCAGAAAAAGATAATATCAAAACCAGTCACCAAAGTGGTGGTAGGGTAATAAGTTTTTAAATCCTGAGTTTGTTCGGGCCATCCTAAAGTTGAAAAGGGCCAGAGTCCAGAAGAAAACCAAGTATCCAACACATCTGGGTCTTGTTCTATCTTGACATTTTCTCCAAATTTTGGTAAAAATTTTTCCCGTGCTTCTGCTTCATTGGGTGCTACTACAAACGGCGTGTTATCAGTAATCTCGCCACCCGTTTCACTTACAGCATACCAAGCTGGTATTTGGTGTCCCCACCACAATTGACGAGAGATACACCAATCTCTGAGATTCACCAACCAATCGCGATACACCTTCGTCCAGCGTTGGGGGACAAATCCTGGGGAGTTTTTCTGGTCGAGAAACTCTAGCGCCCGTTCTGCTAGTGGGCGAATTTGGACAAACCACTGAGTCGAGAGGAGAGGTTCAACGGGGACTTTACCGCGATCGCTATAAGGAACGGTATGCTTATAATCCTCTACCTTCACCAAAAACCCGTCAGTTTCTAGACGAGCAACCACATTCTTTCTAGCGTAAAAACGGTCTTGTCCTTGAAATGGACCAGCATTTTCATTAAGAGTGCCGTCCTTATTCATAATATTAATCAACGGCAGATTGTGACGCTTGCCCATTTCAAAGTCATTAGGATCATGTGCTGGAGTCACCTTCACACAACCCGTGCCAAAAGTGGGGTCAACAAACTCATCAGCAATAATTGGAATCTCCCGATTCATAATTGGTAGAGTCAACATCTTACCAATCAGGTGCTGATAGCGCTCATCATCAGGATTCACCGCCACCCCAGTATCACCCAGCATTGTTTCTGGTCGGGTTGTCGCCACCTCCACATAACCGGACCCATCCGTGAGAGGATAGCGAAAATGCCAGAGATGACCATCCACCTCTTTCGCTTCCACCTCCAAATCAGAAACCGCTGATTGTGACTCTGGACACCAATTCACCAGATACTTACCGCGATAAATTAACCCTTCAGTGTAAAGTCGGTTAAAAGCTTCCAGAACAGCTTTCGATAAACCTTCATCAAGAGTAAACCGTTCCCGCGACCAGTCAGCAGAGACACCCAAGCGTCGCAACTGATTCACAATAGTACCTTCAGAATCAGCTTTCCATTGCCATGCGCGTTCTAGAAACTTCTCGCGTCCCAATTCATCGCGAGTTGTCCCTTCTTTTTTGAGTTGTTTTTCCAGCATCGTATGCACAGCGATACTGGCGTGATCAGTTCCGGGAAGCCAAAGAGTATTGCGTCCCTTCATGCGATGATAGCGGACAAGGGTGTCAATCAGCGACATCTCAAAGGCGTGTCCCATGTGCAAGCTACCGGTAACGTTGGGCGGCGGGATAACGATGCAGTAAGATTCGCCACCTTTGTTGGGATCAGCTTTGTAGAGTTGGTTTTCTTCCCAAAATTTTTGCCATTTGGCTTCAGTGGAGAAGGGTTCGTAAAGACTGGGGAGGTTGATGATTTCTGCTGTCATGCTGGGAAAACTCAGTGTGGAAGGACTTTAATAAATTTTGCCACAGGGTTAAGGAGTGTTTTATGGAAACGAACCGCCTTCGCGAAGGCGGTTCGTTATAAGTCAATGAAAAATCAAACAATGTCCCGTTCCCCTTGGACTTTCATCCCTACCTTATACTTTGTCTCTGGCGTACCTTACCTCATCATCAACACAACACCAAGTTTATGTTTGTGTCTTTGCGTCTTTGCGCGAAATTATCCGAAATTGAATTCAGCGAACTGTAGTTAGTACTAACGAGATTGCGCTATCATCTCTATATACTACAAGAGTAGTATATAAACATCACAAAAAAAGAGAGGCAAAAAATGAACCATCGGGACTTCTAAAACCGGACTTGACGAACCCAGCTAATGGCATCCATGCTATAAATCTTATTGTCTACAAAATAGCCGAGGCTCTCCAAGCTTCCGGATATCCAAAACCAACAATTTGGCGTTCTTCCCCTATCACCACAGTTGCTAACAACTTCGACAAACTTTATTTCCCTTCAGACAGTTTGTCGCGATCGCCAAAATACACCCGCTACCTCAGCGACGGTAAACTACTCAGAACTCACACCACAGCAATCATGCCAGATTTGCTCTCTAAGTTGCAGGGAGAACAACTCATTGTCCACCCTGGTATCTGCTATCGCCGGGACGTTGTAGATAAACGTCATGTCGGTGAACCCCACCAAATGGACATGTGGTTGATTAGTGAACGTCAGCATCTGAGTAGAGAAGCTTTGGTTAAATTCATCAAAACCATCATTCATGCAATTCTTCCTGGTGTATCCTACCGCCTGAATGAAACCTCACACCCCTATACCTGCAACGGTTTAGAAATTGAGGTATTAGTTGATGGCAAATGGGTTGAAGTGGGAGAATGTGGTGAAACTCATCCTGGGTTACTGCAAGTCGGTTATACAGGCTTAGCATCTGGTTGGGGATTAGACCGTTTGGTAATGCTAATTAAGGGAATTGATGATATTCGCTTGCTGCGAAGTACTAATCCCAAAATTGCGGCGCAAATGACTAACCTCGAACCCTATCACCCAGTCTCAAACCAACCCAGTATTCGCCGGGATATGTCTATTGTCAAACCAAAAGACTTGGCTAAAGATATTTCTTGTTCGGTTGTCGGGTATAGTCTGACCTTAACTGCTTTCAACACTTTCATCACCTCTGACGCATTATCACCAAATTGCCCCCTAAAAAATGTAGCGGTACGCCTCGTTTCTGTCCGGCTATTCATCCCGACACCAAGCTTTCAGCTATGGTGCGGGGCTTCTAGCCGTTTCAGCTAAAAAAGACGTACTAGATGCCAAAAGTGGGGGGATGCGGAGAATTTTTAAAAACTTTTCCCGTGTCTTCCTATCCTACATTCACCCCTCTCATCGCTAACAGCGCCGTTCCATAAGCTGCTTCCGTATTCATAGAACTCACCACAGGAACCTGCAAAAGACGCTCTCTAATCGCCGTCCAAGTAGGATTCGCCGCACCACCACCAGCAGTATAAACTCTGCTCAATCGGTCAGTTCCCAATTCTTGTAATAATTCATATCCCCTTGCTTCTATCCGAGCAATGCTTTCCAACAACCCATGTAAAAATTCCACGTCACTAGCTGGACGTGGTTCCACTCTCGGCGGTAGATTTGAGTCATTTATCGGAAAGCGTTCTCCAGGTTTCAACAACGGATAATAATCCAACTCGCTGACTTTTGACTCATTAATCTCACGACTCAAGCTTTCTAATTCAGCTTTGGTAAAAAATTGCTGTAGCACTGCACCTCCAGTATTAGAAGCACCCCCAGTCAGCCACAACTCCTCCTTTGTCCCTTTCTTGTCAAGAGGGGGAAGGCGATGGCTATAAATCCCGTACCTTGCATCTTCCACTCGGGTACGACTCAACAGCTTCAGCACCAGTGTTGAACCAAGCGAAGTCACTGCTTCACCGCTTAATTTGGCACCACTGGCAAGAAAAGCTGCAATACTGTCAGTTGTTCCAGCACATACCATGCAATCTCGACGAAACCCAAGCTGCTCCGCAATCTCAGCGCGTAATTCAGCGATGGGAGTTCCAGGAGTTACGACTTTAGGTAGATGAATTTTTATTTTTAAGTTTTCTATCCATTCTGGGTATTTCAACTCTTCTACGTCATAACCCAGCTTTAAAACATTGTGGTAGTCAGTAACACCCAACTGTCCATGCAGGAGAAATGCTAGCCAATCTGCTTGGTGCAAGAAATATCTGGCTTTGGCAAAAGAGGGAAATTGTGACATCCACAGAAGTTTTGTGAGGCTAGAAGTAGCACTTAATACTGTATGATTTGCAGGTGCTATGCTTCTTAACTCCTCTATCATCACTGCTCCCCGTGCGTCGTTGTACAACAGTGGCGCATCTACAGCTTCTCCCGCAGCATCGCACAGTAGGACAGTGGAAGAAGTACCGTTGATAGAGATTGCTCTAATTTCTTGCCGCAATTCTTTAGTTATTTGCTCAAGCAAGGTAAACAAAGCTCTCTGCCAATAACTTGTCAAGTCAGAAATATCTGAACTCTCAAACGGAAACCGCGCCTCTGCTTGAATACAAGCTTCCTTGTCAATCACAACTGTTCTTGCGCCCGACGTGCCAAAGTCAATTCCCAAATAAAAGTCCATATCTTAATAACTAATGGCTAGAGACTCATGACTAGCAATTGTTGCATCTTGTAACAACCTATTCCCCAATCTTGTCAAAACAGGGAAAAGTAGTAAACGAAGTATTCAAAATCTGTTGATATTTGGGAGGTTTCAAATCATGTCTATCCTGAATACTCTGTACCTTGCTCAGGTGGGAACTTCTATCTCAGATACTCAAGTGTACATTGCTCTTGTTGTGGCGCTGATTCCAGGCATTCTGGCTTGGCGATTGTGTACAACACTTTACAATTCGTAATACCCTAAAGAGCTAGTAAACCTGGCAGTATGGGGTACAGTTCTCGGACATTTGCGGCTTTGTATCGTAAATTTGTTCGAGACTGTACACGTATAGATGCCAGGTTTATTATTTGACAAAGAATTAGTGTACCAATTGCGAAAAAATGAAGTAATATGGCAGCTAAACAAAACAGCAAAGAGCGCAAATGTACTTTTGCAATGCGTCTACTTATTTAGCGAGGTTCCTCTTATCACCATGAACGCATTTCAACCCTCTATACCCCCGCTACAACCAATAGAACAGCGTCGAATTACCCCGCGCCCGAAGCGGCGTCTTCGCCAACGCTCATATCAAGTAATGGCACTGGAAACTACGGCAAAGATAGCTGTTAACCTTGTCATTTCAACAGCAGCAGTCTCTGCTTTAACACAGCTTTTGCCTTATCATTGGTCGCAGCAAGACAAGTTACGAGCTCTCGGCACTGATGTGAAGCTGATGGAAGGACGTGTATATGAGTTACAGGGGGAATTTAGCCGTAACTTCGACCCGCGCCAAGCTAAAATGCTTATGCAAGAACAAGGCTATCGATTTGACCCTAATCAACGTCAAGTCGTATTCCCAAAAGATACGACAGAAGTTGAACAACTAGAATCAAACTAATTCCTAATTCTAATTATCACTCCATAAATAAATTTGGGATTTGGTAGTACGGCTAAACGCTGATATTCCATAGCTACTAGTAGCTCACTTTCAGTGGAGCTACATAGTTATCACCTATTAGCCATTGGCGGTTATCAAGAAGTTTCTGACTCTGCTTTTCATCAATATGGCCATCTCAGCGACGATGAGTGCGAAATCTACCAAGCAAAATGTTGTGGACTCAGCAGTTCGTGTAACCAATTCTCAACTTGTAAACGCAAGCGCGAGCTTGGCTCTTCCGTTGTGAAGCCAACAGAAGGTAGTCGAGTCAAAGCGCGACGATAATCGGCGATCGCGCAATTCCAGTCGCCCCAAAGATGATAGGTTCTACCTCGTTCTGCTAAAATATTCACTTCTAATTGACCAAACAGCAGAGCAACCTCAAAATTCTCAATTGCCTCCTCGTATTGTCCCAAGTCACGTAAGGTTATGCCTCGGTTAATCCACGCTCTGACGTGGCTTGGGTTCAAATCTAGCGCTCGATCATAATCAGCAATTGCTGCTACCAACTCCCCACAAGCTGCATAGTAATTTGCTCGATTGTTATAAGCGCTGGCTAATTTAGGATTAAGTTGCAACGCTGTGTTATAGTCACAAAACGCTTTTTGCGTTTCACCACTTTGAAAATAAATTAGCCCTCGGTTGTTGTAATCTATAGCATTGTGGGGATGACGATGAATCAATTGATTCAATAGAGCGATCGCCTCAGTGTAATTGCCTTGTCGAGCTTTTGTTAGAGCATAGGAGCGCAAGTAGCTGTCTTGAAAAGCAGATTTACTGCTACCGTTAGCCCCTTGCTGTTGTAGTACACTTGTATTGTTTAAGGCAAATGGGTTGCGGTGATTTTGTTCGTCACCAAATGAGAGGGATGAGTGACTGTTCATATATTCCTACCTGAGCTGCTTGCTCTGTGAGATTAACTTATAAGGTTCCCCGTTATTGTGGTTTTCTAGCTGTGTCACTTGTTAAGGTGTCTATGAGTCATTGGGCATAAGTATCGAAACAAATTGCAACCAAGCCTTATCAGTGAGAGTTTATAGCTACAAGAGCCATAAGTTGCTTTTGGCTCTTCCACTAGATGAAAGCACACCATACTCAATTGATGCTTTAATCTAATAATTGATACGTCTTCCTCAGGTCGAATTCCAGACGCTGCAAATATCAATCTAGTAGAGTATTCAAGTAGTGTGAGCGACAACCTGGTAAAATGCCAAAGAACCCTTAGAAGAAAAGAACTCAGCAACTCCTGTGTCAGAACACAGAAGAACAAAGACGTTCCGAATACTAAGTTATGAATTCTAAATTCTATTTTTTTGAAGTTTTGATAAATTTTTCTTATGGCAACTGTTACTTCCTATTCCAATGCTCCTGATTTAGCAGCCGACGATTACATTGTTATCGGATTGGCGACTTGCTTTGTCAAAGAAGACGGAGAAGTTCATCAAGTCGAAGTTATAGAACCTATTCCCTCTGCGTCATTGGAAACGCTCGTTAAAGGTATTCCTACCTCCTTTAAGCTTGCTTGCGCCACAACTTTGGGATCTGTGCTGGACGAAGAGAAATCTCAAATTCCGGCTGGGTTTCCCCAGACAGCTCAGTTTGGTGATGATTTTGTGGAACGGGCGATCGCTGCTGCTCGCACCTACAAACGTCGTGAAGCTGCGAAATCTCTGATTCCTCTGGGTACAACTTATACTGAGTTTAAGTATTCTACTGAACGCAAGCGGGTGCTAAATGCCTCGCGAGTTGTCACAAAGGAAGACAATGTTAAACAGCACCCCAATACTCACAAAGTTCTTTAATTTCTAATCATTATGTTGAAACTTTACGGCGGCGCACGTAGTCGTGCATCAATTGTTCAGTGGTATTTAGAGCTTGACTAAATAGCCAAATACTTTACTAAACTTTTTCATAATTAGTCAGAAAGAGAAGTTTGACACAGTTGTAGTTTTCTGATACTTTAGTTTAGTGGCTGAAAACCAAAGCCCAAAATCAT
>JAESFN010000298.1_pt1 | contig 58961 bp, 52 predicted proteins | sample 9269411 | NCBI WGS metagenome assembly JAESFN01 (sample SAMN14505399, study PRJNA617100) | algae metagenome | isolation source: Iphinoe sp. HA4291-MV1 and co-occurring heterotrophs from trail next to... | place: USA: Maunawili Falls, Hawaii | collected 2009-07-25
GGCGATACCGCCCCCGATTTCGAGGCGGAGACCACCGAAGGTCGCATCCGCTTCCACGATTACATCGACGGCGGCTGGGCCGTGCTGTTCTCGCACCCGAAGAATTTCACCCCGGTCTGCACCACCGAGCTCGGCTACACCGCCAAGCTGAAGCCCGAGTTCGACAAGCGCGGCGTCAAGGTGCTGGGCCTCAGCGTCGACAAGCTCGAGAACCACGCCGGCTGGGCCGCCGACATTGCCGAGACGCAGGGCGCGACGCTGAACTTTCCGCTGATCTCCGACGTCGAGGGTGAGGTCGCGCGCAAGTACGACATGATCCACCCCAACGCCGACAACTCGCTGACCGTGCGCTCGGTGTTCGTCGTCGGCCCGGACAAGAAGGTGAAGCTCAAGATCGAGTATCCCGCTTCCACCGGCCGCAACTTCGACGAGATCCTGCGGGTCATCGACAGCCTGCAGCTGACCGCCAAGCACCAGGTGGCGACACCGGTGAACTGGAAGTCCGGCGAGGACGTGATCATCGTGCCGGCCGTCTCCGACGAGGCGGCGCGCGAAAAGTACCCGGAAGGCTGGAAGACGCTGAAGCCGTACCTGCGCATCGTGCCGCAGCCGCGCGCCTGATCCGATCAGCCAGAGACTTCGAGCGGGCGGTCCTCACGGGCCGCCCGTTCCGCTTCAGGCGTTGCCGCGCAGCGCCCGGTTGATGGCGCCGAGCAGCATGACGATGCGCCCGAGCCCCATCAGCGCCAGGCCGCCGGCAAACGGCAGCACCGTCCATTGCAGCAGCCGCGCCACGTCGACCAACGTGGCGAGCAGGTCGGAGCCGGGCGTATCGAGCGCCGTGTTGACCATCTGGATCAGGCCGGGCGCCCCGTAGCCTGCGACGACGATCGTCGCCAGCACCGCAATCAGCCCGACGACATAAAGCAATCCCGCAACCATCCTCGCCCCCTCATGGCTTGTTTGGATAGTTAAGAAGGCCTGAACGACTTCGTCAACGTGCCGCTCAGATTCCGAGCTCGGCCTTGAGCTTCCGCGTCAGCTTGTCGGCGATCAGCCGGTGCGACTCGCGGACATAGCCCTCGGCCAGCTCGTTATCGAGCGCCCCGGGCGAGACGCGTACCCACTGGCGCTTGGCGAAATAGGCCGCCTGCTCGATGCCGTCGAGCTCGGTCAGTCCGTCGAAGGCGATCTCGCCGACCTTGAACACGATGTCGCCGGAGGCATCACCGAGCAGGCAGAACACCTTGCCGCCGACCTTGGCGACCAGCGCTTCCCACTGCTCGTGCAGCGTCACGCCGGGCAGCGTGGTGACAAAGCGGGTGAAGCTATCGCGCTCGTGGAGGCTCAAGGGTTGCTCCGTCAGATCTGGTCGTGGCGGACGAATAGCCGGGTCTTGCGCGAGCGGCCGGCCCACGCCAGCAACGCGCCGGGCACCGCCAGAACGGCCCAGCCCGGCATGGCGAAGATCGCCTCCGACACCGGCTCCAGCACCATGCCGAAGAAGCGTCCGGCGAGGAACTCGCGCACCACGGCGAGGCTGTCGGCATTGAGCCAGGTCCAGTTCTCGGCGAAGGACGTGAAGATCAGCTGGCTGGCGCCGAGCGAGCGGGTGCCGTCGATGATCAACAGGATCAGCGCCACGCCGAGGAGCCAGGTGCCCAAAAGCCTGAGAAAAAGCCGCATCGAGGTCCGTCGCGTCCGGATGCGCCGCACGGGTTCCCAATGCTCCGCCGGCTGCTGCGCATTCTTTTGCCACGCGGTCCGCGCGCGCCACAAGACAACTTTGCCGAGCCGTGGCGGCAATCCCCGACATCGGCGCGTTATGTGCCTTGCGGTCACGACGTCGATGAGTATATTGCGCCCGCTCCGGCAGGCTCAGGCCCCGGACACGCAGACCCGGGCCCGCCCGGCCCGCTGCATGCGGAGAGATGGCCGAGTGGTCGAAGGCGCACGCCTGGAAAGTGTGTAGGCGGGGAACCGTCTCAAGGGTTCGAATCCCTTTCTCTCCGCCAGCGGCTACTGCATTCTGCCCGTCTGTTCGCACCAAGTTCGGGTACATCTCCAATGCCGAATGCTGCCCTGTCCCCGAACGAACTGGGTCCGACCGTCTGCGTCGGTGAGATACTGGTCGAGATCGTTGCGACCACGGTCGGCAATGGGTTCCTCTCGGCGCAGCCGCTGGTCGGGCCCTACCCGAGTGGAGCTCCGGCGATCTTCATCGATCAGTGCGGGCGGCTTGGTGGCGACGCCGCGATGATCGGTGCGGTCGGCGATGACGACTTTGGCCGGGTGAACCTCGATCGGCTGCGGGCGGATGGGGTCGACGTCTCCGCGGTTGCCATCGATCGCGAGTATCCGACCGGCAGCGCGTTCGTTCGCTACCGCGCCGGTGGCGCCAGGGACTTTGTCTACAATATCGCCACCTCCGCCGCCTCCCGGTTCGGTTGGAGTGACACGGTTGAGGCGCTGGTGCGCCGCGCCGGGCACATTCATGTCATGGGCACAGCGCTGTCGATGCCGAGTGCTCGCGACGTCATCGGGCGTGCAGTCGAGGTCATCAAGGCGCGGGGTGGGACGCTCTCGGTCGATCCGAATCTTCGCAAGGAGCTGCGGCCGGATGCGGCGGTCGAACGCCAGTTCGCCGGGCTCGTGGCGCAGGCCGATCTGCTGCTGCCGAGCGGTGACGAACTCGAGCGGGCCGCCGGTGTCGACGGCGAAGCGGCGGCGCTGCGGCGGTTGTTCGAGCTGGGCATCTGCGAGATCGTGCTGAAGCGCGGGGCGGACGGCGCCAGCTGTTTCGGCCGCGACGGCTCGCGTATCGATGCCGCGGCGTTCGTGGTGGCCGAGGTCGATCCAACCGGTGCGGGTGACTGTTTTGGCGGGGCGTATGTCGCCTGCCGCCGCCTCGGAATGCACCCCGGGCAGGCCTTGACCTACGCCTGTGCCGCCGGGGCTCGCAATGTGACGGTTCGGGGGCCGATGGAGGGCGCTGGAACGCGCGCCGAACTCGATGCTTTCATCGCCGCCACGCCAAGACGGCGATGAGCTTGCCCGGCCATTTGTGACACTTGCCGCTTGCATAGGTCGGCTCTTCTTGCCTAAGCAGGGCTCCCGGGTTGCTGGGGAAGCGTCGTGGTTACCATCAAGGAAATCGCCAAGGCAGTGGGCGTGTCGTCCGCGACGGTGTCGCGGGTGCTCAATTTCGACCAGACGCTGTCGGTGACGCCCAAGACCCGGCAGGCGATCATCGAGACCGCCGAGGCGATGAAGTACGAGACGCCGCGAGCGCGCAACCGGGCCTACCAGCAGGGGCTCGGCAAGGTGGCGCTGGTGCACTACCTGCGGCCTGACCAGGAATTCGTCGATCCCTACTATGTCGGGTTGCGGCTCGGGATCGAGAGCCGCTGCCAGGCGCTGAAGATCGAGACCATCAAGGTCTACCACACCGACAGCCTGCCGGAGGCGTCGCTGCTGCGCAGTGCCTCGGGCATCATTGCCATCGGCCGGCACGACGAGAACGAGATCGCCTGGTTGAAGCGGCACAACCGCAACCTGGTGTTCGCCGATTTCAGCCCGCCCACCGACGAGATCGATGCAGTCGAGGCCGATCTGGTGCTGGCGACGCGGAAGCTGCTGCAGTCGCTGAGCGAGGCCGGCTACCGGCGGATCGCCTTTGCCGGCTGGGTGGACGTCTATGACGGGGTCACGCCGACGCGGATCGAACGGCGCTGCCGCGCCTATATGGAATGGGCCAAGGAGGCGGGAGTCTTCGACGAGCGCATCTGCCTCACCGGCGGCAAGACCGAGGAGAGCGGCTACAAGCTGACGCGCGAGATCCTGTCGCAGGCCGACCGGCCCGATGCGCTGATCACCGCCAATGACAACATGGCGGTCGGCGCCTACCGCGCCATCCACGAGATGGGCCTCAGCATTCCCGAGGACATCGCGGTGGCGAGCTTCAACGATATCTCGGTGGCGCAGTTCCTGAATCCGCCGCTTACCACGGTACACCTCCCCGCCGAGGAGATCGGCGAAGGTGCCGTCGAGCTGCTGCTCGAGCGGATGGGCGGGCGCGAACTGCCCAAGCGGGTGACGCTCGCAACCAGCATTCGCTGGCGCGGCAGCACCAGAATCCGGGCCCCTCAGCCTTCGAACTAAATATTTACTGAAAATCTTGCGTGCGACGCATCCCGCGGCTAACACTATGCCGGCGGGAGGGAGACCCGCGCGACTTCACTGAGCCGAAATGGGCGAAAAGCCCGTGGCGCAGTTGGCTGCAACGCCACCCCCAGGGGTGGCAGCGTCTGGAGGGACGTTTGCGGCCGGCGGCAGAGAGGGGGAAGATTGTCAGGAACGGATTCGTCCCGGGGACGTAAGTCCACATGGCGGCAGCTGATGGACAGCAAGGTCCTCCTGCTGATGTGCGTCCCGGCGATCATTTTCTTCATCGTCTTCAACTACATGCCGCTGCCCGGCGCGTGGATCGCCTTCACCAATTTCAACTACCGCGACGGGATTTTCGGCAGCCCGTTCGTCGGCTTCAAGAACTTCGAGTTCCTGATCAAATCCGGCCAGCTGTGGACGCTGACGCGCAATACCATCCTCTACAACCTCGCCTTCATCGTGCTCGGCAACATCCTGCAGATCGCCATCGCGATCATGCTCAACGAGATCAGGCTGGCCTGGTTCAAGAAGCTGAGCCAGGCGGCGATGTTCCTGCCGTTCTTCATCTCGTCGGTGCTGGTCGGCGTCATCGCCTTCAACCTGCTGAACTACGACACCGGCGCGCTCAATGCGCTGATCGAGCAGACCGGCGGCGACCCGATAAAGATCTACTCGAAGGCCGGCGCCTGGCCGCTGATCATCATCCTGGTGCATCTGTGGCAGTCGACCGGCTACGGCTCGATCGTCTACTTCGCCGCGATCATGGGCATCGACCGCAGCCTCTACGAGGCGGCGACGGTGGACGGCGCCTCGGCCTGGCAGCGCATCCGTTTCGTCACGCTGCCGAGCCTCAAGCCGACCTTCATCATCCTGGTGCTGTTCGCGCTGGGCGGCATCATGCACGGCAATTTCGGACTGTTCTGGAACCTCGTCGGCAACAACGCCGCGCTGTTCCAGACCACCGACATCATCGAGACCTCGGTCTACCGGATGGTGCTCTCGCAGAACAACTTCACCACCTCCACCGCAGTCGGCCTTTACCAGTCACTGTTCGGCTTCGCCCTCGTGATGACGGCGAACTGGATCGTGCGCAGGATCAATAAAGACTATGCACTCTTCTGACCTGACGGGCCCATACGAGACGGAAGGTGTCGGCCTCGGGCCGGCCAAACCCCGCGCCATCAAGCTCGATGGCAGCGACATCGTCATCCGTTCGATCTCGTACCTCACGATCACGCTGTTCGCGCTGTTCTGCCTTCTGCCCTTCGTCATGATGCTGTCGGCCTCGCTGTCGAGCGAGGCGGCGATCATGAAGTCCGGCTTCGGCATCCTGCCCAAGGATTTCAGCCTTGCGGCCTACGACTGGATCTTCAAGGCGCCCAAGCAGATCATCGGCTCCTACGTCGTCACCATCGTGATGACGGTGTTCGGCACGGCGATCGGCCTCTTCATCATCTCGATGACCGGCTATGCGCTGCACCGGAAGGACTTTCCGTTCCGCAACCACATCTCGTTCCTCATCTACTTCACCACGCTGTTCTCGGCCGGCCTTGCTCCGACCTTTCTGTGGGTGGCGCGCGACCTCGGGCTGCGCGGCAACTACATGGCGGTGTTCCTGCAGCTGCTGATGACTCCGTGGCTCATCATTCTGATGAAGAACTTCATGCGCACGGTGCCCTACGAGATCATCGAGAGCGGCAAGGTCGATGGCGCCGGCGATTTCCGTATCTTCGCCCAGCTGTGCCTGCCGATGATGAAGCCGGCGCTGGCGACGATCGGGCTGTTCCTGGCGTTGGGCTACTGGAACGAGTGGTACCTGTCGTCGCTCTACCTGGGCAGCACGGTCGAGTTCAAACCGCTGCAGTACCACCTCTACAACATCATCAACACGGCGAACGCGCTGCGCAATTCCGTGGCCGGGTCCAACGTCAGCGTCACGGCGCTGCCGAGCAACACGCTGAAGATGGCGAGCGCCATCGTGGCGACCGGCCCGATCCTGCTGCTCTACCCGTTCGTCCAGAAATACTTCGTCAGCGGCATCACCATCGGCGCGGTGAAGGGCTAGCGCAACAACCGACTTCGCGGCCGGCGCGGATGACCGGCTGCACCCTCGAATTGCTTCGAGTGAGGGAAAATCACCGCGAAAACGCAGCAACTGAATTCAGAGGAGGAGCCTGAAATGCAGAGAAGGACTATCGTGCGGGTCGGGGCGGCGCTGCTGGCCATCGGCATCAGCATGCCGGCACTGACGGCGGGAGCGTTCGCCCAGGATGCGCCGACCGAGATCACCATGCTGACGATGGGCAACAAGCCCACCAACGGCCGCCTCGAGGCGATGCTCGAAAAGCTCAATCCGCTGCTGATCGAGAAGGTCAACGCCAAGCTCGACCTGTTCTACATCGAGTGGGCCGACTGGCAGACCCAGTACAACGTGCAGCTGCTGTCGGGCGACGACAATGTCGACCTCGTCGCTACTGCCACCGACTGGCTCTACGCCTGGGAGAACGCCGAGAAGGGCGCCTTCCTGCCGCTGAGCGAAGAGATGCTGCAGGCCAACGCGCCCAAGACCTGGGCGCAGGTCCAGGCCGACGGCCACTGGGACCTGACCAAGCTCGCCGACGGCAAGATCTACTTCGCCCCCGAGGACAACTACACCCAGTACACCAACCACGGCTTCTTCTACCGCGGCGACTGGGCCAAGGAAGCCGGCTTCGAGAACGGCGAGATCACCAAGTTCGAGGATTTCACCAAGTACTTCGAGTGGATCAAAGCCAACAAGCCCGACGTCTATCCGTGGGATGTGGCGGGCGCCAACGAGGCGGCGCTCACCGGCTACATCCAGGGTCACACCGACTTCCAGACGCTGCAGGGGATCAGCGCCGGCAACTACATCCCGTTCCACACCACCGCGGCCAACCCGTACACGGTCACCTCCTGGTACATGGAAGGCGACGCGCTGGTCGAAGCGGCCAAGCTCGCCAAGCAGTGGAACGATATCGGGGTCTGGCGCGAAGACGCGCTGAACTACGACGGTGAGACGCGTGAGGAGCTCTATGCCGGCATTTCCGGCACCGACCAGCACCACACGCAGACCTTCGTCAACGACATCGTCAACAACATGAATACCAAGCAGCCGGGCTCCGATCCCAAGTTCTTCTACTGGGGCCAGGAAAACGGCAACTTCTTCAAGGACATCTTCACGCACGGCGCCATGGCGGTGAGTGCCTATTCGAAGCACCCGGAGAAGGCGCTGCAGGTCTACGACCTGATCCGCAACGACAAGGAGATCTATGATCTCTTCAACTTCGGCATCAAGGACGTCGACTACGTCATCACCGCCGACGGCAAGCTGGGCTACCCGGAAGGCTACGACTCCTCGACCATGGGGCTGGGCACCGACTACTGGTGGGGCCGTACCGACGAGTTCGAGCTGCCGCGCACCACGCAGGCTCCGAACCGCGCCGAGATCATCGCGGCGCTCGATGCGCGGGCCAAGGACTATCCGTACTCGACGCTGATCGTGAACAAGCAGAACATCGACTCGACCCTCGCGGCGATGGCCGGTGTGCTCAGCGAGTACATCCCGCAGCTGCAGTACGGCAAGTTCGACGACCCGGCCGCTGCTGTCGCCGAAATGCGCCAGAAGCTGAAGGACGTCGGCTACGAGGACGCACGCGCCTCGATCCAGGCCGACATGGACGCCTGGAAGGCCGCCCGCGGCCTCTAGACTACTGATCAAGGTTCGGGCGGGTTGTACGCAACCCGCCCGGCTTCCGGGAGGATCGACGAATGGACAGCCTGTTCTCGGCAGACTCGGTTCTCATGCGTGGACTGACGCGGCTCGCCGACGTGATGATCCTCAACTTGCTGTTCGTCGCGACCTCGGTTCCGCTCATTACGCTGGGTGCATCCCTGACCGCGTTGAACTTCACCGCCATGCGGATCGCGACGGGGGAGTGCACCTCGGTGAGTGGCGACTATTTCCGCTCGTTCCGCCGCAATCTCCGGCAGGCGACCGTGATCGCGTTCATCCTGCTCGTGCTGATCGCCGTGCTGGCCGCCTGGTACGTCGTCGTCACCAACCTCACCTTCGGTCCGCTTGCCGAACTGCTGCTGCTCGCGGCCTGGTACGTCCTCGCCTTCAATTTCGCCGCCGCGGCGCTGTTCGTGTTTCCCTATCTCGCGAGCTTCGAGGGCCGCACGCGCGACGTGTTCCGCAACGCGCGGCTGCTGTCGTGGAAGCACCCGTTCACGACGCTCGCCGCACTGGCGCTGATCGCGCTCGCGGTGGCCATCACCGTGTTCTACCCGCAGTTCACCGGCTACGGGCTCCTGTGGCTGTTCGTCGGCTTCGCCGGCATCGCCACCATCAACGGACGCCTGTTTGCGGGCGTCTTCAGCAAGTACATCGCCGCCGCTGCAACGGCATCCGCATAAGAGATAGGGGCCACTGGCTCATGCATCGCTACGATATCCGCCGCTGGGCTTTCAGCCTCACGGACACGCCGGAGGCCTGGGCCAAGGGCTTCGACGACTCGACCTGGCGGCCGGTCACCGTGCCGCATGACTGGAGTATCGAGCAGGAGTTCGCCGAGGGCCACTCGAGCGGCACCGGCTACCTGCCCGGCGGCATCGGCTGGTATCGCGCTCACGTCTCGCTGCGCGAGGTCGGTGATTTCGCCGGCAAGCACGCGCGGCTCAAGTTCGAGGGCGTCTACAAGAACGCCCAGGTCTGGGTGAACGGCTACCATGTCGGCGGGCGCCCCTCCGGCTATGCGGAGTTCTCGTTCGACCTCACGGAGATACTCTCCTACGCCAACAGCGATGACCTGGTGATCAGCGTGCGGGTCGAGCATACCGACATCTCCGACAGCCGCTGGTACAACGGCTCGGGCATCAACCGGCACGTAGCGATCGAGCTGCATGAACCGGTGCGCGTTGCCGAGTACGGCACAGTGTTCGAGACGGTGACGGCGGATGCTGCCGCAGCGACGGTCCGCATCGCGCAAGTGCTGGTCAATGACACCGCCGAAGCGGCGACGGTGCAGGTGCGGCACGAGCTCACGTCCCTGTCGTCGGGACGCGTCTACACGTTCGCGACGACGGCAGAGGTTCCCCCGGGTGCATCGGCCGACACGTCCGTCACGGCGGCTGTGCCGCAGCCGGAGCTGTGGTCGGACAGCAGTCCCAACCTCTACCGCCTCACCACCACCCTGACCTGGGGAGCGAACCAGCGCGCGGTCTACGAGGAGATCGTCGGCATCCGCACCTTCCGCTTCGACGCGGATCGCGGCTTCTTCATCAACGGCGAACCGCGCACCCTGAAGGGCGTGTGCCTGCACGAGGATGCCGGCCCGTTCGGCACTGCCGTGCCGCCCGAAGTCTGGCTGCGCCGGCTGCTGAATCTGAAGGAACTCGGCTGCAACGGGGTGCGCATGGCGCACAATCCGCACGCGCCAGAGCTCTATCGCCTGTGCGATGCGCTCGGCTTCTATGTCATCGACGAAGCGTTCGACGAGTGGGAGAACCCCAAGAACAAGTGGTGGCAGGGTCACAACGTCTACCCGCCGCGCCACCAGGGTTATGCGCGCGATTTCCACACCTGGGGCGAGCGCGACCTCGATAACATGATCGATGCACACCGCAACCACGCCTCGATCATCGCCTGGAGCACCGGCAACGAGATCGACTACCCCAACGACCCGTACGCCAGCGCCATGTTCGAGGCGATGACCGGCAACAACGACGCCAACAAATCGGCAAAGCAACGCGCCTACGATCCGAACCGCCCCGACGCGCGGCGGCTCGCGACCATCTCGCGCCGGCTGGCTGCCGTCGTCAGGCGGAAGGACCCGACGCGGCCGGTGACGGTGGGCGCGGCGTTCCCCGAACTCTCCCGCTACACCGGGTTCCTCGAGCCGCTCGACCTCGTCGGCTACAACTACAAGGAACACCTCTATCCGGCCGATCACGAGAAGTTCCCCACCCAGCCGATCGTCGGCAGCGAGAACGGCCACGGCTATGCCGAGTGGCGGGCGGTCGTCGACAACGCCTACATCTCCGGCCAGTACCTGTGGACCGGCATCGACTATCTCGGCGAGACCGACCGCTGGCCGAACCACGGCTCGCGCGCCGGGCTGCTGACCGTCGCCGGCTTTGCCAAGCACAGCGCCCAGCTGCGGCGCAGTTGGTGGTCCGACGAGCCAGTGGCCTACATCGCGACGCGCAAGCGCGGCACCGAGCAGAAGAACCTCTGGTCACATCCGATCTCGCGGACCTGGGACGACATCGCCGGCGGTGCGGTGGACGTCGTCTGTTTCTCCAACGGCGAGCCGCGGCTCACCTGCGGTGGTGAGAATGTGCCGCTCACGCGCGATGACGACTACGGCTACTGGGTCGCCGCAACGCTGCCGTCGTCCGCCCCGCTGGTACTGGAGACGCGGCGGAACGGTGAGACCGTCGCACGAGACACGTTCGGGCCGCGCGGCGACGCCGTGCGCATCGACGCGGCAGCGTGGCAGGCTCCGGCCGACGCCGAGGGCCGGTGCGCTTCGATCGGCCTCGTCGGCGACAACGTGGTGCAGATCGAGTGCACCCTGCGTGACGCGGCGGGCGAGGTGGCCCGCAACGAGCTCATCGTTTCGGCCGAGGTGGAGAGCGGCCAGTTGCTCGGCCTCGAGAGCGGCGACCTCGGCGATATCTCGCCCTACACGTCGACCGAGCGCCGCAGCTTCGACGGCCGGATCGTCGTTTTCGTCCGCTCTGCTGGTGGTGCAACGCTGCGACTGCGTGCTGCCGGCTTGCCCGATGTCGAGGTTCGGCTTTGACGCGACCGCGGTACCATTTCTCGCCGGGCGCGGGCTGGATCAACGATCCGAACGGGCTGATCCGGGTGGATGGCGTCTACCACCTGTTCTACCAAGCCAATCCCCACGGCATCGTGCACGGCCCGATGCACTGGGGCCACGCCACCAGCACGGACCTTGCGAACTGGACCGAGCAGCCGATTGCGCTTCATCCCGACGTCGACGGGCAGTGCTTCTCGGGCAGCGCGGTCGCTGCGCGCGAGGGCAACATAGCGCCCGAACTGGATGCCGGTGACGGCGTGCTGCTGTTCTACACCGCGCACCGCGACGGCAAGCCGTCGATCGAGGATCAGGCCATCGCCGTCGCCGACCGTGGCCTGACGCGCTTTACGAAGTTCGCCGGCAATCCGGTGCTGCGCACGTCCGGTCCGGTCGATTTCCGTGATCCCAAGGTGATCTGGCACGCCGCCACAAGCCGCTGGATAATGGTGGTGACGCACGGCCAGTCGATCGGCATCTATTCCTCGCATGATGCGCTGAGCTGGCGGTTCGAGAGCGAATTCGCCGAAGGGCGCCACGATCCCGCGCCGAACCCCGGTCCGTGGGAGTGTCCCGATCTCTTTCCAATGACGGTGCAAGGCACCGGCGAGACGGTCTGGATCCTCGTGGTGGGGCTCGGCCGCGGCCATATCTCGGGCGGGTCGGGTACGCAGTACTTTGTCGGCGATTTCGACGGCCACACGTTCCGCAATCGCAACCCGCCCGAAACCGAGCTGTTCATGGACTGGGGCCGCGACTTCTACGCCGCGCAGAGCTTTTCCGGCCTCGGTGGCGAGGACCCGCTGGTCATCGCCTGGATGAGCAACTGGACGTACGCCAACCACACCCCGTCCGACGGCTTTCGCGGCAGCATGAACCTGCCGCGCCGGCTGCGGCTGGCGGACGGCCCGGAAGGGCTGCGGCTCGTGCAGTTCGTTGATCTCTCAACGGCGGCGCATTTCCCAGAGCTCGCCGCCGGTCCCGTCTACCGCCTGCGGCACGAATGGGCGGCGCGCGAGGGAGAGCGGCTGGCGCTTTCGCTGTTCGGCGAGGCCGAGCCGGTCCTCATCGTCGAGCGCGAGGATGGCAATCGCTACCGCGTCACGATGTTCCGCAACGCCCATCCCGCCATCGAACCCGGACGCGCGTTCGAGACGCGCTTCAGCTTCGAGGCAATCCACGATGGCCCGTTCGACCTCGACGTGTTCGTCGACCACGGTCTCGTGGAGATCGGCTGCGCCGGCGGGCGGCACTGGGTGAGCAACCTCTACTTTCCGGCTGACCCGTCAGGGGCGGCGACCGTAACTTCCCACAAGGTGGTCTGAAAATGCTGATCGATCTCAAGAACAAGGTGGCCATCGTCACCGGCGCCGGCCGCGGCATCGGCAACGAAATCGCCAAGACGCTGGCCGGCGAAGGCGCCATCGTCGTCGTCACTGACATCCGTCAGGAACTGCTCGATGAGGTCGCGGCCGAGTGGCAACGCAACGGCTGGAGCGGCCTGCAACTGCTCTGCGACGTTCGAAAGTCCGAGGACAATCGCGCGGCCGTCGCGGCGGTCGAACAGGCCTTCGGCCGCATCGACATCCTCGTCAACAATGCCGGCGTTGCCGGTGGTGCCCGCGTCGAGGAGCTGTCGGAGGAGACCTGGGACCTCAACCTCGACGTCAACCTCAAGGGCACCTTCCTGATGTGCCAGGCGGTGATCCCGGTGATGAAGCGGCAGCGCTCCGGCCGCATCCTCAACGCCTCGTCCTTCGCCGCCATCATCCCCTCGGTGGGCGGGGCCGCCTACGCGGCGTCGAAGTCGGGCGTCGAGGGGCTCACCCGCGTACTGGCCGGTGAGCTCGGCGCCCACGAAATCACGGTGAACTGCTACGCCCCGGGCATGATCCCCACGGCGATGAATCGCTTCGCGGACCGCACCGACGCCGAAAAGAGCCGGTTGCTCGACACCCTGACGCTCCGCCGCTGGGGCAGCCCCGCCGACGTCGCCAACCTCATCTGCTTCCTGTCATCGGACTTGGCGTCCTACATCACCGGCACGATGATCGACGTCTCCGGCGGCAAATTCGCCACCCAGATGCCCTGGGTGAGCCACCGGGAAGCCTAGACCGACGCTGCCGTCCGCGCGGCCTCGACGATCGGGGCGACGGCGCGCCGCAGCCCGTCAGGTTCGAGGCCGGTGACCACCACGCCCAGAAGGATAGCGCCGATGCCGGCGGCCTTGAGCCTCAGCGCGTCCTCCGCGGTGAACCTCTTCTGGCTTGGGGCGATCACCGGGCGGCCGGACATCGTGACGATCTCGGCGAAGCGCGCGAGGTCGGCGTCGTTCAGCGGCTGGCCGTATTCGGCGAAGCGGCCGATCGAAGCTTCGACCATGGCACCGGGGATGGCGCGGATGGCGTCGATGTCGGCCTCGCCGCTCTCTGCGTCGAGCGCGAGGATGGGCTTCAGCAGGGACTGCAGCATGTGCCGCTGCACGTGCTTCAGGTAGATGTTCCAGCCTTCGACGCCGTAGTCGGCGAGTGCCTCGAGCTCATCGAGGCTCGGCTGGGTTTCCTGCCCGCTCATCACCAGCATCGGCTTGCCGAGCTTCGCCAGTTCTTCGATGAACGGCCGTTCCTCGGCGAAGCTGCCGAAGGTGGTGCCGCTGGCGCGATGGTAAGCGTTGAGGTGGAACTTCAGGCCGAAGACGCCGGCTTCCACCGCCGCCTTGGCGAGGTCGAGGTCGTGCCGGCCGAGCGAGACGAGGACGGGCAGTTGCCCAGCGATCATTGCAGTTTCGATCATGGCGTTAGCCCTTCAGTCCGGTGTGCGCGAGGCCTTCGATGAACTGGCGCTGTGCGAAGATGAAGACGACCAGCACCGGCAGGGCGGTGAGCGTCGCGGCGGCGAGCTGGGTGTTCCACATCGGGCCCTGGTAGACGTCGACATACTGGGTCAGCGCCTGCGGCAGGGTGAAGTTGGCCGGCGTGGTGAGGAAGACGATGGGCTCGAGATAGAGGTTCCACGAGTGGAGGAAGGTGAAGATGGCGACTGCCGCGAGCGCCGGCTTCGCCAGCGGCAGGGCGATCTGCCAGAAGATCCCGAAGCGGCTGAGGCCATCGACGCGCGCCGCTTCCTCGAGCTCCACCGGCAGCGCGATGAAGAACTGGCGCATGACGAAGGTGGCAAAGACGCTCGGCGCGCCGAAGATCGGCACGAGGATCAGCGGCCAGTGGGTGTTCACCATCCCCCATTTGAGGAACATCTGGAACAGCGGCACGATGGTGACTTCCGAGGGGATCAGTAGCCCGAGCAGCACCACCATGAAGATGAGGTTGGCGCCGGGGAACTTGATGCGAGCGAAGGCGTAGCCGGCCATGGACGACACCGCCATGGTGCCAACGGTGACGATGGCGGCGATGTAGCAGGAGTTCCAGTATTGCTGCGCGAAGGGCTGTAGTTTGAACACCTCGGAATAGGTCGACCAGTCGAAGCGCGACGGGATCAGCTCGGGCGGGAACGCGAAGATGTCCGAGATCGGCTTCACCGAGCTCGTCACCATCCACCAGGTCGGGAAGACGAAGGGGATGGCGAGCACGCAAAGCAGGCCATAGAGCGCGACGCGGGCCCGTGGCGACAGGCCGCCGGGGGAGAGCTCAGTTTTCATAGAAGACGATCCGCTTGCGCATCTGCCACTGCGCGAAGGTGAGAATGGCAACGATCAGGAACAGCAGGATCGAGATGGTGGCGCCGTAGCCGAAGCGGTGGAACTGGAAGGCCTGCTGGTAGAGGTAATAGACCAGCACCGTCGTCGACATCCCCGGCCCGCCTTGGGTCAGCACCGCGATCTGCGCGAACACCTGCAGCGAGCCGACGATGGTGATGATCATCGTCAAGAGGATCGTCGGCGAGATCAGCGGGACGGTGATGGAATGGAACTGCGTCCAGCGGCTGGCGCCATCCACGCGGGCGGCCTCGTAGAGCTCGCGCGGCACGCCCTGCAGCGCCGCGAGAAACAGCACCATGTTGAGACCGACATTCTTGAACACCTGCACGACGATGACCGATGCCATCGCGGTGGGTGGTGAGCGCAGCCAGTTGGGGCCCTCGATGCCGATGACCTGCAGCAGGCCGTTGATGCCGCCATTGGCCTGCAGCAGGAAGCTCCAGACGATGGTCCAGGCGACCAGCGACACCACCACCGGCGAAAAGAAGATGGTGCGGAAGACTGTGATGCCCCTGAGCTTCTGGTTCACGAGGATCGCGAGCAGCAGGGCGAGGCTGAGGTTGAAGACCACCAGCCCGGCCGAGAAGATCGCCGTGGCGGTGAGGACTTCACCCAGCGCTGGATCGGCCGCGAGCTTCTGATAGTTCGCGTCGCCGACGAAGCGGAACGTGCCTGCCAGCACGTTCCACTCGTGCAGCGAGTACCAGACCACCAGCCCGAGCGGGATCAGCACGAACAGCACGATGCCGATCAGCTGCGGGGCGACGAACAGGTAGCCCGCCACGCTGTCGCGCCGCTCCATGGTCCAGAACGGCCGCCTGCGCGATCGGTCAGCGGTGGAAGCGGCAAAGGTCATCGGCAGGTCCTTGAAGGCTTACGGGGTGGTGAGGGCGCGGACGCCCTCACCAACTGGATCACAGCATCGGCTGGATGCGGTCGCAGACGGACTTCAGCACGGCCGGGACGTCCGCATCGGGCACCCACAGGGCGTCGAGGGCGGCGCGGGCGGTCTGCTGGATTTCGGCGAAACCGGCGTGGCCGGGCTTCACCTTGCCGGTCGAGATGCCCTTGATCACCACGTTCTCGATCTGCGTGGCCGAGAGCAGCGGGTTGGCGGCGCCGAGCACTTCGGCGTTGAGCAGGCTGGCGCGCGGCGGCGGGAAGAACTTGGCGAGCTTCCTGGCATTGTCAGGGTTGGTGAAGAAGGCGAGGAAGTCGGCAGCGACGGCGGGGTTCTTGCCCGAGGCGAAGACGCCGATGCCGGCTTGGCCGATCACCGCATACGCACCGGCGGGGCCGGACGGCAGCGGCACGAGATCCCAGCTGAACGCGTTCTCCTTGGGGAGCAGCGAGGCGCGGCTGATCTGGGTGATGGTCATCGCTGCGTCGCCGGCGAAGAAGTCGGCGGTGATGCCGGGGCCGGGGATCGCCTTGTCGGTGAAGACGGCCTTGTGGATGAAGCTCATCGCATCGACCATCGGCTGATCGGTGAACGTGCAGGTCTTGCCGTCGGCGCTCCACGGCGAAGCGCCCCAGCCGTTCCAGATTGAGGCCAGGTTGTCCCAGACCTTGTAGTCGAAGTCGCGAACGATCAGGCCCTGCTTGCCGGACGCGGCGACCGCGGTGTTGATCACCTCGGCATTGTCCCAGGTCCACTCGCCAGCAGCGATCAGCTCGGCCGGGGTCTTCTGCCCCGCGGCCTTGATGACGTCGTTGTTGACGAACATGCCGAAGGGCGAGGTGGAGAACGGGTAGGCGTAGATCTCGCCACTCGCCGACCACAGGGCGAGAGCGCTCTCGGTCACGTCGGCGAGGTTGTAGTCGGCGACGCCCTCGAAGGTGGCCTTGAGCGGCGACAGCGCGCCGGAGCTGACGAAATCGCCCGCCGTGGTCTCGAGAATCCAGGCGAGATCGGGGGCGTTGCCGCCGGCAATCTGCGTGGTGAGCGTCGTGGTGTAGCCGTCGAAGGGCAGCGAGTCGAAGGTGACGTTCACGTCGGGATGCGCCGCTGTGTAGGCTGCGGCGATCTCGTTGAAGAGCGCCAGGTGCGCCTCGTTGGCGCTCCAGATCGCCATGCGGATGTCGGTGGCCATAGCGGGAACTGCCGCCATCGGGATTGCGATGCCGGCTGCGATCGCCGCCATCCTCAGGTCGAAGAGTTTCATGGATTCCTCCTTGGTCGTCGTTCCTGTTGGTCGTCTTGGTCGTTGTCTTCTGGTCGTCTGGTGGGGTGAAAGCGGCCCGGGTCGGGCCGCTTGAGCGGTCAGTAGCCCCTGACGTCGGGCCACCGGGTTTCGATGCCCTCGGCGTAGAGCTGCGACTGGAAATCGGAGAGCAGGGCGTCGTCGGCCTGCACCTGGTGCGGGGTGACGCCGTGGTTGAGGCAGTAGGCGGCGAGGAGGCCCGCGACCTCGCCGATGTTCCACTCCACCGGGTGCAGCCGGTAGCAGCCATTGGTGATGTGGGTGGTGCCGATGGTCTTGCCGGCCGGGATCAGGTTGGTGACCCGCTCCGGCAGCAGCGCGCCGAGCGGGATCTCGAACGGGCACGACGCCACGTCGACATAGTTGTCGCCGCCGGTCGAGGGATGCAGGTCGATCCGGTACATGCCGATGCCGACGCTGTCGCGATAGTTGACCGCACCGCGCTCGCCGCGCACGTCGTACGACAGGTCCTGCTCGAGGATGGTGGTGACCGCCTTGATGCGGCGGCTCTCGCGGATATAGGGCGCCATGGCGAGGCCGTGGTTGGTGCCGGTGATGTCACCGCGTAGCCGCAGCCCCGGGAAACCCTGGCCACCATCCTCGCGCGGCGCCTCGGTCTGCAGCCAGTAGAACACCGAGTAGGCGAGGTCGGCGGCGTCGCGGATGCGCTCGTTGTAGACGGCCTCGGGCACGTCGATGATCGGATGCTCGAAATAGTCGAGCATCGGCCAGTTCACGAGGCAGATGTCGGAGGCGTAGGCGCCGGGGACGAAGTTGCGGCGGGCGGCGATGCGCCGGAAGGTCCAGAGGTTGCCGTCGCCCGGGTTCTTGCGCTGGTCGGCATCGACGAGGGTCGGATCGTCATCCGGGTTCGGCGTGAAGCTGCGCACCGTGCTTTCGAGGGTGCGCGGATGCGGCGCGACGAAGCCGATCAGCGGGCCGCCCCAGAAGCTCGGCGTGTAGGCACGCCACTTGTCGTAGTTCCGCGGCTTGTCGCCGACCTGGTTGCCGTCGACATGGTCGATGGCAAAGCAGATCGACACGGCCTGCGAGTTGGTCGGCTGTGCCTCGGACGGCGCGGACGGCTCGCCGGTGTCGCGCTGGCTCTCGAAACCGGTGACATACTCGGTGCAGGTCATCGGCAGCAGGTCGCCGAGCTCGGTGCCCTCGATGATGTACTTGCCGGCGACAACGATCCGGTCGCCGCTGTCGCGGTGCTTCAGCGTGACGGCGCGGACGCGGTGGCCATCCATCTCGGCTGAGACCGGCTTGTAGGGCTGGAGCACGGTGAGCTGGCCGCCGCCGCGATAGGGCATCAGCATCGCTTCCATCACCGCGAGGCCAACGCGCGGCTCATGGCAGAGGCGGGAGACGAACCCGGCGCCGGGGTTGAGGTCGCCCCAGGCGCGGCTCTTCTCGGTGAGCGGATAGTGGTCGCGGTAGTACTGGCGGATGCCGTTGCGCAGCGCACGATAGGAGCGGGTGATGCCGAACTGCTCGACCCAGCTGTGCTCGTCGGGCGGCACGGCCTGGCTGGTCATCTGCCCGCCGAGCCAGTCGAACTCCTCAGTCATCACCACGGTGCGGCCCGAACGAAGAGCGCCGAGCGCCGCCGCCACGCCGCCGAGGCCGCCGCCGATGATCGCGATATCTGCCGAGTATTCTTTCACTTGAAATCCGTCTGTTGGTGAATGGCGCCGAGGGTGTCGCCCTCGACCGGTTCGCACGGGAGCACCACCTGCTCGCCCTTCGAGCCGGCCTCGATCCGCTCGCAGAGCATCTGCGTGGCGCGGCGCGCCATCTCCTCGCGGGGGACCGAAAAGGTGGTGAAGCGGGTACCCGACTGCATGGGCCTGAGGTGGCTGCCGAGTACGACAATCGAGAGATCACCGGGGACCGCGAGGTTCTGCGAGCGCGCCGCCGCATCGACGATGACGGCGTCGGCCATTTCGGTGAAGAACACCACCGTGGCGCCGGAGGCGCGGATCGCCTCGAGCATTGGCAGCGCCTTGCCACCGACCTCGGGAATGTGCAGCACCAACTCGGCGTCCGCGATGGCAGAGGCGAAGCCGGCCCAGCGGTCGACCGAGGATTCGGCGCCCTTGCTGGGGCCGACGTAGGCGAGCCTGGTGTGCCCCCGAGCCTTGGCCCGGCGCACCATTTCGGCTGTCGCCTCGACATAGTCGGCGCCGACATACGGCACCGGAGCGCCGACAGGGTCGCGTCGGCCGACGGCGACGAACGGATAGTCGCCGGCGACGAGGCGCTTCAGTTCGGCGCGGTCGAACTCGCGCCCGAGGATGACGCAGCCATCGGCCAGCCGCAGCCGGTTGTTCTCGTCAAAAATCTTGCGCTTGCCGCGATTGGCGGGTGCGCCGGTGAGCAGCAGCAGGTCGTAGCCGAGGGTCTGCGCCGTCTCCTCGATGCCGAACAGGAACGGCGCAAAGAAATCCGCCTGCGCACTCGGGAACGCCGGCTCGTAGGTGAAGACGCCGAGGATGCGGTTGAGCCCCTTGGCCATGCGGCGGGCGATCGGGTCGGCGACATAGCCGGTCTCGCGGATCGCCTTCTGCACCCGCTCGCGCGTCTCGTCGGGAATCCGCCCGGCCGCCGCCTTGGCGTCGTTCAGCACCAGCGACACGGTCGCCTGGCTGACACCGGCAATGCGCGCAATATCCCGCTGCGTAAGCCGCCCACCCTTGGCCAAATCCGTCCTCCCAGACTGCTAATGCGTATTAGCTGCTAATGCGTATTAGCGGGGAGTCCGAAGTGGAGTCAATAGGGGTACCTTGTGGAGGGGGGTGGTGGAGCCACCAGCTCCGTAGGCGCGGCGACCTCAGGGGTCGCGTGTTCGGATAAGGTGAGCGGCGAGAGCAAGCAGAGCCGTCTCGCATGTTGGTGTTTCATATCGCTGCTCATAAAGTACGACAGTTATGATGACGTGATCTTTTGAAAATAATCTTGTGAATCTACGTCGTCATGTAATGCGCATGGTTCGGACCGTGTGCTCGTTTGTCATCGTTATTGGATTTGGGGATTTCGATGACGAACGGGATTGCAGCGGCGCGTGGCGCCGACAGGGGTGATTTTGCGTCTTTGAAGTGGGTGAGGAACGGCTTGGCATTGCTGTTTGCAGCCAGCTTGAGCCTCACCACTGTTGCTCCGGCCTTCGCAGTAACGTCGTCATCTGCGGCACCCGCATTGGCCGGGTTGCCTGCAGCGCCGGCTCCGGCACTGGAAAGCAGCGGTGCGGGCGCGGCGAACGTTTCGCCCTATGATGTGAACAATGCCGGCTCCGGGCTGATGAGCCTGATGAGTGGCGGTGGCGACGAGCCCAAGTCCGCCAAGTTCGAGCCACCCGAGACCCCCTACAACGGCGCCTTCACCCGTTCTCTGCCGGTGGACGTCCCACCGTTCTTCGAGATCACCCCCAGGATCAAGCTGAACTACAACTCCGGCGACAACCGCCAGCACGCGCGGGACGGCTTCTCCATCCTCGGAGTCGGCTGGACCATGAGCGGCGGTGGGCTGGTCGAGCGCAAATCCTCGCGCGGTGGCCTGCCCAGGTTCGATGCGACCGATGCCTTCGAGCTCGATGGCAATACGCTGATGGACTGTGTGGTCGAAGGGGTAACCCGCAGCACTCCGTCCTGCTCGGCCGGCGGCACCCATACTGGCCGCTACGAGACCTATGAGCGGATCAAGCGCAACAGCACGCTCAACAGCTGGGAGGTCACGGCCCGGGACGGCACCGTATCGACTTACAAGGCGCTCGCCAGCTTCGCCCCGGCGGGCACCGAGGATGCTCGGCTGCGCAACGACTATCGCTGGCTGCTGCAGTCCATCACCGACACCGATGGCAACACCGTCAGCTACAGCTACGACTGCGCGGCGCTGCCCACCTGTTACGTCAGCACCATCAGCTATGGCGCGAGCGGCATCCAGTTCTACTGGGAGACCCGCGCCGACAGCTTCACCTACGCCACCGGCATCTCGCTCGGCAACGCCACCAAACGGCTGAAGACCATCGCGGTCCGCACCGGCACCAGCCTGATCCGCGCCTATGCGGTCGGCTACACCGTCTCCCCCGACACCAAGCGCAGCCTGCTGACCAGCTTCAAGCAGCACGGCTCCGACGCCACCGTCGCGGCCGGCACCGGCGCCATCACCGGCGGCACCAGCCTCCCAGCCGACACCTTCACCTACTGGGACATGAGCTCCCGACGCATGGGGACAATGATCTCGGACTTGGTCACCGCAAACACCGCGCCGGAGGGGACACCCAGCACGACGGCGACGGAGAGGGCCCCGGTCGCCCCGATCGCTGGCACCGTCGTCGCAGACTTCAACGGGGACGGCCAAGACGATCGTGCCGCGACGCAGAAGTGGAGCAACAACTTCCCTTCTGCTCCCCTACGCAATCAACTGCTTCAGCAAGGGTACGGGAGTTCCGACTACTTGCTCATTACAGAGTACATGCGTGGCGGAACGATTCTCAGCAGCTCGACCTCTACGATTGGTCCTCCGGGCGTGAACAACAACGGCATGGCCACCCCCTACGTGGTAGGCGACTTCAACGGCGACGGCCTCAATGACCTCTATGTGGGGACGGTCCTGCGCTCTACTGGGGTGGGCTTCGAGCGAGAAACATGGACCCGGCGCGACAACACGCGCTCCGGCGACTTCAACGCCGATGGACTTTCTGACCTCTTTGTCTGGGGCGGCCGGAAAGTGTCGTCGTCAACGATACTGCTCTCGACTGGCATCGGCTTCCAGGAACTCACAGCGCCAAACGTCTCGGGATACCTGCTGGGCGACACGGCATTTGTCGACGTCAACGGCGATGGTGCTTCGGACATCATTCGACATGGCGGCGGCATCCAAGTCTACCTCAGTACTGGTACGTCCATTGTGCCCACCCCAGCATTTCCACTGTCCGACTTGGTCGACGGTTCGTTTGCCGCCTTGCCGGGCGATCTCAATGGCGACGGACGATCCGACATCGTGCACACGTGGACAAACCAGTCCGGCAATTCTGACATACCCTGGTACAACAAGCTGGTGTGGGATGGCGTGAAGCTAGTTGATACGTGCCGCGGGTACGGGCACCCGTCAGTACGTTCGGATTGGATGTGGGACGGCAAGGATGACTTGTCTGATGTCTGTGGGCAGGTACAGAACGATGCGGTCCTTCCTGATCTGCTGAAGCGTCACACGCTGGCGTCTGGTGGTTCGGTCGACGTTGAGTTCCTGCCCTCGACGTACTGGACGAATGGCTACCTGCCGATGGTGGTGCAGGCGGTGTCGAAGGTCATTACCACGGATGGTCGCGGCAACTACGGGGGGACCAAGTACGCCTACGAGGGCGGGGCGTATGACCCGTTCGAGCGGAAGTTTCTCGGCTTTGCCAAGGTCACGGCAGAGCTGGCCTGCGAGACCGGGGAGGCGACCTGCCCCTGGGTGCATGCCTGGTATCGTCAGGAGGCGGTGGCCGCGGGTTCTTTGTCGAAGCTCGAGGTCTATGCCCCGAATGGGCAGATGCAGCGGAAGCTCGAGAACGGCTATGTGGTGAACCAGGCTTCGGCGCCGTTCACCGCCTTCAAGACCAGCGAGCAGGTGACCGACTATCTGGTCGGCGGCAATGCCGTTGTGCGCAAGGAATGGACCTATGATGGCTACGCCAACCTGCTCGAGGAGAAGGATCTCGGCGTCGCTGCCTCGAGTCTCGATGACCTGCTCACCGCCACCAACTACGAGCTGAACCTTACCAAGTACATCGTCGACAAGCCGGGCCGGGTAACCGCGACGGCAGCCGGTGGAACACTGCTGCGCGACACGCAGATCTTCTACGATGGCGCAGCGGCTGCCGGAGTGGAACCCAGCAAGGGCCACGCGACGACGACGAAGCGCTGGTTGGCCTCGGAGAGCCGCTGGCTAGCAACGACCGCCGAGTTCGACACCTATGGCAACCAGACCGCAGAGATCGATCCGCTCGGCAACCGCACCGGCCGCATCTACGACGCGACCCATCAGTTCGTAGTCGAAGAGCGCAACCCACTGTGGTTCGACGGCGACACCCGCCAGAAGATCCTGACCGGCTGGCATGCCCTGTGTGGTGCACCCAGCACCAGCACCGACCGCAATGGCCTCGTCACTGCCTACCAGTACGACGCGCTCTGCCGCGAGATCCGTATCGACTACCCGTCGGCCGACTATCTGACCACTGCCTACCTCAACATCGGCACGCCCTCGACGCAGTATGTCGAAACCAAGCGCAGCCCGGCCGATGGGGTGAACCCGATCTGGTCGCGTACCTATCTCGATGGCCTGGGTCGCACCTACAAGACCACCGGCATCGGCGCCACCGCCGCGGCACAGCCGTTGGTGACCGAGACCAAGTACGCTAAGCGCGGTCCGGCCAACCAGCAGAGCCTGCCCTACTTCCAGGGCAGCGCGGTGCGATGGACGACGACCAAGTTCGACGTGCTGGGGCGCCCGGTGCTGATGACGCTGCCGGACACCAAGACCATCGCCACGACGTACGAGGCACCAGCTGATGCTCGCGGTGTACTGATGGTCAAGACCACCGACCCGCTGGGGCGTGACACCCGGACGTTCACTGATGCGCGTGGGCGTGTGGTCGTTCGCGCTGCCTACCTTGGGGCCGCCGCCGCGTACACCAACTATGGGTACAACCCGCTAGGCGAACTCACCTGGGTGGCGGACCCCATGGGGAACCTCTGGTCCAACAGCTACGACAGCCTCGGCCGCCGCACCGCCAGCACCGACCCTGATCTCGGCACCTGGACCTACGCCTACGACGATGCCGGCCGGCTCACGACCCAGCTCGATGCCAAGAGCCAGCAGACCGCCTTCAGCTACGACCGGCTCGGTCGCGTGCTGACCAAGACCAGCGGCGCCGGACTACCCAACGAGGAGATCGTCACCAGCACCTATGACGAGGCGCGAACCGGCTTCTACAACGTCGGCCAGCTCACCACCGCCGCCAACGACAACGCGGCAATCGCTTCCGACTACGATACCGGCGGCCGTCTCGCCAAAGAGGTGCGCACCGTCGATGCGGTCGCCTACACCACCACCCGGTCATACGATCCGGGTGGCCGTACCCTCGTCATCGGCTTCCCCAACGGCGCCTATAACGGTCCGCACGCCTACAATGCCGCCGGCCAGGTGATCACCAGCGGCGGCGTCACCGGCACCACCTACAACGCCGAAGGCGCAGTGCTGACCATCAGCTACGGCAATGGCGTCACCACCACTTACACCTACTCGCCCACCCGCTCGTGGCTGAACAGCGTCTCGACGGTCAAGGGCGCCACCACCATCCAGTCCCAGACTTACACCCGCGACTTCGCCGGCCGCATCACCGCCATCGACGGCAACCGCACCGACGAGGACTGGACCTATGGCTACGACAACCTCGATCGGCTGCTCACCGCCAGCAACACCAACACTCCGGCGCTGAGCCAGAGCTTTACCTACGACCTCGGCGGCAAGCCGACCTCCAACTCCTCGGTCGGCACCTATGCCTATCCGACCCAGGGCAGCTCCGCCTTGCAGCCGCATGCGGTCTCCACAGCCGGCAACTGGAGTTTTAGTTACGACCTCAACGGCAACCAGACGTCTCGACTGACCTCAGGGGTCACCGACCGAACCATCGCCTATGACAATGACAACCGCCCGACCTCCGTCACCCTGGGCGGCGCCACCGTCACCTACCTCTATGGACCCGACGGCGAGCGGCTGAAGAAGCAGACTGCCTCCGGCACCACGCTCTATCTCGGCCCCGACACAGAGATCGACCCGGCCGGCGGCCACACGAATTACTTCAGCCCTGACGTCAAGTGGGTCAACGGCGCCATCAACTGGCTGCACCGGGACCACCTAACCTCGGTCCGCCGCGTCACCGATGCCTCAGGCGCCCTCACCCGCGCCTCGGTCTACCAGCCCTATGGCGTACAGACCGAAACCGTCCTCGCCCCGCTCTCCCCAGCCGAACCCAAGGGCTGGATCGGCGAACGCACCGACCCCGAAACCGGCCTCACCTACCTCCACGCACGATACTACGACGCCAGCCTCGGGCGTTTCCTTTCGCCGGACTGGTGGGACGTATCTGACCCAGCCGTCGGTACAGATCGCTACGGCTACTCGATGGGAGATCCAATCAACAAAGCAGATCCGAGTGGGCACATCATCGTGCCAGACGATCCGCTTCACGAGCGTGACTCGGGAGGGGCTTCGACCTCTGATACCAAAGTGGCCTTCATGAAGGATCCCTGGGGGAATGGCGACCTCCTTAAGAAGAACTTGACCGGCGGTGGGGGGCGCGGCGGCGGTTCTGCGTCGGGCGCCGATTTCGTGAAGTGGTTCCTTGGCATTGCCGCCGTTTCCAACGGCGGCAAGAGCGAAAGAACTGATGAACCTGTAGTCGTTAAGCCGGTGGACCCCTATACCGCCCCGGCTGACAGCGTAAAGGAGCGCCAGGAAGCGTTTCAGCGCTTGCGTGATGCCTTACCAAAAGCCGATGTTGCCCGCATTCTTGGCGTGCTTGGGTCATATCCGAATGCAGTGGACTTGCGGACAGGCAGGAAGGTACCGTTCCCGAGCGACGTTAGAGGCATCGTCGCTCCCGCCGATCGAGCTCAATGGGGCGGCGAAGAGCGGGGGGCCTTCATCGCCGAGTGGAAGACGAGGGGCTATGCGGAACCGGTTGGCGGCTGGGTGGAGTACGACATACACCACATTCGGCCGCGCGAGTACGGCGGCGGCAACGATTTCTGGAACCTCACTCCAGTCGAGCGGGAGACACACAGGCAGTTCAACCGGTTTTGGCAGGGGTTTATGGGCTTATGACGGAAATGACTTCACGAATAGCCCGGCTGAGGGAAATGCAGTCGCCGCAAGAGGTTATGCATCGCGGCAAGGTATTTCCCTTCAAGCTGTCAAACACGCTATTCTCGGGCGCCGATCATATGGAGGAAGGTTTGACGCATCGAGTGGATGTGGGGCTGCTGGAATTCTGGAAAATATCGGAAGGAGCTGATCTCTTTGTGGATGCTGAATACGGTCAGTGGGGGCTCCGCCTTTTCAACCAATCCGAGGTGTCTCATCAGCCGTACTACGAAGATATTTCACCGCATCTTCTTTGTTCAGATCGTGTGATAGGGGAGTTTCGTGGTGATACGGATCTGTTGATAATGGATACAGCCTCGATGTGCGACGGGGAGTGCTCTATTGTGGTAGCGGGGGGGCTCGAGGCAAGGAGGGAGTGGAAGGTGATCGCTTCGTCGTTCTCGCAATTCCTTGATCGATATATTAGGTCGTCCGGCGACAAATATTGGGAAGCTAACGTTCACTAGCCCCATCTGGGACCAAAACGGCCTGGACATCATGGTCCCTGTCTCTAACCTGTGAACGCCGCTTCTGCTCCTACTCGTGATCCGCCCACTTCCCCCCGCGCCCCGTCACCTTCGGTGTCGCAAGCATCGCCGTCAGGATCCGGCTCATCAGCGCCTGCTCCTGCTTCTTGCCTTCGGCGGCATGGCGGAGATCGACCAACAGGGCGGAGGTGGCGTTGAGGCGGGCGCAGGCGAGGGTGGCGATGTGGAGCGCGAAATCCGGGTTCTGTGACAGCACGTCCAGCGCTTCCTCGATGACGCGGACGCGCACTTCCGTCTCGGCGGTGACCGTGGCGCTGTGCGGGGTGCCGAGCAGTACCGCCATCTCGCCGACGATCGCCCACGGCTCGTCGATACTGGCGATGGCCACGCCATCGCGCGACACCGCCAGCCGGCCCGACTCGAGCAGATAGAGCCGGCCCGAATAGCTGCCCTCGATGGTGAGCCGGTCGCCCGGCTTCAGCGTTTCGAGCGGCAGTGAGACGGCGAGGGCGGCGAGCGTGGTCATCGGCAGGTCCGGCGGTTCGGGGGGGCAGAGGCTTGCCCAGCTTAGGTGAACTGCAGGTGAAAGTCGCGGGGGCGGCGCACCGCCGGACGTGCCGAGGCGTCCGGCCGCCTGTTGGCGCCGGAGTTTCGGGCAGATGGTGGGACTGGCCGGCGGGGCAGCGCCCCGAGCGGGTAGTCCGCAAACAAAGTGCGAGGCGCTGCCCCGCCGGCCGACCGGGAGTTTTGAGCCTATGCCACGTGAGGGCTCGGGTGCATCCCGTGCCGCATCGCGAGGATGGCGGGTCTCAACCGGCGGCGACCAACGGTCTGCCCCGCCCTTCTCCACCCGGCCGCCCTATGCGCGGCAGCCTCCACCCCTCGGCTGCTCCCGCATCGGAGCAACCCCGCGTCTGTAGCGGCTTCGCCGTTGCGAGCGGCGCGGCCGTCGTGGTTTCAGCCTGAGGCAGGACGACTCCCACCCCACCCGATCTCCCCCCGCGAACCGTTCGTTGCGACCCAGCCCCATGCGGGGAGACGAAGGCAGTATGCGGGGGCGGGGAGATGGGGGAAGAAGATTGTTTTGCGACGAGCTAAGTAGTTGGGGCGCAGTCGGTTTTTCGCTCCCGCTGACAAGCGGCAGGGTTGTCGCATATGGCGACAAGTCCAGATACGCCAGTGCGGGAAGAGCACCCCCACCCCTGTCCCTCCCCTCAAGGGGGAGGGAGACGCCTACGCCAACCGTGGTGTTGACGCCTACGCCGACCGTGGTGTTTTGGTCTCCTCCCCCCTTGAGGGGGAGGGACAGGGTGGGGGGTATTCTTCCGGTACCGAGCCATCCCCACGTCGCATGCCATTGCCCTGCAGGTCACGGCGCTGCGTCGACGTGGGCTGGGCTCACCATCGCTGCCGCTCCTTTCGGTTGGTCAGCACCCCGCCCTTTGGCACCAGGGCGCGCGGCTGCTTGCCTCACGGAACCGGGCGGAAGTCGTCGACGGGTTTTTTCGGGGGCCGGCCGGCTTTGCCGTCGGCATAGCCCTCGAGGTAGATGAAGTTCTCGCGCTTGATCAGCCGCTGGACGATCCTCGGCTTGTCCCGGGCGAGGGCCTTCTGTTCGACGAGGCTCGGGCCGGTGACCCCCTTGGGCTGTACCCTGGGCTTCAGCCGGCTGACCGGCACGAACGTGCCACCGGGCAGCTGCCAGCACACCGCGTGGTGCTGGTGCACGTAAAGCGACTGCGCCGCCTCGAACTGCTCGAGCCCGGCCAGCGCCTGGCCGAGATGGATGGCGAGCCCGCCATGGTCGAGCGGCGCGCCGGCGACGGGTTTCGGCAACCCGATCCCCCGCCCGTCCCGCCCGAGCAGCCTCGCCGCCTCCCAGCAAAGCTCCCGCGCCAGCCGCCCCGTCTCCTCCGTCACCTCCACCCCCGGACGGCGCGAAGCCACCCGCTCCACCTGCTTCAGCAGGGCCGCGAGGCGAGGGTGCAGCCGCTCATGCGCGACGATGATCTCGGGGGTGAGGGTGGGGGTGGGCATCGGCGTATCTCCGCGAAGTGGTTTGGGCGGAGGATACGGTGGGCGGGAGGGGCGGGGATAAGGAAGCCGCTTGTGGTCAAAGATGAACTGGCAGCGGACTAGACCGCTCCCGAGCGGCCAGTCATCCGCTTCTCGTGCGTTAGTCGCCACTCAGCGAGTGTGATCGTATGTGCTCGCCGCCTGCCCAGGTCACTTCTTCTCAGGTCGGCTTCTTGCGAGTGTAAATCCTAAGTCCACTGCCAAAACCCGCCTCCGCAAACGATGAGATGATCTTCTGCTCTTTCAGCCAGGTCGCGAGTAGCCTGTTTGCGGGGCTGTCCTCAAGTCGGGGCGATTTGCCAAACTCTGCGATATCCTTGAAGGGATCCGGTAGGCTGGCGAGAATATCTCGCACCTCCGACGGCGAGAGCGAGGAGTGGAGCTTGTTCAGGAGCGAAACCTGCACCCCGATGGGTCGAGAATGCACAACGATTGCCCGTATGAAGGCCGACCCATGGTTGCTCGCTGTTGTCATAGAACGATCGACAATGGGCCCGACTACGGCTGCTACGGCAGCATTGCTGGCGACGTACGTCTCGGCCATGTCGCCTATGATGGTGACTTTCTGAGCATCGGAAATCTTAGAACGAAGCAGCTGAGTGCGAAGGTTCTCGTCGATCGGGAAACGTGCCTTGTCAGCCGCGTAACTGGTGAAGTTCTGCGCCACAAACAGAACTTGATGAGTGACATCGTTCAGGCTCTCGAAGGTCTCAGGAGTGAAGAGTACCTTCTGCTCCTCGATAAGCGCCTCGATCTTCGCGCCGTCCACTTCGGGAAACTCTGGGAAGGGCATTGGCAGTTGGCGCACGTAAGATCTGTAGGTATCCTGCGAAAAGGAGGCGCTCTCTATTAGGAATTCCCGCAAAGGCGCTGCCTGATCGCTAGCTGGAACCTGCTGCTCTGCTAACGCAGCATGAGTTTTGGTGCCCTGCAGATACTCCGTAAGCTGCTCCGGAGAGTAGGCCTCACTGTACATAAAGGTGAGGCAATTCTTCCAGCTCGGCGTGATCTTCTGCTCTTCCAGCGCAACGGCATAAAAATCCTCAGGGATTTCACCAAAGTCAGGAAATATCGCTGTCTGCGTAAGCCAGAACTGCTTCCGAACCTCGTACTCGATCCTCTCTTGAGCGAGCACCTCGGCGATGGCCGTAAGTTCCTCGTCAATGTTACCATTGAGCGTAAGGAGGATCTCACTGACGTAGGATTGAAAATCCGACCTAACACGGTCGAGCAGTGGTGCGTCGGCAGCTTTCAATAGCGTCGAGAAGTGTCGTGTCTTTAGGCCGTCCGCTTCTTCCGATCCGACAGACCGGCGGAATACAAAATCGATGTTCTCGGTGGTGAGAGCGTAGAGGCCATTCTTGGCCACAAACTCGTATACGTCAGGGAATTCCGAGAGACTGGAAACTTCGTTAACCCGCACTCCGAGCAAGCGAAGACGGGTCACGTCAAAAGCTATCCCTTCGCCAAGAACCTCGCGGGTATTGCTGGAAAGGAAGTCGGCCAACTCCCCGTTCGCGTAGCCAGCGTTCATGAGTTGTGCATCGGGGGTGAAGGCGAGGAGCCTCGCCGCGTGGGAAATTCCTTCCGAACCTTGGAGGGCGAAACTGGGAAACTCCGGCCATTGGATAGCCAGTGTGGTCACCAGCAGTCTGACCTGCGCGCCTCGTGCGTAAAAGGCACGGAAAAACTCCTCGCACTCTTCGAAATGTGTCGCCACAAAATGCGCCATGGCGGCTACTTGATCGGGATACATTTCGGCTTGCTCAAGCAGATAATCTACCACGAACCGATTGAGCACGTAGTTGTAGCCGAAATCTTCACGACGCATGGCGACGACAACCTCGGCGACACTGTCGATTGGGAAGTCTGGGCTGGGAGTTTTGTAGGCGCGAATCTGGATCAGGAACTGGTTGTCGTTGTGAGACATGCGTCCCCGGTGGAACAGGGAGATATACTGGTAGTATGTGTCGTCGAGATACCCTTCCAAGATGAGGAACCTCAGAAGATCGACACTTTCGCGGACCCCAACGAACGCATCGTTGATGAGCTCAGAACTACCGCGTAGAAGCTCGTTGAATTTTTGAGTGCGGACGGACGCAAGCTGATTTCTGAGTGCCCGCATCTGCGTTTGCGCATCTTGCTTGAACTTCGTCGACTTTCGGGCGAGTTCGACTTTCCGCTCGGCGAAAGTCCTGTTGGCGTCGACTGAACGCTCCAGGTCAGTCAGATCAACAGTTTGAGTACGTCCATGCGCGTCCGAAATAACCAGACTGCGTCGCGAGATGGCTTCCTCAAACGAGGGGCTTTCTGGTAAGTCTCTTACGGCGACCTCGCCGCTTGACAAGCGCAGAGTCGGATAGTTCCAGGGAATACGCTTAGCAATCGCCATCGCGTAGACCATCCGCAACTCAGTCTCGTCGTTGAGTTCTTGTGCTTCGGCGCTATCCAGTTCGGCACTGATCTTTGAGATCTGTTCGTTGAGCTCATCTTCAACCCTCGAAACGAATGCGTCATGATGGCTGAGGACTCTGGCGAGCACACCCTGCTGGTGGTGCAGGGAGGCAAAATCGCTAGGAAAAACATTCTTATAGATGAGGACAGCCAGTAGCTTATTTGGGTCGAGATGGCCCTCGCTGTCGTTGAGATTCTCCGAGTAGATGAGATACTCGTTGAAGATATTATGGATCAATCGAAGATCTGTGAGGTGCCGAGACACGTCACGGACAAACCGTTTGTCCAGCTTAGCATCAAGGCCAACGCTTTCGCTGCGCTGTATCACCTTGTCGATTGAATTCGAGTGATTGATTACCGGGATAATCGGAATGATGAACTCGAAGAACTTGGTTCGATCCTTGTTATCAAAGAGATCGTCACGAAGGGCGTACAGGAAGCGAACGGATCGCTTAATCTCCGCGTTGGAGTTTATTAGGCCGTTGATCTCACGAAGTATGACGAAAATGTCGGCGCTCTTGAAGCGATCCAGATCCTCGATGATGACCAGGTCATATCTTGTCGAACGAAAGAAATACAGAATCTCATCGAGATGTCGATTGAGTATCGAGGTCTCGTTTGCGGCCTCTGGCGCGATCTGGACATCTTTTAGCGATATGCTTTTCAGCGAAAGGCCAAAACTTGTGGTGTAGATCTTGTGGATGATACGCCAAGCGAGCGCTGTTGCCACGGCAAGGCAGGTGAAGTTGAGCCAGTTCGAGAGGTTGAAAGGCCTAAAGAATGATCCCGACAAGACGTCAGGTTGCTTGCTGATCAAGTACCAGGCACAAGCTGCTCCAACCACGATGAGGAACGAAGTGCCTGCAGACCAAGGTTTAGGCGTCTGAATTCGTTTGAAGCGAGAGAAGGGCAGTGTGTCGGCTTTGACGCCGTACAGGATCTGTTGGAGAAGGCTCCGTTCAATATCCGGGGTTTTGGTCTCGGTAATTAGTTTTCCAGCGTCGGGAGCAAAGGATGCGAGGGACAGTCGCAAAGTCTTGTTCTTGGGGTATGTTGCGAGAAATGTCTCAATAACACTGCTCTTGCCGGAGCCGTAGGGTCCCGTAAGCGCAATATTGAGTACGTCCTTACGTTTGATCGCAAAACGAAGCGCCGCAGAGTAGACGCCGGATTCATCAGCGTTGGCGGTCGGTGCGAGGCTTACGAAGTTTGGTGATGGAGGAACGGCCGCGGTCCCGACGATCTTCTGCCAGATTATTCCCAGCAGATCCGCTGCCTTTGCAATCAAGTCCTCGCCCCTCCGCCGCTTTGTATCTAGAGCTAACTAGAACAGCGTCTCGGAACAAGGCATGCTTAACTGTCCCCACAGTTAGTGCCCGTCAGACTCGGCCGCGCGTCAAATCTGAAATCGATGGGTCCATGCGCAGCTGACGTCACTTCCCCCCGCCCCCTCACTCATCCCCCATCTTCAGCGCCTGGATAAACGCCTCTTGCGGGATCTCCACTGAGCCGAACTGGCGCATCCGCTTCTTGCCGGCTTTCTGCTTTTCCAGCAGCTTGCGCTTGCGCGTCGCGTCGCCGCCGTAGCATTTGGCCGTCACGTCCTTGCGCATGGCGCGGACGGTTTCGCGGGCGATGATCTTGCCGCCGATGGCGGCCTGGATCGGGATGACGAACAGGTGCGGGGGGATCAGCTCCTTGAGCTTTTCGCACATCTGGCGGCCGCGGGATTCGGCGGCGTTGCGGTGCACCAGCATGCTGAGCGCGTCGACGGGCTCGGCGTTGACGAGGATCGACAGCTTCACCAGGTCGCCCGGGCGGTGGTCGGCGAGGTTGTAGTCGAAGCTGGCATAGCCGGCCGAGATCGACTTCAGCCGATCGTAGAAATCGAACACCACCTCGTTGAGCGGCAGGTCGTATTCGATCATGGCGCGGTTGCCGACATAGGTCATGTTGCGCTGGATGCCGCGCCGGTCCTGGCAGAGCTTGAGGATGCCGCCCAGATACTCGTCGGGCGTGAGGATCGTCGCCTTGATCCAGGGCTCGCGGATTTCCTCGATCTTGACCACATCCGGCATGTCGGCCGGGTTGTGCAGGTGCATCGTCTCGCCATTGGTGAGCGCGATCTCGTAGACCACGCTCGGCGCGGTGGCGATGAGATCGAGATCGAACTCGCGGCTCAACCGCTCCTGGATGATCTCGAGGTGCAACAGCCCGAGGAAACCGCAGCGGAAGCCGAAGCCGAGCGCGGCCGAGGTTTCCATCTCGTACGAGAAGCTCGCGTCGTTGAGGCGGAGCTTGCCCATGGCCGAGCGCAGTTCCTCGAAATCGGAAGCGTCGACGGGAAAGAGGCCGCAGAACACCACCGGCTGGGCCGGGCGGAAGCCGGGCAGCGCGGCCTCGGTGGGCTTGCGATCATCGGTGATGGTGTCGCCGACATTGGTATCGGCCACTTCCTTGATCGAGGCGGTGAACATGCCGATCTCGCCGGGGCCGAGGCTGTCGACCACCACCAGCTTGGGCGTGAACACGCCGACGCGGTCGAGCTCGTAGGTGGCGCCCGACGCCATCATCCGGATCTTCTGACCCTTCCTGATCGTGCCATCGACGACGCGGATGAGCACCACGACACCGAGGTAAGTATCATACCAAGAATCGACCAGCAGCGCCTTCAGCGGAGCGTTGATGTCGCCCTGAGGCGCCGGCAGGCGGTGGACGATCGCTTCGAGCACGGTGTCGATGCCGATGCCGGTTTTCGCCGAGATTTCGAGCGCATCGGAGGCATCGAGGCCGATTACGTCCTCGATCTGCTGTTTGACGCGCGGGATATCGGCGGCGGGCAGGTCGACCTTGTTGAGGACGGGGACGATCTCATGATCGGCATCGAGCGCGTGGTAGACGTTGGCAAGCGTCTGCGCCTCGACGCCCTGGCTGGCATCGACGACGAGGAGGCTGCCTTCGACGGCGGACATCGAGCGGCTGACTTCGTAGGCGAAGTCGACGTGGCCGGGCGTGTCGATCAGGTTGAGGACATAGTCCTCGCCGTTCTGCGCGCGGTAATTCAGGCGTACCGTCTGTGCCTTGATGGTGATGCCGCGCTCGCGCTCGATATCCATCGAGTCGAGCACCTGCTCCTTCATCTCGCGCGCGTCGAGCCCGCCGGTCTGCTGGATCAGCCGGTCGGCAAGGGTGGATTTCCCGTGGTCGATATGGGCGACGATGGAAAAATTGCGAATATGGTCGAGCGGTACGGACATGGGCCGCTGATACCAGAGCCGTGGGGCGGGGCAAAGATGGTTTATCGGCAGTTAACTGCGGCGGATGCGTAGCAATCGCGGGCGGCGCGGCAAAGCCTGACATCGGCTGACACGGTGATCGGCTATCACGGGCCGGCGCATCGGGGCGCGGGGAGGCTCGAATGGATAGCGAGACACGGCGCGGCTTCGCGTTCAACCACGGCGACTGGGTGGTCACCAACCGGCGGCTGAAGGCGCGCGGCGTCGGATCGACCGAGTGGGATGTGTTCACCTCGCACGAGACGGCGCAGCTGATGCTGGGCGGAATGGTGTCGGTGGACGAGAGCGATTTCCCGACCAAGGGGTTCAAGGGGATGACGCTCCGCATCTACAACGCCGAGCGCGACGAATGGGCGATCTACTGGATCAACTCCAGCCGTGGCGTGCTGGAGCCGCCGGTGTTCGGGCGGTTCGAGAACGGCCGCGGCAGCTTCGCCGGCGACGACATGGACGGCGACCGGCCGGTCAAGGTGCTGTTCGACTGGAGCGGCACCGATACGGAGACGCCGCGCTGGAGCCAGGCGTTCTCCTACGACGGCGGCGCGACCTGGGAGACCAACTGGATCATGGAGTTCAGGCGGCCGGGCTAGGGGCTCGTCAAATCCGGGTCGCTTCCGGCGCCGGTGATCGGCAGGGTCTCCTAAACAAAGGAGATCAGCCATGACGCTACGTTATTCGGGTATGCCTTCGGACCTCGCTGCTGCCTATCGGGCTGGGGCACCTGATGCCAATGGGCAGGTGCCGGAGCGGCGAGTTTCGGATGGGGATGGGGTGCCGTGCCGGCATTGCCTCGAGAATGTCGGGGCGGGTGAGGCTTATCTCGTCCTCGCCTACCGGCCGTTCCCGGCGCTGCAGCCTTACGCCGAGCTCGGGCCGATCTTCCTCCATGCCGAGGCGTGCCCGGCCTATGTGCCCTCAGATGGTCTGCCGGCACGCGAGCAGCGTGCCAGGAGCGGCCGCATCTTGCGCGGTTACGGCGCGGACGACAGGATCGTCTACGGAACCGGGATCGTGGTGGCGAACGATGGCATCGAGGCAGCGGCGGAGGCGATCCTCGAACGCGAGGACGTGGCCTATGTGCACATGCGCTCGGCCACCAATAACTGCTTCACGCTCAGGATCGATCGCGCAACCTGACGCGGGGTCGGCGCGTTCGGGGGCTATGCGTTTGCTTCTAGCCCTCGTCCTCGCGACCATGAGCTTTGCCGCCCTGGCCCAGGAAGGAGGGACCGCGGGCGCCGAAGCGACCGTGCCGCTGCCCAAGCCGCGACCAGCGGAACTCTCGTCCGAGTCGGTGGTGAAACTGCCCCGGCATCGGCCGGCGGCAAAGCCTGAGAAGCCTCCGGAAAAGCATCCTGCAAAAGCCGACCCGATCGGCCCGCCATTGCCCCCAGGCGAGCACGTCGCTGAACCGGCAGAGCCGACAGCGCCGCCACGGGTGTACCAGACCGCCTGCCCGGCCGTGCTGCTCGGCAAGGTCGAGGCCAAGGCGCTGCCGCCGATCGAGGACAGGCAGTGCGGCACCCAGTCGCCACTCTCAGTCACCGGCGTGCTGGCCAATGGCAGGATGGTGCCGGTTTCTGGCGAGGTGGAGACCGATTGCGGCATCGCCTCGGCGCTGCCGGCCTGGATCGAGTCCGTCGACAGCTACCTGCTCGCCCGCGAGAACACGAAGATCGCCGAGGTGGTGGTGGGCACGTCGTACATGTGCCGCAACGTCAACAATGCCAGCACCGGCAATTTGAGCTTCCACGCCTTCGCCGATGCGCTCGACGTGGTCGGCTTCAAGCTCGAGGATGGCCGCTTCGTCACGGTCGAGGGCGGCTGGAGCGACGCGTTGTCACCAGAGGGGCGGCTGCTGCGCTTCGCCCACGATTCCGCCTGCGCGCATTTCACCACCGTGCTGGGGCCCGAGGCCAACGCGGAGCACCGCGATCACCTGCACGTCGATCTCGGTTGTCACGGCAAGACCTGCACCGCCCGGCTCTGTGAGTAACGGCGGCGCCGCCTCACACGATCGGGGAGTTGTCCTTGCGCATGAAGGCGACGACCATGGTGGTGCCGTCCTCGAAACGGAACTCGCCGCGGCCACTCACGTGGTAGCCGAAGGCCGAATAGAAGCTCTTGGCATTGAGCGAGGCGCGGACGTTGAGCTCGTGGACGCCGTGCGCGCTGACGGTCGACTCCATGGCCGCCAGCAGGGCGCGACCGACGCCGCGGCGGCTGGCTTCGGGCGCTACGTAGCAGGCGGAAATCTCGCCAGCCTCCGGAACCACGATGCCGAAGCCGGCAAGCGCGCCGTCGCGTTCGGCAAGCAGCGTCAGGCCGCCATCCTCCTGGGTCTCGCGGTACCGCCGCTCGGCGCTGGCAAGGGTTACCGGTGGGCTCCAGTTCATCAGCACCTCGCGCGGGTAGAACGGTGCCGCCATCCGGTGTACGGCGACGTGGTGCAGCGCTGCGATCGACAGCGCATCGCCCAGCCGCGCCGGGCGGATCACGATTTGCGAGGCGGCGCTCACCGGAGTCTCAGAGCGCGTCGTCTTCGCGGCGCGGATGGTGCGTGGGCAGGTCTGCCCAATCGCGCGGCGTCCAGGTGGTGGACCAATCGCGGGTCTGGGGCTTCGGCGAACGGTTGCGCAGCTTCGTCAAGAGGGTCTTCATCTTCATCTTCTTCTCCCGTTTGGGATGGCGCGAGGCGCCAAGGGCGGTTGATCTATCGGCCGGCCGCTGAACGCGCCATGAACTGGCCTGTCAGGCGGAAATGCTCTAGAGCAGCCGCATGTCGCACCTCCCCGATGCCCAGCCGCGTGAGTTCGATCCGGACGCGCCGTTCGAGATCTTCCTCGTCGCCACGCCGGGGCTCGAAGCGGCCCTGCGCGCCGAAGCGGCGACGCGGGGGTTCGTCAACCCGAAGCAAGTGGAGGGTGGGGTCAGTTTCGCCGGCGGCTGGCCGGACGTCTGGCGCGCCAATCTCGAGCTGCGCGGCGCCACCCGGGTGCTGGCCCGTTTTGCCAGCTTCCGCGCCATGCACCTGGCGCAGCTCGACAAGCGGGCGCGCAAGCTGCCCTGGGCGGCGATCCTCAGGCCCGACGTGCCAGTGACGGTCGAAGCTACCTGCCGCAAGTCGAAGATCTACCATGCCGGAGCCGCGGCGCAGCGCGTTGCCACTGCGATCCGCGAGGAGCTGGGTGCGCCGGTGGTCGACAAGGCGCCGCTTGCCGTCATGGTCCGGATTGAGGATGACCTCGTGACGATCAGCGTCGATACGTCAGGCGAACTGCTGCACAAGCGCGGCCACAAGGAAGCGGTGAACCGGGCGCCGATGCGCGAGACCATGGCGGCGCTGTTCCTCAGCCAGTGCGGCTATGCCGGCGACGAGCCGGTGCTCGACCCGATGTGCGGCTCGGGCACCTTTGTCATCGAGGCAGCGGAGATCGCCGCGGGGCTGCAGGCAGGCCGTTCGCGTGAATTCGCCTTCGAGCAGTTGGCGACGTTTGACCGGGCCGGGTGGGAAGCCCTGCGCTCTACGGCGCGACGTGAGCCAACGGTCCGCTTCTATGGCAGCGATCGCGATGCCGGGGCGATTGCGATGAGCACCGCCAACGCCGAGCGGGCCGGCGTCGCCGGGCTGACCGAGTTCCGGCAGCTGCCGGTGGGCGAGCTGGAGCGTCCGGCCGGGCCGACGGGGCTGGTGATCGTCAACCCGCCGTTCGGGGCGCGCATCGGCGAAGGCGCCTCGCTGGCGCCGCTCTACCGCACGCTCGGCAGCGTGCTACGCGAGCGCTTCGCGGGCTGGCGGGTCGGGCTGATCACCACCGAGATCGGGCTTGCCCGGGCCACGGCACTACCGTTCCTGCCGAACGGCGCCCCGGTGCTGCATGGCGGGCTGCGGGTGACCCTCTATCGGACGGATGTGTTGCCGTAGGCGCCGACGCACTAAGCGCCAACACACCGATCGAATTGCGGGTGATAGACCGGCAGGTCGGCCAGTTCGCGCGAACTCATGCTGCTGAGCGGGTCGCTGGCCTGGTCTACCGTGTCGGTCTCGAAGAGGCGCGCCAGCCAGAGGCGCATGGCGCTGAACAGTGTGTACATTTTGAAGCCCTCCTTCGTTGCGGGGTATGCTGCAATATGGGCTGCGAGGCTCGTCGCGCCAATCGACAAGAGTTTCGCACCCATATAGAAAATCTATATGGTCAGCGTGTTCCCCATCCCCCTCAACGCCATCCGCGCCATCGAGATCGTGGCGCGGCGCGGTGCTCTGGCGCCAGCCGCGGAGGAGCTTGGGGTGACGCCAGGGGCCGTCAGCCAGCACCTGCGGCGGGCCGAGGAGCGGCTGGGGTTGGAACTGTTCGAGCGCACCCCGCAGGGGCTGAAGCCGACGGCGGCACTGCGCCAGATACTGCCGCAACTGACCAGCGGCTTTACCGCGCTTGCCGAGGCCGTAGGGAGCCTCAAACCGGGCAACGAAAAGGTGCTGACGTTGACCGTTGGCAGTGTCTTCGCCTCGCGCTGGCTGATCTGGCGCATCGCCAAGTTCAACAAGCTGCACCCCGAGATCGAGGTGCGGCTGGTGGTGACCGGCACGATGATCGACCTCGTCCACTCCGACATCGACTTCGGCATCCGCTTCGGTCGCGGCAATTGGCCGGGGCTGAAGGCCGAGCTGGTCGGCGGGTCGCGCTACAGCCCGGTGGCCGCGCCGCCGCTGGCGAAGCGGCTGCGCTCGCCCGCCGATCTCGCTGATGTGCCGCTGATCCGCGACACGGCGTCCATGCTGCCGTGGGAGCCATGGTTCGCGGCGACGGGCGCTGCGCCGATCGAACCCAGCGGGCCGCTCTACGACGACCCGGCACTGGCCTTTGACGCGGCGATTTCCGAGCAGGGCGTGCTGATGGCAGTCGACATGATGTCGGCCGACGCGGTGAGCGACGGCCGGCTGGTGCGTCCGTTCGCCACCTCGGTCGAGAGTGACCTCGGCTACTGGCTGATCGTCGCCGAGGGCCGGAGGGAACCACGGAAAGTCCGGCTGTTCCGCGAATGGATGCGAGCCGAGGTGCCGGATTCGGTAGACGGCTACGTGGCGCAGGTGAAGCGGCGGGAGGGGTAGGGTTCCGAGCGTGTAGCTACCCCCACCCTTATTCCCTCCCCACAAGGGGGAGGGAGACCGATCGAGACCGCGGAACCACCAGTCGTCTCCCTCCCCTTGATGGGGAGGGATCAAGGGTGGGGTGGAGCCGCTCTCCGGCAGTCCTACTCCACCGTCAACGCCACCAGTTCGCCCGTCTGCGTCAGCGGCACGTACAAGACGTTCCCCTCGGCCCAGAGGTCCGCCGCGCCCGGCGCCAGCGTGGTGAGCGTCGTGACCTTGTCCGCCGCGTACGCGAGGATCGTGCCGGCGGGGTTGTCGTCGAACACCAGGTTGTCGCCGAGGCGGGCGACACCGTCGGTGAGGGCCGTGCCCATGGCGCCGGCGAGCGGGGTGATGGCTTTGGTGGCGAGGTCGACGGCTTGCAGGCCGCCCTTGGTGTCGAAGGTGAAGTCGGGCTTCATGCCGGTGCCCATCGAGCCGACGATCAGCGTCTTGCCGTCGATGAACAGGCCGTTTGGCGTCGCCAGCTTTTCGTCGGCCAGCCATTTCTCGACCGTACCGCCCGAGAGCCGATAGATCGCCGAGCCCATGAGGTCGCTGACATAGACGTCGGTGCCGTCGGTGGTGACGTCGTTGGGGAACATCGCGCCTTCGAGCGCGTGCGTGGTGACGATCGAGCCGTCGGCGAGCTTGACCTCGACGAGGCCGTTGCTGTCGGCGACGAACAGGCTGTCGCCGACGATCGCCATGCCTTTCGGATCGGTGAGGCCAGTGGTCCACTGCTCGGTGACCAGCTTGCCGTCAGGCGAGACGATCGAGAGGTAGCCGTCGGCACCGCCATCCGGGCCGAAGGTCACCATGTTGCCGACGATCAGCCGGTTGTTGGCTTTGTCGAAGATCACCGATTCCGGCATTTTCAGCCCGCCCAGCCGCCAGCTTTCGGTGGCGGTCTGCGCCGCTGCGCCGAGGGTGGTGGCCGCAACGAGGCCGATGGCGAGGCTCAATCGCAAAAACATGGTCTTCCTCCGATTATCAATTGGCCGGGCTCCGCCGCGCGCGTTCCGGCGGGGCGAGCCTATGCGCACTCGAACAAGGTTCGGCCTTTGCTCGACATCAGCGAAAGGCATGACCGGGGGTTGCCGGAGCTGGCGCACACGTTTAGAATAATTCTAATCTGAATGGCTAGAGCGCTATGTTTGCACGACTTCTTCACCCGCATCGGCGGGATTTCGTCTCGCTGGATGAACGCGAGATCCTCTCGCTGGCGGTCGCCGCCGAAGAGGAGGATGGCGCGATCTATGCCGAAATCGCCGAGCGCTTCGCCTCGCGGTACCCGGCGACCGCAAAGGTGTTCGAGGGCATGGCGGTGGAGGAGGATGGGCATCGTCGGCGGCTGCTCGATCTCTATGTGCAGAAGTTCGGCTCGCGCCTGGTGCCGATCCGGCGTGAGCATGTGCGCGGCTTCCTCGAGCGGAAGCCCGTCTGGCTGATGGAGACCATGAGCCTCGAAGCGGTGCGCCAGATGGCGTTCGAGATGGAGGCGGCGGCGTCGCGCTTCTACACCGAGGCGGCGGGGCGGACGACAGATGTGGAGGTGAGAAAACTGCTCGGCGACCTCGCTGTGGAGGAACGCGAGCATGCCAACCTCGCCGGCAAGCTCGAGGAGCAGGTGCTGGGCACCGAGGAGCGGGCGGCCGAAAAGAGCGAGGAGCACCGGCAGTTCCTCTTGACCTATGTGCAGCCGGGGCTCGCCGGGCTGATGGATGGCTCGGTGTCGACGCTGGCGCCGGTGTTCGCGGCGGCGTTTGCTACCGGCAACACCTGGTCGACCTTCCTCGTCGGCCTCGCTGCGGCGGTGGGCGCCGGCATCTCGATGGGGTTTACCGAGGCGGCGGCCGATGACGGCAAGCTCACCGGGCGCGGTTCGCCGCTGACCCGCGGCGTGGTCACCGGCGCGATGACGACGCTTGGCGGGCTGGGGCATGCTCTGCCCTACCTGATCCCGCATTTCTGGACCGCGACGGGCGTCGCGATCGCCGTGGTGGTGATCGAACTCTGGGCCATCGCCTTCATCCAGAACCGCTACATGCAGACCCCATTCTGGCGGGCGGCATTGCAGGTGGTGGTGGGCGGCGCACTGGTCTTCGCCGCCGGCATCATCATCGGCAGCGCGTAAAGCTCGCGGCGGCCTCGGAGCCCGGGCCGCCGGCTATGGTGGGCACTCAGTTGGCGACGACGAAGAACACCACGAGCACCAGCACGGCGAACAGCCCGACCAGGAACGGCCATGGCAACAGGTGCAGTTCGTGCTGGGTTTCTAGTCCGTGATCGACGTTTTCGTGGCGGATACCCTGCATAGGGAGCCTCCAGTCATGAACGCCGGCGCCAGTCGACGCCGGCTACAGGTATCCTAGCACCGTCGCCAGCGAGACGGAACTGCTCACGCCGGGGGGAGTGCGCCGCCGCGCCGCGAGCACCAGCAGCACCGCCGGGATCAGCCCGAGCAGATAACCGCTTGGTTCCATGACCAGCCCGCTCAGCAGCGCCCACACGCCGAGCCCCCAGCCGAGGAAGGCAGGCGGCACGACCCCGCGCCGATCCATCCACAGCACCAGCGCGCCGAACACCAGCATCGGCAGCGCGAAACTGCCGAGCGTGGCGTGGAATGCTGCTCCGTTGGCCGCCATGTCTGGGCTTTGCGACATTACCGGCTGCCAGTGCTCGAGCGTCCAGAGGTGCCCGGTCAGCCATTGCGGCAGCAGCGCCAGCGCGTCGATGCCGAGCACCAGGAGGTGCAGCAGGCTCATGCCGATCATCGTCCATCCTGCCCATTTCAGCATTTCGCTCTCTCCTCAGGCTTTGCTGCGCGGCGTGGCCGCGATGAAGATGGCGGCAAGGCGCAGCGCCCCGCACTCGATGCGGATGCCGCAGGCGGAGAAGCGCCAACCATTGGGTGTGGCGGGGCTCACGGGTTGGGGTGCAGTGGCCATGGTGGATCCCTTTCGCGGATTGCAGTCGACCATACGGCTGCGTATGTATCGGCATCGCCCGAGCGTGTCCATACGGTAGCGTATGGATGCGGCGGCAGGTCGCGGTGGAGACTTCGAATGAGCAAGGCGGACAGCCTGACCCGGATGGACTGGATCGTCGCCGCCACAGTGGCGTTCGGCGAAGCCGGGGTGGACGGGGTGCGGGTGGAGGCGCTGGCGCGTCGGCTCAAGACCTCGAAGGGCTCGTTCTACTGGCATTTTCGCGATCGGGCCGACCTGCTCGATGCGCTGCTGACGCTGTGGGAGGACGAGGGCACCCTGCAGGTCATCGCTGCCGCCGCGCACCTTGCGACGCCGGCCGAGCGGCTCGATGCCGTGCTCGAGGAGGCGGTTGAGTTCGACGTGCACGGCACCTCGGTGTCGTCGGTGGAGGGCGCCATTCGCGCCTGGGCCGGGCAGGACGAGGCGACGGCGGTGCGGGTGAGGGCGATCGACGCGCGGCGTGTCGAGTATTTGCGCGATGAGCTGCGGCTGGCGGGACACGCGCCGGAGGTGGCGCAGCAGCGCGCCGAGGGGCTGTACCTGGCGCTGCTCGGTTACTACGCGGCGCACCGCTATGGCTCGCCATCGGCCAATATCGCTGCGCTGGCGACGCTGCTGCGGCTGGCGGTTGGTTAGCTCGCCGGTGGCGCGAACACCGTGATCGCGCCCGGGCGGATGCGGAAATGCGCCGGGGTCTGGGTGACGATGTCGCCGTCGAGGTTCACCGGGCGTGGCTTGCGCGTGCGGATGTCGAACTCGGTGCAGCGGGCGGTGCGCACTTCTTCCCAGGCGCCGTGCGTGCCGGACCGGAAGGCGCGCAGCATCAGCGCCAGCTTCCAGACATTGTCGATCTCGAGGCTGTAGAGGTCGAGCGTGCCGTCCTCGATGCTGGCGTCCTGCTCGATCACCGTGCCGCCGCCATAGTGCCGGCCGTTGCCGACGGCGATCTGGTAGGTTTTGACCTGCGAGCTGCCCTCGCGATTGATGATGGTGGCGCTGAACGGCCGCGCCTGCATCAGAACTTTCAGTGCGCCGATGGCATAGCCGAGCCTGCCCCAGCGGCGCTTGGTCTCGGCAGTGAGGCCCATGGCGAGATCGGCGCCGAGGCCGATCGTCGCGACGTTGAAGAACGGGTGGCCGTTGACGTCGCCGAGATCGACCCGACGCTGGTTGCCGGCGATGATGATGTCGGCGGCGAGCTCGAGCTGGGTCGGGATGTCGAGGGTGCGGGCGAGATCGTTGGCGGTGCCCATCGGCAGGATGCCCATCGGCAGCCCCGCCGCGACCACGCCGTTGGCGGCCGCGTTGATGGTGCCATCGCCACCGCAGACGATGGCCATGTCGGCCTCGTGCCGGCGCCGGACGATGTCGGCCGCCACTTCGCCCGGTGAGCTGAACCGCTCGATGGCGACGTCGATGCCGCCGGCTTCCAGTCGTGCGACGATCGGATCGAGCGACTCGGTGCCGCGCCGGGCATTGGGATTGACCAGCATCAGCGCCCGGCGGCGCGCGGGAAGGCTCATAGGGCAGGGCTCTCGATGGCGACCGCCCTAGATGGAGAGCAGCCAGCGGATGCGCAAGAGCGGCTAGATGCCGCCGCGGGCCTTCACCAGCTCGCGCATCGCCACCGCTTCGGCGTCGGTTTCGGCCGAGAGGCCGTGCGCCACGCCGACCCGGTCGAGCTCGGGGCGGTTCTGGCTCGCCTTGAACTTGGCATCGATCGCCGCGATCTCGATCTCGATGCCGACAATGCCCTTGAGCTGGCTGGCGATGAAGGCGTCCGGCGCGTCGGAGACGGCCCACGGCTTCTGCCGGCTGCCCTCGTGCCGGTCGGTGAGGGCCGAGACATTAGCGTGCAGCCACGCCGCATCGTCGATGATCCGGGCAGTGCCGCGGGCCTGCACGATGGCGTAGTTCCATGTGGGAACGACTTTGCCGTCGACCGCCTTCTGCGGATACCAGCTGGGCGTGATGTAGTGCTCGGTGCCCTGGAAAACCACAAGCGCATCGGGGCTTTGGCTCAGCGCCTTCCATTGCGGGTTAGCGCGCGACATGTGGCAGCGCAGCGTGCCGAGCGCGCCTTCCCCGGCGTAGAGCAGGAACGGGATCGGGTTGGCGAGCAGCCCCTCGCCGGCCGAGATCAAGAGCCCCAGCGGGTGCGCGGCGATGAACGCCTGCTGGGTCTCGAGATCGGTCTCGCGGAAGGCTGGTGGCTGGTACATGGGGCTTACCTCGAAAACGCTGCTAGATCGTCTTGCCGATGAATGGGTGCTGAACGGGGGTTCAGCCGATGAGCAGCGGCTCGGGTTCGAGCGCCACGTGCAGTTCGTGCCGGCCCGCCGGCAGGCCGGGCAGGTAACCGAAATCGAGCTTGTAGTCGGTCGCCTTCAGCCCCGCCACGGCGGCATGCGCATAGAGCTTGCCGAATCCGTCGGCGATATCGACCAGCGGGCCATCGTGGACGATGCGGAGGTAGCGCTGCGCCGGGATGACGAGGCGGGTCATGCCATCCGGTACCTCGGTCTTCTTCGCCGCGAGGTAACCGACCAGCTCGCGGTAGAAGCCATTGTCGCGCGAGATCGACACTTCGAGGAACGAGGTGGCGCCGGTATCGGTCTCGAACAGCCGCGTCCAGGCGGTGGGGATGGCGCGCGGCAGCTCGTTCCAGTGCGCCTCGACGAGCACGCCGATGGCGATCATTTCGGGCAGTTCGACGGTCTCGATCATTGATGATCCCCAGCGATCAGGGTGGCCGCCTTCGAACCGATGGCCATAGCGGCGGCGTTGGTATTGGCCGATGGAATGGCCGGAATGATGGAGCAATCGATGACGCGCAAGCCCGTAACACCACGGACCCTGAGCCGCGCATCGACCACTGCCATCGGATCGTCGTCGCGACCCATCTTGAGGGAGCCCGACGGGTGGTAGTTGGTCTTCACCGTCTCGTGCGCGAAGCGGGTCATTCCGGCGAGGTCGGTGACGTCCTTGCCGGGCAGGATCTCTTCCTTGATTTTGCTCAGGAACGGCTCGGTTTCGAGCAAGCGGCGGGCGTGGCGCATCGAGGCGAGGGTGAGCCGGAGGTCCTCAGGATCACCGAAGAAGTTGCAGTCGACCAGTGGCTGGGCCGCCGGGTCGGCCGAGCGCAGCCGCACCGTGCCGCGCGCCTTGGGGCGCAAGAGGCATGAGGTGAAGGTGACGCCCCAGGTGGGCTTGGCCTTCGACACATCGCGGTCCTGGTAGACGATCGGCGCGCAATAGAGCTGGATGGTCGGCCGGTCGCCGCCATCGGGATCGTAGAACAGGCAGGACTCGATGCCGGTGGTGGTCACCGGACCCGAGTTGAACAGCAGGTATTGCAGGCCGTTGCGGATCATCGGCCAGCCCTTGTCCTGACCGAAGTATCCCGATCTTCCCTTGGTCGTGGCGATGACCGGGACCTCGTGATGGTCCTGGAGGTTCGAGCCGACACCCGGCAGGTCGGCGATCACGGGGATCTGGAAATCGTCGAGATGGTCGGCCGGCCCGATGCCGCTCAGCATCAGGAGTTTTGCCGAATTGTAGGTGCCGGAGGCGACCAGCACCTCGCGCCCGGCCCGCGCCTCATGCGGATCGCCGTCGCGGGTGTAGGCAACGCCGACGGCGCGGCCATCCTCGATGATGATGCGATCGACCCGCGCCTCGGTGACGATGGTCAGCCGGCGGTCGCGCCTGAGCGGATCGAGGAAGGCCTTCTTGCCGTCCGAGCGCTCCTTGTAGCGGCCCCACTGCCCGTAGGTGTGCTGCATGATGCCCACCCCGTTCTGCCGCTCGCCGTTGAAATCCGGGTTGTAGCGGTGCCCGAGCCCCTGCGCCGCGAGCAGGAAATCCTCGGTGGTGTCCGAGATATGGCCGGGGTCGGAGACGCGGAGGTTCCCCGAGATGCCGTGGTAGTGGTCGTTGAAGCGGGTGTTGCGCTCGAGCCCGCGGAAGTGCCCGAGCATGTCGTCGTAGGACCAGTCGGTGCTGTTGCCGAGCCCCGCCGCCCAGCCGTCATAGTCTTCCTTCTGGCCGCGCATGTAGACCATGGCGTTGACCGCGCTGCCGCCGCCGAGCGCCTTCGCCACCGGCACGATCGGCGCCCGGCCGCCGAGCTGCGGCTGTGGCACGGTCTTGTGCATTTCGAGGAAGGTGTCCTGCGCCAGGTACTTCATGTAGCCGGCCGGCATCGCCATGATCCGGTTGGTCGAGCGCGGCCCGCGCTCGATGATCAGCACGGAATAGCCGAAATCCCGGACCAGCCGCATCGCCGCGACCGACGCCGCCGACCCGCCGCCGCAGATGATGAAATCGAAGGTGCGTTCGGCCATGTGGAATCCCTAGGAACGGCCCGTTTTAGCGAGCCGCCCAGGGGTTGGATAGTCGGAGCTGCATCAGCCCGCCACGGTCCGCGCCCGCAGCCGCACATAGATGTAGCCCGAGAGAGTCAGCCCGATCCCGATGGCAATGAGCGAGGGCGTCCAGCCGGCATCGGGCCCGAACAGCACCGTCGCCATGCGGCGCCCTGGCAGCAGCGTGAAGCAGCCGGCGAGGATCAGCGAGAAGAAGTAGAGCCCCTGCATCTCGGCGCGGTGCCCCGTGACATTGCCGCGCCGGATCAGCAGGATGCCGCGCGTCACCCCGACATAGGTGAACAGCGCGAACAGGTGGATCGGGCTGAACGGACCGATGAGGCGGATCTCGTTGATGAACAGCGATGTCGTTGCCACCACCAGCATCAGCCCCACCCAGATGCGGCCCATCAGCTTGTGCGCCGGCGTGCCCTTGCGGCGGAACAGCACGAGGGCTCCCAGCAGCAGGGCGGCGCTGGCGGCGGCGGCGTGGATCTGGATGGCGAGAGGCGCGGAAAGCAGTGGCGAGAGGGTCATGGTGGGGGCTCGTTGTTGGCTTGCCCAGCCCACTCGGCTCACGTAAGCCTGCCGGCAAGCAGGCATTCGCGGATGGACGCTCCGATACGTGGCTGACGGTTCCATGCAATTGGCGATGCGCCAGATGCGCGCCCATTTCACCGACCCGCGCGTCATCGGCGCGCTGCTGGTGGTGGCGCTGCTGATCGGCTTCATCGGTCCGTTCGGCACCTTCGACGTGCTCGATACCGGACCGCGCTTCGCCTACTGGGGGGCGATCGTGCTGGCGACCTACGCGGTCGGCTACGCCGTCGGCGCGCTGACATTCGAGCGGGTTCATCGGGCAATCCGCAACCGCATCGCCGGCACCGTCGTGCTCGGGCTGCTGCAGGGGCCGCCGATTGCGCTCGCCGTGCACCTGGTCAACGTAGTGTCGTTCGGCGCCAGCGTCGTTCAGCTGCCGATGCTGGTGCTCTATTGCACGGTGGTGTCGATCGCCGTGCTCGCCGAGATCGCACGGTTCTACCGGCCGCAGCCAGCCGCGCCCGCCGCACCGGCGCCGGCCCCGATCCTCGCCCGGCTGCCGCTGCCGCAGCGGGGGCGGCTCCGCGCCCTCATCGCCACCGACCACTATGTCGAGGTGCTGACCGACAAGGGCTCGGGCTTGCTGCTGATGCGGCTCGCCGATGCCATCGGCGAGACCACCGGTGTCGCCGGTGTGCAGATCCACCGCTCGCACTGGGTGGCGCTCGACGCGGTGGACAAGCTGGTGCGCACCGACGGCAAGCCGTTCGTCGAACTGAGCGGCGGCCGTCGCCTGCCGATCAGCCGCGGCTACCTCGCCGCCGCGCGGAACGCCGGGCTCGCGACCTGAAGCACATCGGACGCTATCGTCTTGGACGCGTGCAGCAATTCGGCAACGGACCCGATCAAATCTCGCAGTAAACAGGTCAGCCGTCTTGTCAGGGTCACGGGACGATGCAAGTCTTTCGCCCAGTTGTTGAGGGCGGACCATGTCAGTTTTGCGCGTGACTAAAGCAGCGCTGCTAGCCAGCGTGTTTTCGATTCCGTTCGGTTACGCGGCATCTGCCGCCGATCTGATCCTGATGTCGCCCGAGCCCGTCGCCGACCAGTATGTCGACCTGGTGCTGCCGGCCGTCTCCGGTATCAACGGCAAGCTGGAACTCGATTTCGGCGGCATTACTGATCCCGAAAGTGCCACCTTCCGCGCCGCGGGCTCGCTCTCGGTACCGATCGGCGAACGTTTCGGCGTCCAGGGCGATGTCTCGATCGGCAATATCGATGACAGCTGGTCATTCGGTGGCGCTCTGCACGCCTTCACCCGCGATCCCTCGTCCTACCTGCTCGGGGTCACCGCCGGCGTGGTGGTGGCCGATGGCTCGCGGCTCGCGGCGATCGGCCCCGAGGCGGAACTCTACCTCGACCGGGTCAGCCTCGAGGGCTGGGCCGGCTGGGCCGCCATCGACTACGAAGACGTGCTGATGCCGGACGAGAGCGGCTTCTTCGCCATCGGCGACGTGGCCTGGTACCCGACCGACGACTGGCGCCTCAGCATTGGCGGCGCCTCCATCCTCGGCCGCGAGTCGCTGAAGCTCGCCACCGAGTACCAGTTCGCCGGACTCGGCTTCCCGCTCTCGGGCACTGGCGAAGTGCGCGCCTACGACACCGGCGCCTGGAGCGCCAAGATCGGCATCAAGGGCTACTTCGGCGGCGACCCGGACAAGAGCCTCATCGACCGCCACCGCCAGGACGACCCGCCGAACCGCGCGCTGGACCTGTTCGGCGCGGCAGGCGATCTGCTCACTGCGACGCCTGACGGGACGGGGCTGGAGTGTCCGGATCCCGAAATGCCGATCCCGGACGGTGAGGGTGGCATGATCTGCGGGTATCCGCCGACCTGAGCCTAACGCAACCGGGTCCCGGCCGCCCACTCGTTGACGTATTCGAGGTGCTTGCCCGCAGCGGTGAGTGGAATTTCGTTCATGCGCAGAAATCTTACCTCGGCGTCCGCGAAGTAGACCTGACCGAAGACGGCTGCCGCTGTCGCTAGGTCGGGCAGTTGCTGCCAATCGATCGGCACGTAGCGAACCTCGAAGGATAGCGGGCCGACCTGGGCGACCTGCCAGTAGCTTGCGCCAAGCGCCTGTCTGGCCTCTGGCGGGAAGAAGCGCGAGATGGTGCGCCCATCTGGGTGGGTGAACATCGCAGTCGCTCGCCCTTCGATCGCTTCGATGAGCGGCAACCCGCGACCACACGAACAGGGCAGGCCGAACCTCGCGATATCTCCCTGGTCGTAGCGAATGAGCGGCTGCGAGGTGCTGACAAAGGGCGTGATGACGACGCGGCCGGGGTCACCAACGGCGCAAGGCCGGCCCTCGGCATCGACGATCTCGACCAGCACGCTTTCGGCGCTGACATGGAAGCCGTGCCCATCTGGGCAGGCATATGCCATCTGTCCTCCCTCCTTGGAGCTGTAGTGCTCGAGGGTTCGCGCGCCGAAGACGCGCTGGAGCGCGGCCCGGTCCTCATCGCCAACGTGCTCGCCATGGATCAGGAAGCAGTCGATGCGCGCTTCGATCTCCAGACGTTCGGCCTCCAGCGCCATCGCATGCAGCGTCTTCGCGCCCGACGAGAAGTAGCTTGAGCCGCTGCGGTTGATGAACTCCAGCATGTTCGACGCCGTCGCCTCACGGTTCAGCCTGATGGCCTTGCCGGTCTGGGCGTTCTCGTCCCACGAGGGCCCCCAGCGGCCCAGTAGTTGCCCATGCGGCCACGCGGCCTCAGCGGCGTGACCATCCCTCGCTGTGTATGTCTTCGACCAGTCGAGACCGTGCCAGCGGTGGGCACGCCAGCGGTTGGCGTTGGCGGCCAGTACCGTGAGGCGGTTGCTGGTGATCTGGATCGGCAGGCCGGTGGAGCCGGAACTGGAGATGGTGCTGCTCGCGCCATGCCCTTTGGGGATCTCCCGCGCCAGCATGGCGTCGCGGTGCTCCAGCATATCGGTGCGGGTGACGATCGGGATTTCGTGCCAGCGGTCCCAGTCGATGTCGCCGGTGGCGGTGAACACCGGGTCGAGGCGGTTCTCGTAGAACGGCACGTTGGTGCGGGCGTGGCGCAGGAGCTGCGCCAGCTGACTGCGCTGGTAGGTGAGCATGGTTTCGGGGAGCCAGTACTGGCTCTCCATCAGCATGTCGTAGAACTCGTGCTGCAGGTCGCGCGGCTTGCTCATGGGGGAACTAAAGCCGAGTGAGGCGTAGGGGGCAAGCGCCCGCCTGCCGGTGTGCTTGGCGCCCCTCACCCCAGCCCTCTCCCCAGAGGGGCGAGGGGGCGGTGTGGCACCGTCGGTTCAAAGTGCGTCCCCTCTCCCCTCTGGGGAGAGGGTTAGGGTGAGGGGTAGCCAAGCGCGCCGGACTAAGCCGCGTTCGCAGCCGCCGGCGGGAGCAGCGTGCTCTCGAGGATGGTGCCGTTCTTTTTGCACTCCTCGGCGATCTCGGTGGCGAAGTCGCGGAGCATTTCGCGGTCGAGCACCGAGGCGTTGCGGACCACCATGGCGATGTCGCGATGCACCGGGTCGACGTCGATCGGGGTGATCTCGGTGAGGCGGCCGGCGGCGATGTCGTCGGCGACGGCGGAATAGACGAAGAAGCCGACGCCTTCGCCGCGGATGGCGATGCGGCGGGCCGGGCCGGTCGGGAGTTCTACCGAGACCGGCGCGCGGCGGAACAGCGCCAGCGCCGCATCCGGGTAGACCTGCCACCAGTTGATCGAGATCAGCCGCGGCACCCGCTTCAGCACCTCCTCGATGCGCGGTTCGAGCCCGAGTTCGGCGGCAATCTGCGGCGTCGTCACCATCGGCACCCGCTCGCGCAGCACCAGCAGGGGCACGAGGTCGGTGATCAGCGGATCGAGGTTGGGCCAGCAGAGGATGCCAAGCTCGATGTCGCGTTCGCGCAGCATGGCGGCGATCTGGCTCTGGCGGCCCTCGTGGATCACCACGTCGACCGCAGGGTACTTGGCCTGGAAGCGCAGCAGCGACTCGGTGACCAGCGGCGACACCAGGCTGCGCAGCGAGCCGATCGAGACGCGACCGCGCTCCACCCGGCGCAACGCTTCCCTGGCCTCCTGCGCGGCCTGCAGGATTCGGCGCGCATAGGGCAGGAAGGTCATGCCCTGGTCGGTCAGCGCGATGTTGCGGCCGCGATGGAACAGCGGCACGCCCAACAGGTCCTCGAGCGCCCGCATGCGCATCGACACGGTGGCCTGCGTGACGTTGAGCTTGGCCGCCGCTTTGGTGAAGCTCAGGTCCTGCGCGATCCGGTCGAAGGTTCTGATCTGGTCGAGGTCCATGGATAGGCCTGGCTTATGCGAATGCGCCCCAGGGCCCCGGATGAGGCCCTGTCATTGGATATGCTGATAGCAGCTATGGAGAATGTCAACAGAAATATGTCAGTATGACTGACCAATATTGGTTAGGTACTATCCCATCCGTCCGCCCCTCATTGCCGGGCTTGTCCCGGCAATCCAGCCACGCGGCGTCTGCCGCGTGAGAAGTGTCCTTTCGCTCCGCAGACGCGGAGCGGCTGGATCACCGGGACAAGCCCGGTGATGAGGGGATCCAAGCTTAGTTCTGTGACGAGCGCGACGCTTCCCGTCGCGCCAGCTTTGCCGCCTTGTTGCGCGCTGCGGTGGCAGCTGCGTCATCGCCGAGGTGCGCTTCGCCGCGCGACCGGGCCAGTTCCATCTGCCGCTCGCGCTCCGTGGCGCCGGCCGGGGCGGCTTCGGCGCAGTCCGGACACAGCGAGCCGACTGCCTCGTGCGGCAGCATCGGGTTGCGGCAGGCGCGGCAGAGGATGGCTTCGCCCTCGGCGAGGCCGTGGGTGACCGAGACGCGCTCGTCGAACACGAAGCACTCGCCGTTGAAGCGGCTTTCGGTCTCGGGGACCGTCTCGAGGTACCTGAGGATGCCGCCCTTGAGGTGGAACACCTCCTTGAAGCCCTGTGAGAGCATGTAGGCCGAGGCCTTCTCGCAGCGGATGCCGCCGGTGCAGAACATCGCGACCTTGGGGTGCGCGGCGGGATCGAGCTTCGCCACGTAATCCTTGAACTCGGTGAAGCTCTGCGTCTGCGGATCGCGGGCGTTGGCGAAGGTGCCGAGCTTCACCTCGTAGTCGTTGCGGGTGTCGATGACAGTCACGTCGTTGCGGCTGATCAGCCGGTTCCAGTCGCGCGCCTCGACATAGGTGCCGCTGAGCTTGCTCGGATCGGCCTCGGGGGCGCGCAGGGTCACAATCTCGGGCTTCAGCCGCACTTTCATGCGGAGGAACGGCATTTCGCTGGCGGCGGAGAATTTGGCCTCAGCGCCGGCGAGACGGCCGGCCCACAGCGGGGCGGTCTCGAACCAGGCCATCAGCTCGTCGATCGCAGCGGGGATACCGGCGACGGTGCCGTTGATACCCTCGGGGGCGAGGATGAAGGTGCCGCGGATGCCGCGCGCGCAGCAGAACAGCGCCAGCTCATGCTTCAGCGCGGCGCAATCTTTGAAATCCGCAAACTTGTACAGCGCCAGTACCTTGAAACGGTTCAGGCCTTCGGTCAGATTGGCGGCGGTTTCTTGAAGCTCGATCATTGCGGGCGGGTGTAGCATCCGCGACGCGTAACGGGCAAATTTCGATATCGTGGAGGATGAGAGATGACCTATCGGGCCAGCGACGCTCGCTATGGCAGCATGCAGTATCGGTACACTGGGCGCTCGGGGCTGAAGCTGCCGGTGATCAGCCTGGGGCTGTGGCAGAATTTCGGCGGCACGCGCGACTATCCCAGCGCCTTCGAGATGCTGAGCTACGCCTTCGACAAGGGCGTCACCCATTTCGACCTCGCCAACAATTATGGCCCGCCGCCGGGTTCCGCCGAAGAGCTGTTCGGCGACGTGATGGCGCGCGATTTCCGCCCCTATCGCGACGAGATGATCATCTCGTCGAAGGCCGGCTGGACCATGTGGGAAGGCCCCTACGGCGACCGCGGCTCGCGCAAGTACATCATCGCCTCGGCCGACCAGAGCCTCAAGCGCATGGGGCTCGAGTATTTCGACATCTTCTACTCGCACCGCTACGACTCCGAGACCCCGCTCGAGGAGACCATGGGCGCGCTGGCGCAGCTCTACCGGCAGGGCAAGACCCTCTATGTCGGCATCTCGATGTATCCGGAGAAGCAGACGCGCGAGGCCGTGGGGATTTTGAAGGACATGGGCGTGCCCTGCCTGATCCACCAGCCCAACTACTCGATCCTCAACCGCTGGATCGAGGAAGACGGCACCATGGCCGCCTGCGACGAGCTGGGCGTCGGCATCATCGCCTTCTCGCCGCTGCAGCAGGGGATCCTGTCGGGCAAGTACAACAAGCTGAAGGGCGACCTCGGAGGCACTCGCGCCTCTGAGAACTACTCGCTCTCGGCCAACCGGCTGGAGCCGCGCATCCTCGAGGCGGTGGAAAAGCTCGGCGAGATCGCCCGGGCCAGGAAGCAGACCATGGTGCAGCTGGCGCTCGCCTGGGTGCTACGCAAGAAGGCAGTGACCTCGGCGCTGATCGGCATCCGTACGCTCGAGCAGCTCAAGGATTGCCTCGGCGTGCTCGACAACCTCGAACTGTCGGACGACGAGATTGCGGCGATCGACGCGGCAGCCAAGGGCGGGATGATCGACAGCCGTCCGGGGCGCTAAGCCTCCAACTATCGGACAGCGGGTCGCTCAGGCCCGCTCGTCCCGGCAATAGTTCAGCAGCACCGCTGTCAGCACCACATAGAGCGTGTTGTGCAGCGGGAAGCTCAGCATGGTGTCGGGGAGGCCCAGCACCAGGTAGCTGACCGACAGGAGGCTGCAGCCGTAGAGGCGCGTGCGGTACTGGCTGTCGCGCGGGCTGAAGATGCAGCTGATCACCGGCAGCACCAGCAGCAGCAGGTAGACCGCGAGGCCGAACAGCCCCGAGGCGACGGCGAAGTTCAGCGCGTCGTTGTGGAGGTGCGGCAGCTGTGCGTGCACCAGCTCGTAGACCGCGAGATAGGGGATGATCGCCGTCATCAGCTGGCCCCAGCCGTGCCCGAACAGCGGCGCATCGGTAAAGGCCTGGGCGCCGGCGCGATAGAGGATGAAGCGGATGGTGGTGCCGAGGTCGGCCGGGTTGTCGCCCCCCGCCAGCCGGCTGAGGATGTCGAACATCGACGACGAGCGGGCGCCGGCGAGATCGGCGACATAGGCGATGATGCCGAAGCCAAGGAGCACGCCGACGCTGATCACTGCCGCCAGCACCTTGTGCCGCACCAGCAGCAGCGCCGCGACGAACAGCAGCACCGGGAACGCCACCAGCGCGGCGCGCGAGCCGGAGGCAAAGATCACCGCCAGCGCCATCAACGGGCCGAGCAGGTAGATGAAGCGCTGCCGGCCGGTGGCCGCGGCGGCGCCGATCATGGCGAAGAAGCCGAGCAGCAGCGCGGTGTTGGAGAGCCGGATCGGATCGGTGATCGGCGAGCCGAGCCCGGCCCGCTGCATGCCTTCGACATAGTTGAAGTAGAGCGCCATCAGCAGCCCGGCGGCGCTGCCGAACAGGGCGAAATCGGCGAGCTTGCGGCTGTTGGCCGGTCCCGCCGCGCGTCGGAACAGCAGCGCCAGCGGCGCATAGAGCAGCATGGCCGAGAAGTTGAGCGTCTGCAGCAGGTCGGACGGCTGCCGCATCGTCACCACGGCGCTGATGAACAGCAGGGTGAAGGCGCCGAGGAAGAGTTTCGCCGGCAGATCGAAGCCGATCTTCACCGTCGCCCGCCGCACCGCGAAGAACGCGAACACCGCCAGCGCGATGGCCAGCAGCGCGAAGGTGGTGAAATAACCGAGGACTGAGGAGAGCCCGATCGCTACCACCAGCACGGCGCGGCGCAGCAGCGCTTCGCTCGCGGCGGCAGGGCTGAGCGGCGCCAGCGGCAGGTCGGCGACCGGCAGCCCCTCTGGGGCCGCCTCGCCGATCGCCTCGCGTTTGCCGTCAGCCGTCATTCAAGCTCCTAGGTGCGAAGCACGCCGCCCGTCGCCTTGCTCACCGCGGCGACGACGCTCGCCGCCACCTTCTCGATGTCCTCGTCGGTCAGCGTCTTGTCGCTGGGCTGCAGCGTCACCGCGATGCCGACCGACTTCTTGTCCTCGGCGATGCCCTTGCCCTCGAACACGTCGAACACCGACACTTCCGCGATCAGCGTTTTGTCGGCGTTCTTGGCGGCGCGCAGGATCGTCGCTGCCGGAACGCTGCGATCGACGAGGAAGGCGAAGTCGCGGCTCAGCGGCATCAGGTCGGAGAGCTTCAACGCCGGCTTCGAACGGGTCGGCTTCTTGCGCGGCTCGGGGATGGCGTCGAGATCGAGCTCGAACGCCGCGATCGGGCCGGTGAGGTCGAACTTTTCCAGTTCGGTCGGGTGGATTTCGCCAAACCAGCCGATGGTCAGCTTCGGGCCGAGCTGGATGCGGCCGCCGCGGCCCGGATGGCTCCACGACGCGGGTTCCGCGACGAGCTGCAGCTTGTCGATGTCATGGCCCATGGCGTCGAGCAGCGCCGCGATATCCGACTTGGCGTCGAACACCGAGACCTTGCCGGCGCCGGCCTGCCAGTGGCGCGAGCCGCCGAGCCGGATGCCCGAGGCGTAGGTGCGCTGGCCCTCGGGCTGCACCGAGTGGAACACCTGGCCGACTTCGAACAGCTTGAGTTCGCTCGTGCCGCGATTGGTGTTGCGCTGCGCCGCGCCGAGCAGCCCCGGCAGCAGCGACGGCCGCATGTCGGTGAGTTCCGAGGCGATCGGGTTGGCGAGCTTCAGCTCGGCCGCGCCGCCGCCGAAGCGCTGGGCTTCGGCTTCCGGGATGAACGACCAGGTCACCGCTTCGTCGAGCCCGCGGGCCGCGAGGGTGCGACGGGCGAGGCGGCGGCGGTTCTGCAACGTCGTCAGCATGCGCGGCGCCACGTGGTTGAGCCGCGGCAGCGGGTCGGTGGGGACGTTGTCGACGCCCACCATGCGCATCACTTCCTCGGCGAGGTCGGCCTTCATGGTGACGTCAGGCCGCCACGACGGGACATGCACCTTGCGGGTCGTCCCGGCGCCGTCGAGCTTGAAGCCGAGGCGGGAAAGGATCGCTTCGATCTCGCTGGCCGAAGTCTCGAGGCCGGTGAGGCGCTCGACTTCGGAGAGCGGGAACTCGACGACGGTGTTGGGGAACACGTCCTCGCCCGAGATCACCGGCTCCATCGCTTCGCCGCCCACCAGCTCCAGCATCAGCCGGGTGGCGAGCTCGAGGCCGGGCTCGGTGAGCGCCGGATCGACCGAACGCTCGAGGCGGTAACGCGCATCCGAGACAATGCCGGTCTTGCGGCCGGTCTGCGCGATGAGATCGGGATCCCAGCTGGCGCACTCCATCAGCACGTTCACCGTCTCGTCGGTGGTGCCCGAGCGGATACCACCCATGACGCCGCCGAGGCACAGCGGGCCGAGATCGTCGGCGATCACCGTCATGGTGTTGTCGAGCGTGTAGATCTTGTTGTCGAGCGCGTCGAATTCCTCGTCGGTCCGGGCATTGCGCAGCACGGCCTTGCCGACGATCTTGTCGGCGTCATAGGCGTGGAGCGGGCGGCCCCAGCCGAGCGACACGAGGTTGGTGATATCGACCACGGCGTTGATGGGCCTGAGGCCGACGGCGCGCAGCCGCTGCTGCAGCCAATCGGGCGACGGGCCGTTCTTGATGCCCTTGAAGTAGCGGCCGGCGAACTTGCGGATCGCCTTGGGCTCACCCTCGGCAAACTGGTGCGGCAGCGCCGGGATTGGGCTCGGGCCCTTGGACGGCACCGGCGACATGTCGGTGGTCTTGAGCTTGCCGGCGCCGAACGCCGCGAGGTCGCGCGCAATGCCGTAGACGCCGGTAGCGTCGCCGCGGTTGGGGGTGATCGAGATGTCGATCACCGTGTTGCCTAGCTTGGCGTACTCCACATAGGGCACGCCGATCGGTGCATCGGCCGGCAGGTCGATGATGCCGTCATGGTCGTTCGAAAGCTCGAGTTCGGCGGCCGAGCAGAGCATGCCGTTCGACGGCTCGCCACGGATGACGACGCCGGCCTTCAGCGTGAAGTCCTTGCCCGGGATGTAGGTGTCGGGGAAGGCGAACACCGACTTCATGCCGGTCCGGGCGTTGGGCGCGCCGCACACCACGTCGATCAGCGTGCCGGTGCCGGCATCGACCTTGCAGAGGTTGAGGTGGTCCGAGTTCGGATGCGGTTTGGCTTCGACCACATGCGCGACGACGAACGGCCGCAGCTTTTCGGCCGGGTCGACGATCTCTTCGACCTCGAGCCCGATCATCGTCAGCGCCTTGCCGATATCGTCGGCCGTCGCGGTGGTGTCGAGGTGTTCTTTCAGCCAGTCGAGGGTGAACTTCATTTGTAGATGCTTTCGGTCGCTTCGATCTTGGGCAACTGCCCGCTGATCTCGAAGAGTTTGGCGAGGACGTTGGCAAAGCCGCGCGCATCGTCGATGGCGCGGTGGGTGTGTTCGATATGGCCGTACCACTCGGGTGGCACGCGCTGCATGCCCCACTTGGTGTACTCGGCGCCGCGCAGCGTGCCGGCCATGGTGTAGAGGCAGACCCCGCCGCCGCGGAAGATCTGCCGGCTCTTGTACGGCCCGCCGAGCACGCGGGTGCCGGCGAAGGTCGACAGGTAATGGTCCATCCACAGCCCGTCGAAGATCATCGGCGCCGCCGCGAAGACGCGGAAGCCGGGGAGGGTGTCGACCCAGTCGGCATAGCGCGGCATCACCACGTCTGGCGCTTCCGGATTGGCGGTCGCCCACTTGTAGGCCTCGGGCTGCGTCGCCCACCACGCCATGGTGTCGGGGTTGGGCTGGCGATCGGCGCGCGGCGTCAGCACCGCCTCGAACTCTGAGATCACCGTGCCCGAGAGATCGACCGCCACCGAGGCAAAGCTCAGCATCGAGGACTCGAGCGGGTTATGCCCGTCGGACTCGATGTCGGTGACGACGAAGGTGCAGAGGTCCGGCTGACCCGGCGCGATCGGTGGCTGGAGGCTCATCGCGGCAGCGCCTCGACCAGCCGAAAGCGCTCGCACACCAGTTCGAGGTCTTCCGACCAGCCGCCATTTCGCTCGAAATATGCGACATGGGCGGCACACCACTCGGCGAAGTCACCCTCGCCTTCGGCCAGCGCGAAGTCTTCGGGCACATCGGCGAAGCGGCGCACAACGAGCGAGACTGTCTCGATCACGGCAGCGGGCTTGCCGGCGCCGTCGAGCACCACATCCCGACGACCGATCTCCGGCATCGCTTCCTTGCCGGGGCCATAGTCACGCACCGCGCCGCAGGTCGCAGTCTTCGTGCCCGCGAGGACGAGCGCCAGCAGCTCGTCGGCTAGCGCGGGGCTGTCGCCGAACGAGAACTGCACCGCGTTCGCATAATGCGGGGGAAGGGCCATCAGCTGCTGAGACCCCCGAACAGCGTCGGCAGGTCGAGCGGGCGGAAGCCGTAATGATCGAGCCAGCGCTTGTCGGCGTCGAAGAAGGCGCGGAGGTCGTTCATGCCGTATTTCAGCATGGCGATGCGATCGATGCCCATGCCCCAGGCGAAGCCCTGGTAGACATCGGGATCGAGCCCGCAATTGCGCAGCACGTTCGGGTGCACCATGCCGCAGCCGAGGATTTCCAGCCAATCCTTGCCTTCGCCGATCTTCACCTCGGCGCCCGAGCGGTC
>JAESFN010000300.1_pt1 | contig 58464 bp, 57 predicted proteins | sample 9269411 | NCBI WGS metagenome assembly JAESFN01 (sample SAMN14505399, study PRJNA617100) | algae metagenome | isolation source: Iphinoe sp. HA4291-MV1 and co-occurring heterotrophs from trail next to... | place: USA: Maunawili Falls, Hawaii | collected 2009-07-25
CGGCGAACACCGCCGCCCACAGCAACGTGGCCAGGCTGTAGGCCCGCAGCAGCGCCCGCTCGGACCGCCAGCCCTGACCGTCGCCGTTGATGCCGTGCCAGATCACCCCGGCCAGCGGCCAGCGGACCAGCACCGACACCACGAACACCGCGCAGTACACCAGGCTGGACCAGATGCCGATCAGGAAGTAACCCTTCGCCTCCCCGGTGCGGTAGGCGATGAACGCGCCGATGCCGACGCCGAACAGCCCGGAGATCGCCGGCTGCAGCGGCTCCTTGCGGACGATCCGCCACACCGCGACCCCGACGGCCACCGCGAGCGCGACGATCACCGCCGGGGTCAGCGAGGTCAGCGAGTTGACCACCACGAACGCCACCACGGGGACCGTGGAGGCGACGACCCCGGGCAGCCCGCCGAGCTGGTCGAGGATGCTGACCTTGGCCGGCTCGGCCTCGGTGCCGGTGGGTTGCTCGGTGGGTTGCTCGACGACCGGCTCGACCGCGATGGGCTGGGTCGGCGGGTCGGGCTGGACGTGCGGGAAGACGTCGGTGGGGACACCGTCCCCGCCGGTAGAACGTTCGGTCACGAAGCCTGCCGCAGCTCGTAGTAGGGGTTGTAGAGCACCTTGCGGCCGTCGCGGACGGCCATCCGACCCCGGACCTTGATCCGCCGGCCGGCCTCGATGCCCGGGATGCGCCGGCGGCCGACCCAGATCAGGGTCACACCCTCGGTGCCGTCGAACAGCTCGGCCTCCAGGCTCGCCACGGCGTCCTTGGGACAGATCTCCACGGACCGGAGCCTACCGACCACGGTGACCTCGTCCCCGCAGCGGCAGTCGCACGCGCGCTGGGCGCCGGCGAGTTCGGTGTCCCGGGACAGGTCGTCGGCGTCCAGGTCTTCGACGTCGGAGGTCAGTTTGTGGATGATTCGCTTGAACAGGCCACCAACGTTGGGACCCATACCCTCTCCCGGGGGATGTGGTGGAGCCGCCCAGCGGCGGGCGGCGACACGAGGATAGCCCGCCGCGGCGGCGTTCGTCGCGCGCTGGCAGTGAGGATGGCGACATGTGGACGGCGCGTCGCGCCGGGTGGCGTGGTTCGCCCGGACAGCCGTTCCCGGGGGTCGCCACGCTGCTCCCGGGCAGCGGTTCGGACGAGGTGTTCGTCGCGGCCGCGTTCGGCGGGCCGCTGGCCGCCTGGGGGGTTCGGTTGGTCGCGCCTCGGCCCACCGCCGGGGGTTCGGTGGTGGCCGGCTACCGGGCCGCGCTGGACGCCGCGCTGGACGCCGCGCTGGATGCGGCGTCGGACGCGGCTCTCGAGCCGGCGCTGGATGCGGCGTCGGACGCTGACCTGGACCCGGCGTCCGAGCGGGCGTCGGCCCCGGCGCCGGAGCCGGACTCGGCGGCGGATCCCGGCACGGTGCCGGTGCTGGTCGGCGGGGTGTCGCTGGGTGCGCAGGTCGCGGCGGTGTGGGCGGCCGAGCGGGCCGCGCTCGGGCGGCCCGGGCCGGCCGGGTTGCTGCTGGCCCTGCCGGCCTGGACCGGCGCACCGGGCGCGGCGCCGGCGGCGGTCGCGGCCGGGCTGGCCGCCGACGCGGTCCGCCGGGACGGGTTGCCCGCCGCCGTGGCCGCCACCCGCGAGGCGACCCCCGGCTGGCTGGGCGCGGAGCTGGCCCGGGCCTGGACCCGGCACGGCGACGGGCTGGCCGACTCCTTCGCCGCCACCGCCGGCACCCCCGGCCCGACCCACGCGCAGCTGGCCGCGCTGCGCGTCCCGGTGGGCCTGGTCGGCCTGCGCGACGACCCGGTGCACCCGCTGTCCGTGGCCGCCGAATGGCGCGCGGTGCTCCCCCGGGCGGAACTGGTCACCACCACGCTGGCCGCGCTGGGCCGCGACCGCGAGACGCTGGGCCGGGCGGCCGCCCTGGCGTGGCTACGCGCCGCCGCCCGGTCGCGGACCGGCCGCTGACCGGTCGCGGACCGGTCGCCCACCGGATCGCGGACCGGACGCCCGCCAGATCGCCTTCGCCGAGTTCAACCCGACGCACGTTCCGATCGCCCGGAACGTGCCTCAGGTTGAGTTGATCACCGCAGTGGGGTGGGGGTCAGTCAGTCCGCCCGGCGGCGGCGACCGGGGCGCGCGGCCCAGCCCCGGGTGGCGGCGGAGTCGTTCATGAGTACGGCGTGCAGGCCGTCGGTGCTGGACAGCAGGTCGCTGTCGGACCCGGTCCAGGCGTCCGCCTCGGCCTCGGCCGGACCTTCCGGTCGGCTCCGCGGGCCGTCGACCCCGTCGGTGGTCGACCCGGCGGCGGAGGACATCTCGGCCAGGATCGCCCGCTCCAGCGGCGTGCGGGCCACGTCGTCCGGTCCGGACAGGTCGAGGTCGCCCAACCGGACGGGGCGCCCGGAACCGTTCGTCGACCAGTCGGCGGGCCCGGCCGGTGCGTACCCGTTCGGCTCGGCGACAGGCGGCCCGGCGGGCGGATACGTGGACGGCCCGGCCGTCGGGTACCCGGGCGGCCCGGCCGGCGGATAGCTGGACGGCTCAGGCGGGCGCGACCCACCCGTCGCGGACTCGAACGAACCGGAGCCGTTCGAACCGGTGCCGTAACGCTCGGCCCCGTACGAACCGGCCCCGTACGAATCAGCCGCGAACGAACCGGACCCGTAACGGTCGGTCCCGTGTCGATCGGCCTCGTGACGATCGGACCCGTAACGGTCGGCCTCGTAACGGTCAGCCTCGTGACGATCGGACCCGTAACGGACAGCCTCGAACGAACCGGTCCCGTACGAACCGCCGCTGTACGCACCGCCGCTGTACGAGCCCGTCCCGTACGAACCGGTGCCGGACGGCGGCTCACCCGGCGCGGGCGGCTCCTCCGGGCGGTAGCGCTCGTGCGGCCAGAACGACGGTGCCGCGCTGAGCGAGGCCCAGGCGGGCTGCTGGGCCACCTCGGCGGCGTCGACCACCGGGTTGGCCAGCGACCAGGTCGCCTCGGCGGCGGACATCCCGAACCCGCCGCCCGGGGGCGTGGCCGGCACCGGCGGCAGGCCGCTCGCCGGCCGCCCGAGCGACCCGATCGCCGGGCGACCCAACGAGCCGATCGCCTGCGCGGCGGCCGGCCGGGACGCGGGCCGCGAGTCGAATCCGGGGTGGGCCGGCTGTGCCGGAGGGACGGCGGCCGGGGGGACGGCGGGCGGCCGGCGCGGCGGCATCGGCTCGCGGGCCGGGGGGACGGCCGGGAACTGCCCGGACCCGTTGACCGCCGCCGGCCGGGCCCGCTCCACCCGCGACCAGGAGCCGGACCGGTCACCGGTGGACGCCACCGCCGGTTCGGTCCGTTCCCGGGCGTCCTCGCGGGACACCTCACGGGAGACCTCGCGGGCCTGCTCGACCCGCTCCTCGAGGCCCTCGGGCAGCCGCAGCGGCAGCACCGTCTTCACCGGCAGCGGGTCGGGACCGCGGAACACCACGGTGCCGCGCATCATGTCGCGCAGCACCACGGCCAGGTCCCCGGCGCCGTCCTCCGGCCCGGTGGCCACGCCGTAGAGCATCCAGCGCGGCCCGTCGACCCCGATGAACCGGGAGATCGCGCCGTTCGAGGCGGCCTCCACCTCCCGGCCCCACTCGCCCCACTCGGCGCGCACCCGGGCCCCGTCGCCGCTCAGCGACTCGCCGATCTCACCGGCCAGCCCCCGCCAGAGCGGGTTGGTCCGGGGCGCGGCCAGGGCGCTCAGGCTGACCCGGCCGGAGGGCACCAGCACGTGCACCGCCCGCAGCAGGTCGCCGTTGCCCTTCTCCACCTGCAGCTGCGCCCGGGCCGGGATGGGGATGCGCAGCGAGCCGAAGTCGATCCGGCCCGAACCACGACCCAGCCGCTCGACGATCGGGTCCTCCGAGTCGTACGGACCCTCGCCCACCTTGCGGACCCCGGACCGGGACGCCGGGCGCTGGTAGTCGGGAGCCGAATCGGGAGCGCGGTCCGCCCGAGCATGGCCGAACACCTAGTGATCACCACCAAGACTGGGACCGGAGGCCGCGACCCGCACCGGTTGGTGCGGGCCGGCCACGCCGGTCGAACCGTATCCGCCTGCCCCCCTCGGGGAGGCCGGAAGCTCGGCCACCTCGTCGAACATCGCGTACTCGACCCGCTGCACCACCAGCTGCGCGATCCGGTCCCCCCGGGTCAGCCGCACCGGCTCGCGCGGGTCGTGGTTGATCAGGCACACCTTGATCTCGCCCCGGTAGCCCGCGTCCACGGTGCCGGGCGTGTTGACCACGCTCAGGCCGTGCCGGGCCGCCAGCCCGGAACGCGGGTGCACGAACGCGGCGTACCCGTCGGGCAGCGCGATCGCCACGCCGGTGCCGACGACGACCCGCTCACCGGGAGCGATCACCACATCACTGGTGGTGACCAGGTCGGCGCCGGCATCGCCCGGATGAGCGTAGGCGGGGAGCGGGACGCCGGGATCCACCCGGGTCAGCAGCACCCGCACTCCGTCGCGGTGCGCCATGAGCGGCGAGATTACCCTGGGGTGGTGAAGCTCCTTCGCCGTTCGGGCGACTCTGCGCTCTCCGGGGCCACTGCGTTCGACGAGCGGTTGTCGGTGCCCTGGTGGTGGTGGCTGCCGGCCCTGTTCGTGGTCGCTCTGGTGGCGTTCGAGGTCAATCTGGGCCATCCGGGTGTACCGATCTGGTTGCCCGTCGTCCTGGCGGTGCCGCTGGTCGCATGGGGGCTGCTGCGACTGGGCGGGACCAGGGTGCGGGTGGACCCGGTGGGGCCCCGGGGAGCGGGCGAGCGGTCGCTACGGGTCGGTCCGGCCACGCTGCCGCTCGGGCTGGCGGGCGAGGTACGGGTGATCGAGGCGGCGGACAAGCAGCGGGCCCTGGGCCCGGACCTGGACCCGTCCGCCTATCTGGTGCACCGGTGGTGGGTGCGGCGGATGGTCCGGGTGGACGTGACGGATCCGGACGACCCGACGCCCTACTGGCTGTTCAGCGTGCGCGATCCCGAGCGGCTGCTGGCCTGCCTCACGGAGAAGCCGGACGGGCAGGAGAACGCCTGACCGGGAAAGCCCCGGTCAGGCGTCGCATGCTGGTCGAGCGGGCCGGGGCTCAGGCGCAGTCGCGGCAGATCGGTTGCCCGTTGTGGTGCGCGGCCAGCCGGCTGCGGTGGATCACCAGGAAACAGCTGGAGCAGGTGAACTCGTCGGCCTGCTTGGGCAGGACCTTGACCGTGAGCTCCTCGCCGGACAGGTCGGCGCCCGGCAGCTCGAAGCTCTCGGCGGTGTCCGACTCGTCCACGTCCACCACGGCGGACTGCGCTTCATTGCGACGCGCCTTCAGCTCCTCGAGGGAGTCCTCGGCCAGTTCATCGGCCTCGTTGCGGCGCGGTGCGTCGTAGTCGGTAGCCATTGCTTTCACCCTCACTACTTACATGTCCATTGTCGTGCCGCTGCACAACGCACCAGCCCGACCGTTTGTGCCCCGATATACCGTGACGCGCATCTCATCACCCGGGCGGACCGACCGATCGACCCGACCGCCGCCGCGCGAGCATCGTGCCTGCTCGATCCGGCCCGGTCACGGCTTTTCCCGCCGCCGGCCGCCAGAGGGTAGCTCAGCCCCGTCGGCCACGTGCGGCGCCTCACCCCTCGTGTCCCACAGACCTCACCCGAAACACGCGGGCCGGGCGCTGAGACCGGAGCTGAGACCCGTTCCCGCACTGCTCACCCGGCCCGGACCGGCACCGCCTAAGGTGCGACGGGTGAGCATGTGGTTCGGACGCACCACCGCCTACCAGCGGCGCACCTCCCGCCCGGTGGCCGTGCTGGTGTCGGTGCTGGCCGTGCTGGCCATCCTCACCTGGTCGGTGGTCCTGCTGAACACCTCCGACAGCCCGACCGGTTCTGTGTGCCCGCCCACCTCCCGGGCCGGCGCGCTCACCCCGGTCGACCGGAGCGATCTGGTGGAGACCGCGCCGGAGTCCCCGGGCACGGTGCGGATCCGGGTCTACAACGGCGGCGGCCAGCGCGGCCAGGCCAACCTGGTGGCCAGCCAGCTCGGCGAGCTCGGGTTCACCGAGGCCGGCGAGCCGGGCAACGACCCGCTCTACCCGGACAACGACCTCAAGTGCCGGGGCAACATCCGCTTCGGCGCCGGCGGTACCGCCGCCGCGCGGACGGTCGCCCTGGTGCTGCCGTGCATCCCCCTGGTCCGTGACGGCCGCGCCGACGACAGCGTGGACGTGGCGATCGGCACGCTGTTCGGCGAGGTCAACCCGAGCAAGCCGGCCCGGGACGCGCTGGAGCAGCTGGCCGGGCCGTCCGGCCAGGGCGAGGACAGCGACAGCCAGGCCCCGGCCAGCGCCGACCCCGATCTGCTCGCCAAGGCCGACGAAGTCACCTGCTGACCGTCACCTGCCGGCCCGGCTCAGAGGTCGTCCGCCCCCAGCTCGGTGAGCGCGCCGGCCAGGTCCCCGGCGATCCCCGGAGCCGCCGCGCTGAGCAGCCCGGGCCACCCGGCGGGGGTGCGGACCACCGCGCCGGCCTCGGCGGCGATCAACGCGCCCGCCGCCCAGTCCCACTCGTGCGTGGCGTGCTCGTAGTAGCCGTCCACCCACCCGGCCGCCACCGCGCACAGGTCCAGCGCCGCCGAACCGTGCCGGCGGATGTCCCGGACCCGGGGCAGCAGCGCGGCGGTCAGCTCACCCTGCCGGGCCCGCAGCTCCGGCAGGTAGCTGAACCCGGTGGCCACCAGGGCCCGGTCCAGCCGGTCGGTCCCGGACACCCGCAGCGGCCGCCCGTCCAACCGGGCCCCGCGCCCGGCCGCCGCCGACCACACCCGACCGGACGCCGGCTCCACCACCGCACCGGCCACCGGGACACCGGCGCGGGTGGCCGCCAGCGACACCGCGTACCAGGGCAGGCCGTAGAGGTAGTTGACGGTGCCGTCGATCGGGTCGATCACCCAGCGGACCCCGCCGGCGTCCTCCCCGTCCGGGCTTCCCCCCTCCTCCCCCAGCACGGACTCCCCGGGGCGCAGCTCGGCCAGCCGCCGGCGCACCAGCTCCTCCACGGCGGTGTCGGCGGCGGTGACCACGTCGGTGGCCGACGACTTCGTGTGCACAGCGCGCACCGGCGCCTCCGCGCGCATCCGGGCCGCCACCGCACCGGCCTCCCCCGCGACCCGCACCGCGAGGGCCAGCAGCTCCTCGACGGTGACTCCGGCCGTGTCCCGGGCCGAGTCTCCGGCATCGTCTGAGGTCACCGGCCCATTCGACCACAGCGCGGCCGTCCGCGAGGCCCTCGGCGTGGGGTACCGGACCCGCCGGGACGGCCCGATCGGGCCGGGGAAAACGCGCCAGGTGACCGAGGACCGCACGTCCTGGGTAGTCATCGTTACAATGTCGGAGTGCCCACACGGGCAGGCCGGCCCCTGACGGGCCAGGACCCGCCGGGCACTGGAGAGCCGAGGCCAGCCGGAACCCCTTCCACCGGCGCCTTACGTGCAGAGCTGAACACAGAGCTGAGTACCAGCGAAAGGGCCGCAGTGGCAGCCGTAGAACCCGTAACCAAGCCCGCGGTGGGCGACTCTGTGGCCGACAACGGAGGCCCCCGACGGGCCCGGCGCGGCACGTCGACCGCCACCAAGACCAAGGCGCGTGGCGGGGCCAAGACCGCCAAGAAGGCCACCGACGAGCCCGGCGAGGGCGCCGAGATGGGCGAGGACCTCGACCTGGAGGCCGGCGGCCCCGACGCCGACGACCTCGGCGGTGAGGTCGACGTCGAGGACGTGGTCATCGAGGACGACGCGGCCGGCGACACTCCCACCCCGGCGGTGACCACGGCCGCGGCCGCGCAGGACGACGAGGACGACGAGGACGAGGTCGAGTCCGTCCGGGACATGCCGCCGACGGCGCGCAAGTCGGCCGACTTCGTCTGGGACGAGGAGGAGTCCGAGGCGCTGCGGCAGGCCCGCAAGGACGCCGAGCTCACCGCCTCCGCCGACTCGGTCCGGGCCTACCTCAAGCAGATCGGCAAGGTCGCCCTGCTCAACGCGGAGGAGGAGGTGGAGCTGGCCAAGCGGATCGAGGCCGGCCTCTACGCCGCCGAGCGGGTGCGCAAGACCGCCGAGGCGACCGACAAGACCTCCCCGCAGCTGCGCCGGGACCTGCGCTGGATCGTCCGGGACGGCGAGCGGGCCAAGAACCACCTGCTGGAGGCGAACCTCCGGCTCGTGGTGAGCCTGGCCAAGCGCTACACCGGTCGCGGCATGGCGTTCCTGGACCTGATCCAGGAGGGCAACCTGGGTCTGATCCGCGCGGTGGAGAAGTTCGACTACACCAAGGGCTACAAGTTCTCCACCTACGCCACCTGGTGGATCCGCCAGGCCATCACCCGGGCCATGGCCGACCAGGCCCGCACCATCCGTATCCCGGTGCACATGGTCGAGGTCATCAACAAGCTCGGCCGCATACAGCGTGAGCTGCTCCAGGACCTGGGCCGCGAGCCCACGCCCGAGGAGCTCGCCAAGGAAATGGACATCACCCCGGAGAAGGTGCTGGAGATCCAGCAGTACGCCCGGGAGCCGATCAGCCTCGACCAGACCATCGGCGACGAGGGCGACAGCCAGCTCGGTGACTTCATCGAGGACTCCGAGGCCGTGGTGGCCGTGGACGCGGTGTCGTTCACCCTGCTGCAGGACCAGCTGCAGTCGGTGCTGGCCACGCTGAGCGAGCGGGAGGCCGGCGTGGTCCGCCTGCGCTTCGGGCTCACCGACGGCCAGCCGCGGACCCTGGACGAGATCGGCCAGGTCTACGGCGTCACCCGGGAGCGGATCCGGCAGATCGAGTCCAAGACCATGTCCAAGCTGCGCCACCCGTCGCGCTCGCAGGTCCTGCGCGACTACCTGGACTAGCGCTCCGACCAGCACACGAGGGCCCCGGACGGCGAGAGCCACCGGGGCCCTCGTCATGTCCCGGGTCGGGTCACCGGCGGGTTGCTCCGACCGGGCGGGCGTCACCGGAAGGTGTGGTACCGGCGCCGGTGGGTAACGACCGGGCGGGGCCTCGACGATCTTCAGGCCAAGTACCCCGCACGAACGGAGCCCCCCATGAACGCCACGCAGATCACCTCCACCGCCGCCGCGGCCGCCGGTCACAACGTGATCGACCGGTGCGACCGGTGCGGCGCCGCCGCCAAGGTCCGGGCGACGCTGGACGGCGGGGGCGAGCTCCTGTTCTGCGGGCACCACGCCCGGGCCTACGAGGACCGGCTGCGCGAGATGGCGGTCGTCCTGCAGTCCGTCTGAACCATCCGATACGACACCCCGACGGCTCCGACCGGCCGGGTCCTCGGCCCCCCGCCGACCGGACCCGGCCGGTCTCGCGACTCAGGCCGGCGGCGGCTCCCCGTCCACCCCCTCCTCGTCCCCGTCCCGGGTCCGCAGGGCCACCGCCGCCACCACCAACCCGATCGCCGCCAGCTCCAGCGGCCGGGGCAGCTGCCGCAGCACCACGAACCCGATCGCCGACGCGGTCACCGGCAGCAGCGCCAGCAGTACCGCGAACCGGGCCCGCCCGACCCGGCGCAGCACCACCTGGTCGAGCACGTAGGGCAGCACGCTGCTCAGCACGCCCACCCCGACCCCGAGGACCAGCAGCCGGGGGTCGTGCCACACCGGGCCGGTACCGGCCGCCAGCGGGGCCAGCAGGACGGCCGCGACGGTGAACCCCACCGCCATGTCGTCCAGACCGTTCCCTGCGACCGCGACCCGCTTGGCCAGCACGATGTACCCGGCCCAGGCCGCCGCGGCCGCCAGCGCCCAGATCAGCCCCAGCGGGGCCACACCCCACTGGGCGTCCGCGATGAGCAGCACGCCGGCGGCGGCCAGCACCAGCGCAGCCCAGTCCCGTGACCCTCTGGAGCTGAGCGCGGCCACCAGCACCGGCCCGCAGAACTCCACGGCCACCGCGGTGCCCAGGGGCAGCAGACCGATCGCCTGGTAGAAGGCGATGTTCATCACAGCCGTCACCAGCCCGAACCCACCGGAGACCCACAGCCGGCGGCCGCGCCAGGCCGCCCGCCCCGGTCGCCGCCAGGCCAGCAGCACCAGGGCCGCGCCGACCAGCCGCAACCACGCCACCACGGCCGGGCTGAGCTGGGCGAACAGCCCGACGGCGAGCGACGCGCCGAGGTACATCGAGCAGCCGCCGAGCAGGAACAAGATCGGTGCCGGGACACGCCCGAGACCGGTGCGTAACGACACCGTCATCCCCCCACCCGTACACCCTCCGTTCCCGCACCGTCCTCGAACCGAACTCACATCAATCTCACGCAGCGAAATCGGCCAGATACCGACGGTTGGTACTGATGCCCTATTGCCTGGCCCCGGCCCGTCCCGCATGATGCCCCCATGCTCTTACGGGTCGCTGGTCGTGGGACCGACACACAGCGTGAACGTGACGGGGGTCGCGTTCCGGTCGGGAACACGTGCAGGGGGGTCCGGCGTCTGGAAGAGTGACGGGACCGCTCCAGCGGCGACGTCATTGCACGAGGGCACCGGACCCAGCCGGTGCCGGAGAAGGAGGAGCAATGCCCGGAACACTGGCCAGGCCCGTCCTCACCGCCGCCGACCGATGCGACCGCTGCGGGGCCGCCGCGAAGATCCGCGCGGTTCTGCCCTCCGGAGGTGAGCTGCTCTTCTGCGGCCACCATGGCCGGGCCCACGAAGCCAAGCTGCGCGAGCTCTCGGTGGACATCCAGTCCGAGAGCTGAGCCGCACCAGTACGGCCGGCACCACGCCGGCCGTCCGAGAACACCGCGTCGGGGCGGGAACTTCCACCAGGGGGTTCCCGCCCCGCTGCGTTTCCCGGGGTCGGTGACCGTCCCCCGGGGACCCGCGGTCAGCGCCAGGTGCGCAGGGCGGCGATGCGTTCCTCGAGCTGCTCGGCCGACGCCATGGCGGTGGGTGGCCCGCCGCAGTCCCGGCGCAGCTCGGAGTGGATCATCCCGTGCGGCTTGCCGGTGCGGTGGTTGTGCAGGGCGACCAGGGTGTTCAGCTCCTTGCGCAGCCCGGTGAGCCGCTCCCGCACGGACACCCCCTTCGCCGCCTCGGCCGGCGCGACCGGGGCGACGGCCACCGTCCGGGTGCTGATCTGCCGGTCCTGCCGCTGCCGGAGCAGCGCCCGCACCTGGTCGGGCTCCAGCAGGCCGGGCAGACCCAGGTAGTCCTGCTCCTCCTCGCTGCCGGCGAAGCTCGCGGTGCCGAACGAGGACCCGTCGTAGATCACCTGGTCCAGCTCGGCGTCGGCGTGCAGCGCGGTGAACGCCTTCTCCTCCTCGCCGGGCTCGTCGCGCTGGGCCTGGGCGGCGGCCAGCAGCTCGTCGTCCCACTGCTCGGCGGCGCGGTGCGGCTTGCCCAGCACGTGGTCGCGCTGCACCTCCAGCTCGCTGGCCAGCCCGAGCAGGGTGGGCACGCTGGGCAGGAACACGCTGGCGGTCTCCCCCGGCCGCCGCGCCCGGACGAACCGGCCGATGGCCTGGGCGAAGAACAGCGGGGTGGACGCGCTGGTGGCGTACACCCCGACGGCCAGCCGGGGCACGTCCACGCCCTCGCTGACCATCCGCACCGCGACCATCCAGCGCTCGTCGGAGCGGGAGAACTGGTCGATCCGGGCCGAGGCGCCGGCCTCGTCGGAGAGCACCAGCACCGGGCGGGTGCCGGTGAGCCCGTAGAGCAGCTCGGCGTAGGCCCGGGCGGTGGTCTGGTCGGTGGCGATGACCAGGCCGCCCGCGTCCGGCATGCCGGCGCCGCGGATCTGGGAGAGCCGGGTGTCGGCGGCGGTGAGCACCGAGGAGATCCAGTCGCCGTGCGGGTCCAGCGCGGTGCGCCAGGCCCGGGCGGTCTGCTCGGCGGTGAGCGGCTCGCCCAGGCGGGCGGTGAACTCCTCCCCCGCGCTGGTCCGCCAGCTGGCCTGCCCGGAGTAGGCCAGGAACACCACCGGCCGGACCACCCCGTCGGCCAGCGCGTCGGAGTAGCCGTAGGCGTGGTCGGAGCGGCTGCGCAGGACCCCCTCACCGTCCGGCTCGTAGGTGACGAACGGGATGGGGTTGTCGTCGCTGCGGAACGGGGTGCCGGTCATGGCCAGCCGCCGGACCGCCGGCTCGAACGCTTCCCGGGTGGCCTCGCCCCAGGACTTGGCGTCGCCGGCGTGGTGGATCTCGTCCAGGATCACCAGGGTGCGGCGGTCCTCGGTGCGGTTGCGGTGCAGCACCGGGTGTGCGGCCACCTGCGCGTAGGTGAGCACGGCGCCGTGGAAGTCCCCGGCGGTGCGCCCGACGGTGTTGCGGAACTCCGGATCCAGCGCGATGCCGACCCGCTCGGCGGCCGCCGCCCACTGGTACTTCAGGTGCTCCGTAGGAGTTACTACAGTGACGGCGCTCACCACCTTGGCGCCCAGCAGCTCAGCCGCCACCCGCAGCCCGAACGTGGTCTTGCCCGCCCCGGGGGTGGCCGCGACCAGGAAGTCCCGGGGGCGCCCGCTCAGGTAGCGGGCCAGGGCTCGGCGCTGCCAGGCGCGCAGGCTGGAGGCGGGGGCGGGGCGGTCAGTGCCCGGTTCGGACACGCGGCTCCTCTGGGTCGGGGACACGGGCTCGGGGAGGCGGGAGAGGCCCGCCCTCGGGGAAGCACGCACGGGGGCTCGGGGCCTGCCGATATTTTAGTTCCCGGGTCCGACCACCCACTCCGGTACCCGGTGCGGCGCGTCGGAGTGGCCTGTGGTCGTGCTCAGCGCCCAGGTGGAGCAGACTGAGGTGTGATGAGAACCCAGGACTCCGGCGGTATCCCGGCGGTCCCCCGGCCGACCTCGGGTCCGGCCGTGCGGCGCCTCCTGGGCCGGACGCTGTCCAAGTCCTGGGACGACGGCATCTTCTCGATGGCCGCGCAGGCCGCCTACTGGCAGACCCTGTCGTTGCCGCCGCTGCTGCTCGGGATGCTCGGCAGCATGGGCTACGTGGCCGCCTGGGTGGGGCCCGAGGGGCTCACCACCGTCCAGCAGAACCTGATCCGGCTGGCCTACGCCGTGTTCGACCGCGACATCGTGGTCACCTACATCGAGCCCACGGTGGCCGACATCCTCAACCGCGGCCGCCCGGACATCATCTCCATCGGGTTCCCGATCGCGCTGTTCGCCGGCTCCTCGGCGATCTCCTCGCTGGTCGACTCGATCACCTTCGCGCACGAGCAGTACAGCGTGCGGCACCCGGTGTGGCAGCGGATCTTCGCGCTGCTGCTGTACCTGGCCGGGCTGGTCATCTCGGTGGCCACGCTGCCGCTGCTGACCCTGGGCCCGGTGCTGATGGACAAGGTGCTGCCGGAGTCCTGGGGTGCGGCGCTGCTCGGCGTGATCAACGCCTTCTACTACCCGGTCGTGCTGGTGGTCATCGTGCTGGCGCTGACCACGCTGTACAAGGCGGCGCTGCCGCGCAGCCTGCCGTGGCGGCGGCTGCTGCCCGGGGCGGTGCTGGCCATGGCCGTGTTCTGGGTGTCGGCCACCGGGCTGCGGGTCTACATCGCGGCGATCACCAGCGTCGGCTACACCTACGGCGCGCTGGCCACCCCGATCGCGTTCCTGCTGTTCGCGTTCCTGATCGGGTTCGCCGTCGTGCTCGGCGCCCAGCTCAACAACGCCATCCAGGAGACCTGGCCGGTGCGGCCCAGCCGGCGACGGCACCGCATCCAGCGGGCCCTGGGCATCCGGCAGGCCCTCGAGGCCCTGGGTATCGCCCGGCAGCCCGCCCCGGCCCTGACCGAGCCGGAGGTCCCGGCGGTGCCGGACGCCTACCAGCCGGCCGACCCGCAGGCCGCCGGACCGGAGCCCACCGGGCCGGAGCCGGCGAAACCCGAGCCGGTGCGGCCGGAGCCGGGGGACAACGGGTCGCGTCGCCCGCAGGGCCGGCCGCCGAGGCTGCCCAGCTCGGCCAACCGGGCCGACTGAGGCCGACCCCTCGCGCCTGCCGCGGCGGCTCAGGAGCCGCCGGCGGGCATCGACTCGTAGATCTTCTTGCAGTCCGGGCAGACCGGCGAGCCGGGCTTGGGCGAGCGGGTGACCGGGAAGGTCTCCCCGCACAGCGCGACCACCATGTTGCCCATGACCGCGCTCTCGGCGATCTTGTCCTTGCGGACGTAGTGGAACATCTTGGGGGTGTCGTCACCGGTGTGGTCGGTACCTTCGGGGCGGGTGTCGACCTCGGGCAGGGTCTGGGTGCTCACCCCCCACATACTGCCGCACGAACCCCGAGGAGGAACATGACCCGGCCGGTGTGCACCGACGAGGTGGCCGGCGCGCTGGCCGACGGCCGTCCGGTGGTGGCGCTGGAGAGCACGCTGCTGGCGCACGGGCTGCCGGCGCCGGACAACCACCGGGTCGCATGCGAGCTGGAGCGGGTGGTGCGGGCGGCGGGGGCGGTGCCGGCCACGGTGGCGGTGCTGGACGGGGCGGCCCGGGTCGGCCTGAGCGGGCCGGAGCTGGAGCGGGTGTGCGAGGGCGGGCTGACCAAGCTGTCCCGCCGCGACCTCGGGCCGGCGCTCGGGCTGGGCGTCGACGGCGCCACCACGGTGGCCTCGACGGCGGTGCTGGCGCACGCGGCCGGGATCGGGGTGTTCGCCACCGGCGGGCTGGGTGGGGTGCACCGGCAGGCCCGCGAGTCCTGGGACGTGTCGGCCGACCTCGGGGTGCTGGCCACCACCCCGGTGCTGACCGTGTGCTCCGGGGTGAAGTCGATCCTGGACGTGCCGGCCACCCTGGAGCAGCTGGAGACGCTGTCGGTGCCGGTACTTGGCTACCGGACCGACCGGTTCCCCGGGTTCTACCGGCGTGACTCCGGCTGCCCGGTGCCCTGGCGGGTGGACTCCCCCGCCCAGGCGGCGGCCGTGGTGGGCGCGCACCGGCGGCTCGGTTCGCCGTCCGGCGTCGTGCTGGCCAACCCGGTCCCGGAGGCGGCCGAGCTGGACGGCGAGCTGCACGACCGGGTGCTGGCCGAGGCGCTGGACCGGGTGGCGGCGGCCGGGATCCGGGGCCGGGACGTCACCCCGGCGGTGCTGGCCCACCTGCACGCCGCGACCGGGCACCGCAGCCTGGCCACCAACATCGCGCTGGTCACCGCGAACGCCGAGCTTGCCGCCCTGGTCGCGGTGGCGCTGGCCGCCTGAGGGCTAGGAGGCCGGCGGGCGGGGATCGGCGTCCGGGGACTCGATGACCTGGTGCTCGCCGGACTCCAGCGACCGGCGCGTGATCGGCTCCAGCGACGGGCCGGCGGACGGCTCGTCCCGGTAGCGCTCGAAGCGGCTCACCTTCCGGGGCAGCCGGTCGTTGGCGATGATCACCGCCATCCAGGGCAGCGGGATGGACAGCACGATCAGCCCGGCGGCCAGCAACGGGTGGTTGTACAGCAGCGCGGCCCCCACCAGACAGGGCACCCGCAGCCCCATCATGATCCCGTAGCGGCGTTTGCGGGTGGCCAGCTCCTCCTCGTAGGAGCGCTGGGCGTCGGTGATCAGAACTGGTGTGTCCGGGTCCCGGTTGGTCACCACGTCACCTCCTGCACCCATCGTCTCACCGCGACCTCATGAACGCCCGACCGGTCAGCCCTTGGCCGCCTTCGCCTTCGCCTTCATCTCCTGCTTGAACTTGCGCACCTTCACCAGGCTGTCCGCGTCCACGATGTCGGCCACCGAGCGGTAGGAGCCGGCGTCGCCGTAGTCACCCGCCGCCTCGCGCCAACCGTCCGGGGTGATCCCCCGCTGCTTGCCCAGCAGCGCGAGGAAGATCTTCGCCTTCTGCTCGCCGAACCCGGGCAGCGACTTGAGCCGTTTCAGCAGCTCCTTGCCGTCGGTCACGTCGGCCCAGATGGCGGTGACGTCGCCGTCGTAGCGCTCCACGATGGCCCGGCAGACCTCCTGCACCCGCTGCCCCATCGACTTGGGGAAGCGGTGCAGCGCCGGCGGGGTGGCGAACAGCTCGATCAGCGCGTCCGGGTCGTACTCGGCGATCTCCCGGGCGTCCAGCGGGTCGCCCGGGTGGCCGAGCCGCTCGGAGAGCACGTACGGGCTGGTGAACGCCTTCTCCATCGGGATCTGCTGGTCGAGCACCATGCCGACCAGCAGGGCCAGCGGGTCACGCTCGAGCAACGCGTCGGCGTCCTCGCGCTGGGTCAGGCTCAGGGCCACGATCTCCTCCACACAGGGCTCCGCATCCGGTCACGGGCAGATTACCGGTCGCCTCCGACACCCGGCGCGGCCTCGGTGAGAGGATCACGCCATGGTTCCCTGGTTGACCCCCGCGCTGTGCGCCGGGCTGCGCAGCGCCTTCGAGCGGGTGGGTTTCGACGTGGACGGGGTGCCCGCCGCGCTCGGGCCGGGCGCGCACGCCGCCCTGGGCCGGGACGAGCCGGTGCCGGCCCGGTCGGCCAGCGCCGAGGCGGGCGAGCTGGGCACGCTGATCCGGCTGTTCCTGCTCGGCGACACCGAGCCGGCGGACGCGGTGGCCGCCGCGCTGGCCCCGGTGGACGTGGGCGACGCGGTGGCCGCGGGGCTGCTGCGGGCCGGGTCCGGCGGGATCAGCGCGGCGCTGGACCTCCGCCCGCACGGCCAGGCCGGCTGGTGGGTGGTGTCCGACCTGGACTCCCGGCCCGGTGGCCGCCGCGCCGCGCTGCCCGCCGACCACGTGCTCGGGGTGGGGCAGGCGTCGCTGAGCCTGGCCGCCGCCACGGTGCGCCGCCCGGTGGGTCGGCTGCTGGACCTGGGCACCGGGTGCGGGGTGCAGGCGCTGCACGCCGCCGGGCACGCCGGGCAGCTGCTGGCCACCGACGTCAATGCCCGCGCCCTGGCCCTGGCGGCGGCCACCTTCGCGCTGAGCGGCGTGCCGGCCGAGCTGCGGCCCGGGGCGTGGCTGGAGCCGGTGGCCGGCGAGCGGTTCGACCAGATCGTGTGCAACCCGCCGTTCGTGGCCGGCCCGCCCCGGGTGCGGCACACCTACCGCGACTCCGGGCTGGCCGGCGACACCGTGGCCGCCCGGCTGGTGGGTTCGATCCCCCGGCACCTGGCCGACGACGGGGTGGCCCAGCTGCTGGCCTGCTGGCTGCACGTGCGCGGCGAGGACTGGCCGGACCGGGTCACCTCGTGGCTGCCCACCTCCCCGGGGGTGGACGCCTGGTTCGTGCAGCGCGAGGTGGCCGATCCGGCGCTGTACGTGGGTACCTGGCTGCGCGACTCCGGCCTGGACCCGGCCTCGCCCGCCGCCCGCCGGGAGGCCGAGGAGTGGCTGGCCTGGCTGTCCGCCAACGAGGTGGAGGGGGTCGGCTTCGGGTTCATCACCCTGCGCCGCACCGACTCCGAGCCGACCGTGCTCTGCGAGGACCTGCTCGGCGCATCCCAGGGCCTCACCGGGGACGAGGTGGGCGGCTGGCTGGACCGGGTGGCCTGGCTGCGTTCGCACTCGTCCGACGCCGCGCTGCTCGGCTCGGTCCTGACCCTGGCCCCGGACGTGCTGCTGGAGCAGCTCTCCGGGCCCGGGGCGGACGGCTGGGCGCCGGTGGCCTCGGTGGTGCGCCGGTCGGACGGGCCGGGCTGGGCGCACGAGGTGGACGGGCCGGCCGCCGCGCTGCTGGCCGGCTGCCAGGGCGCGCTCCCGCTGGGTGACCTGCTCGAGCTGCTGGCCGCCGGGCACGACCGCCCGGTGGACGAGCTGGTCGCGGCCACCCTGCCGGCGGTCCGCGAGCTGATCCGGCACGGGCTGCTGAACCCGTGAGTGAGAAGTACCGCTATAGCGATCATTTCCACTCACGGGTCGCGGCATGAGGGCCGTGGCCGCGCGGGTGACGTCCGCCGCGGTCCGGGTGGACGGTGAGGTGGTCGGCGAGATCGCCGGGCCGGGGCTGCTGGTGCTGCTCGGCGTGCACCGCGACGACGGCCCGGCCCAGGTCGAGACGATGGCCCGCAAGCTGCACGAGCTGCGGCTGCTGCGCGACGAGCGCTCGTGCGCGGACACCGGCGCCCCGCTGCTGGTGGTCAGCCAGTTCACCCTGTACGGGGACACCCGCAAGGGCCGGCGGCCGTCCTGGTCGGCGGCCGCCCCGCCGGAGGTCGCCGAGCCGCTGGTGGAGGCGGTAGTGGCGGCGTTGCGGTCACGGGGCGCGCATGTGGAGACCGGCCGGTTCGGCGCGATGATGGCCGTGGAGTCGGTGAACGACGGCCCGTTCACCCTGCTCGTGGAGACCTGACCGGCGGCCCGATATCCACTGGTGATCGGGCACTCGGTGACGTCGAGTACGCATGTCGCACACTCAGCGTGACCAGCGGGCCGGGTGGCGGAGAGCACGGCCACACACACGGACGACCCGGGAACGAAAACCTCCCTCATCACGTTCACACGGGGTGAGACCGCAACGGCCAGTACCGCCGAGCGGGACATGAGGGAGGGACCGCGAATATGACCGCCCCTACGACCGCACTGAACAACAGTCGCGGGGCACGCAAGCCGTCGAAGGCCCAGCCCTCGGCGGCCCCGAAGCTCCGTCCGGAGACCCCGGACCTGGAGCCCACCGCCGAGGACCTCGACGCGCAGAGCCCGGCCGCCGACCTGGTCCGGGTGTACCTGAACGGGATCGGCAAGCGGCCGCTGCTGACCGCCGCCGAGGAGGTCGACCTGGCCAAGCGGATCGAGGCCGGCGTCTTCGCCCGGCACGTCCTGGACACCGATCCCGACCTGTCCCCCACGCACGCCGCCGACCTGCGGGCCGTGGCCCGGGACGGCGACGCCGCCCGGAACCACCTGCTCGAGGCCAACCTGCGACTGGTGGTCAGCCTGGCCAAGCGCTACACCGGCCGGGGCATGCCGCTGCTGGACCTGATCCAGGAGGGCAACCTGGGCCTGATCCGCGCGGTGGAGAAGTTCGACTACGCCAAGGGCTTCAAGTTCTCCACCTACGCCACCTGGTGGATCCGCCAGGCCATCACCCGCGGCATGGCCGACCAGGCCCGCACCATCCGGCTGCCCGTGCACCTGGTGGAGCAGGTCAACAAGATCTCCCGGGTGAAGCGGGACCTGCACCAGAAGCTCGGCCGCGACGCCACCCACGAGGAGATCGCCGAGGAGTCCGGCATCCCGGTGGAGAAGATCGCCGACCTGCTCGACCACTCCCGCGACCCGGTGAGCCTGGACATGCCGGTGGGCAGCGAGGAGGAGGCCCCGCTCGGCGACTTCATCGAGGACGGCGAGGCCACCGACGCCGAGACCACGGTGATCTCGCACCTGCTGCACGAGGACCTGCGCCGGGTGATCGCCACTCTGGACGAGCGCGAGCAGAACGTGATCCGGATGCGCTACGGCCTGGACGACGGCCAGCCGCGCACCCTGGACCAGATCGGCCGCCGCTACGGGCTGTCCCGCGAGCGGGTGCGGCAGATCGAGCGCGAGGTCATGGCCAAGCTGCGGGTGGGCGCGCGCGCCGACCGGCTGCGCGCCTACGCGTCCTGACCGCCGCCTGCCCCTGGGCGGCACCACCCTCCGTACAAGACAGCGGCCCCGGACTCCTCGATCAGGAGTCCGGGGCCGCTGTCGTTCGCAGGGTTCGTCCGCCGGGTTTCGTCCGCCGGGTTTCGTCCGCCGGGTTTCGTCCGCCGGGTTCGTCCGCCGGTTCAGGAGCGGACGACCACCACCGGGCACGGCGCGTGGGTGACCAGGTGCTGGCTCACCGACCCGATGAGCATGCCGGCCAGCTCCCCGTGCCCCCGGCTGCCGACCACGAGCAGGTCGGCGCCGACCGCCGCCTCCATCAGGACCTGCGCGGGGGCGCCCTCCAGCACGTGCCGGTGCACCCGGGGCAGGTCCCGGGGCTCGACCTCGGCGGCGATGGTCTCGTCGAGCATCTGGCCGGTGGCGGCGATCGGGTCGCTGTCTCCCATCGGCACGTAGCCCCAGGTGGAGGCCCAGCTCCACACCCCGATCACGTCCAGCCGGGCATCGGTGATCCGGGCCTGACGCACGGCCCAGCCGAGCGCCTCCCGCGAGTGCTTCGAACCGTCGACCCCGACGATGATCCGTTGCGACATGGCGTGCATCCCTTCATCCCGGGACGGGTAGCCGGACCGCCCACTATTTCTTTAGCTACGCTAATTTTACGCCCGCTTCGGGTGGTCGGACCGGGATGCGCGGACCGAGGGGTGATCCCTCGATCACAGGACGCCGCCCCGCACAGCCCGTCCGGCACCGCCCGTCCGGCACCGCCCGTCCGGCACCGCCCGTCCGGCACCAGCGGCTCGGCACAGCTCGTCCGGCACCGCCGCACAGCGCCGGCGGCTCGGCACAGCTGGTGCGGCGGCTGTGCCGAGCAACGCGCGTTGTGCGGTGCCGGGGACGGGCGTCGAGTACCGTCCTCGTCGTGCCTGAGTTCAGCCCCGTTGACGTCCTTCCCCTCGGTCCGGATCAGACCGAGTACCGCCGCTTGGAGATCGGTGGGGTCTCGACGCTGACCGCCGGCGGGCGGGAGTTCCTCACGATCGACCCGGCCACGATCACCGCGGTGGTGCGCGAGGCGGTCAAGGACATCTCGCACCTGCTGCGGCCCTCGCACCTGGCCCAGCTCCGCTCCATCGTGGACGACCCCGAGGCCAGCCCGAACGACCGGTTCGTGGCCACCGACCTGCTGCGCAACGCCTGCGTGTCGGCCGGTGGGGTGCTGCCGATGTGCCAGGACACCGGCACCGCGATCGTGATCGGCAAGCGCACCGAGGGGGTACTCACCGGCGGCGCGGGTCACGAGACGGACGAGGCGGCGATCTCCCGGGGCGTCTACGAGGCCTACCAGGAGCTGAACCTGCGGTACTCGCAGATGGCCCCGGTGACCTTCTGGGAGGAGAAGAACACCGGCACCAACCTGCCGGCCCAGATCGAGCTGTACCACGCCCCCGGGGACACGCCGAAGTACGAGTTCCTGGTGATGGCCAAGGGCGGCGGTTCGGCCAACAAGACCTTCCTCTACCAGGAGACGAAGGCGGTGCTGAACCCGAAGAAGCTGGCCACGTTCCTGGACGAGAAGCTGCGCTCGCTGGGCACCTCGGCCTGCCCGCCGTACCACCTGGCCATCGTGGTCGGCGGCATGTCGGCCGAGTTCAACCTGAAGGTCGCCAAGCTGGCCTCGGCCCGCTACCTGGACACCCTGCCTTCGGTGGGCGACGGCTCGGGCGCGGCGTTCCGGGACCGCGACCTGGAGGCCCAGGTACTGGAGCTGACCCGGAACTTCGGCATCGGCGCGCAGTTCGGCGGCAAGTACTTCTGCCACGACGTGCGGGTGATCCGGCTGCCCCGGCACGGCGCGTCGGTGCCGGTCGGGGTGGCGGTGTCCTGCTCGGCCGACCGCCAGGCCAAGGCGAAGATCACCGCCGACGGGGTGTTCCTGGAGCAGCTGGAGCGGGACCCGGCCCGGTTCCTGCCGGACGTCACCCACGACGAGCTGGACGAGTCCGGCTCGGACGACAACGCCGACGTCGTCCAGGTGGACCTGAACCGGCCGATGTCGGAGATCCGGGCGCAGCTGTCCGAGCTGCCGGTGAAGACCCGGCTGTCGCTGACCGGCCCGCTGGTGGTGGCCCGGGACATCGCGCACGCCAAGATCGCCGAACGGCTGGACGCCGGCGAGCCGATGCCGGACTACCTGCGCGACCACGCCGTCTACTACGCCGGCCCGGCCAAGACCCCCGAGGGCTACGCGTCCGGCTCGTTCGGCCCGACCACCGCCGGCCGGATGGACTCCTACGTGGCCCGCTTCCAGGAGGCCGGCGGCTCGCTGGTGATGCTGGCCAAGGGCAACCGGTCCAAGCAGGTCACCGAGGCGTGCGCCGCGTTCGGCGGCTTCTACCTGGGCTCGATCGGCGGCCCGGCGGCCCGGCTGGCCCAGGACTGCATCAAGCAGGTGGACGTCCTGGAGTACCCGGAGCTGGGCATGGAGGCGGTCTGGAAGATCGAGGTGGTCGACTTCCCGGCGTTCGTCGTGGTGGACGACAAGGGCAACGACTTCTTCGCCTCGACCAGCCAGCCCACCCTGCAGGTCAGCTTCCGGTGAAGGGCGATCCCGACGGCGCGACGCTCGAACGGATCGACGAACTGGCCCGGACCGCGGCCCGGGACGACAGTGACGAGAACCTGGGCGCGCTGTGGCGGGCCGTGCTCGCGCTGGAGCAGTGGTGGTTCGCCATGCGCTGGGAATCGGACGCGCCGAAACACGTCATCGGCGCGCACGAGGGTCGCGGCTACCTGTTCGGCTTCACCTGCAGCGGGCGGGCCAACGAGTTCGCGGTGACCCACGACCTCACCGACGACGAGGGTCACACGCTCGTGCTCAGCATGACCCCGGACGCGGTGATCGACGCGGCCGCCGCGTGGGCCGCCGATGGGATCTACGCGATCACCTTCGACCACGATCTGACCGGCTTCCACCAGCCGGTGGCCAATCTCGAGGCCTTCCGCGCCCGCATCCGCGCCGAGTAGCCGGCCCCACCCGAGTCCCGGCCCCCGCCCGAGTCCCGGCCCCACCCCCGCTGATCACAAAGCGTAACAGCGCAGTAGCGCGAAGTTACCGCTGAGAGCCGCCATCAGCCATCTCCCGTTCGGCGAGTCGTCACCCGAACGGAGCAGCGTCTCCGCCGCTGACTGCTCCGACCGGGCGAAGCCCGGGGTCGGAGTCCACCACGGATGGGGGAGACGACAGATGATCGAGGCGATGTCCCGGCGCGGGTTCCTGCGCTCTACAGCGGTCGCCGGAGCGGGTGTGGCGCTGATCGGGAGCACGGAGATGCTGCTCACCACGCCCCCGGCCGAGGCGCTGCCGCTGCCGCCGCTGCCGCCGCTGCCCGGGGGACTGGAGGGGTACGGCCCGCTGGTCCCGGATGTCGCGGGCCGGCTGGCGCTGCCGGTGGGCTTCACCTACAACATCGTGACCCACGCCGGGGTCACCAAGCTGGAGTCCGGCGAGCCGACGCCGCGCAACCACGACGGCACCGGCACGTTCGTGCGCCTGCGCGGCGGCACTGTACTGGTGAACAACCACGAGATCCGGGAGTCGGGGACCACCGCGCTGCCGGTGCCGAAGCTGGACGGCCTGACCTACGACCCGGCCGCCAACGGCGGCTGCACGGTGATCGAGGTCGACGCCAAGGGCAACCGGATCGCCGAGCGGGTCGGCATCGCCGGCACCGCGACGAACTGCGCGGGCGGGGTCACCCCCTGGCAGACCTGGCTGACCTGCGAGGAGATCGACGCCAAGGCCGGGTCGGGGGGCTTCACCAAGGACCACGGCTACGTCTTCGAGGTCGACCCGTACGTCCGGAGCGCCAACAAGGACCCGAAGCCGATCAAGGCGCTCGGCCGGTTCGAGCACGAGGCGGCCGCGGTCGACCCCCGTCGGGGTCACATCTACCTCACCGAGGACTCGGCCAACCCCAACGGCCTGCTCTACCGGTGGGCCCCGCCGTCCGACTACCGCGCCGGGCGGGGCCGCCTGCGCCGGCTCGGCGACGACGCCGGCGAGCTGGCCGCGATGAAGGCGTTCGACGGGTCCGGCAAGCACGTGCCCGACCTGTCGCTGGCCACCAAGGTCGGCACCCGCTACCGCGTCGAGTGGGTGCGCATCCCCGACCGGGACGCCAAGTCCACGCCGACCCGCAAGCAGCTCGGGGACGGCGACATCACCCGGTCCCGCAAGCTCGAGGGCGCCTGGTGGGCCGGCGGGGGCGCCTACATCGTCTCCAGCTTCGCCCGCGCGGAGAGCCCGGTGGTGCACGACGGGCAGGTGTGGTTCTACGACCCGGCCCAGCGCACCCTGACCCTGCGGCTGCTGTTCGCCAAGAACCCCACCCCGGACCTGGACGTGGCGTTCGACGGCCCGGACAACATCTCGATCTCGCCGTACGGCAACGCGATCATCGCCGAGGACGGCGAGGGCGTCCAGCACCTGATCGGCGCCAGCCCGAGCGGCAAGACCTTCCCCATCGCGCGCAACGACTTCCAGGACGCGACCAGGAACGTCGAGTTCACCGGGCCGGTCTTCTCCCCCGACCTCCGCACCCTGTTCGCCAACATCCAGGAGCCGGGCTACATGTTCGCCATCCGGGGCCCGTGGCGGCACATCCCCTGAGTCAGCCCAGCCGGCGGGGGCCGTCGTCGTCCCTCGTCGGCGGCGGCCCCAGGGTGATCGAGGCGCCGGTCACCGACACGCCCCCGGGCGCGGCGAGCACCGGGTCCAGCCGCAGCGACCGCACCTCGGGCAGGTCCTCGGCCAGGCAGCTCAACCGCACCGCCAGGTCCTCCAGCGCGGCCAGGTCGGCCGGCGGGCGACCACCCCAGCCCGTCAGCAGCGGCGCCGCCCGGGGCGCCCGGACCAGCCGCCGGGCGTCGTGGTCGGACAGCGGTACCACCTGGTAGGCCCGGTCGCCGAGCAGGTCGGTGGCCAGGCCGGACAGCCCGAACGACAGCACCGACCCGAACGACGGGTCGTCGTGGATCTCGAACACGCACGAGGGCCCCCTCGGTGCCATCCGCTGCACGTACAGCTCGGGCCGGCCGGTGACCTCGACCAGCTCCGCGTACGCGCGTTCGACGGCCGCCGCCGAGTCCAGGTCCAGCCGGATGCCGACGAGGTCCGGGGTCTGCCAGCGCCGGCCGACACCCTTGAGCGCCACCGGGTGACCCAGCTCGGCCGCCGCCGCGATCGCCGCCGCCGGGGCGGACACCAGCCGGAAGCTCACCACCTCGACGCCGTAGCAGGCCAGCAGCGCGCTGACCGCCTGATCGTCGAGCTCGGTCGCCCCGGGGCGCGGCCCGGCCCGCCGCGCGGCCACCAGCTCGGTCGCCCCGGGGGGCGGTCCGGTCAGATGCGCGGCAACCAGCTCGGTCGCCCCGGGGGCCGGTCCGGTCAGATGCGCGGCAACCAGCTCGGTCGCCCCGGGGGCCGGTCCGGCCAGGCGCGCGGCGACCAGCTCCGTCGCCCGGTCGCGGTCCAGCCCGGGCGGCCGGAGGTACTCCCCCACGGGTTCGTCCCGCCAGCGGGCGTACCGCAGCACCCGGGCCAGCGCGGCCACCGCCCGTTCCGGGCTGGAGTAGCTGGGCACCGACCCGCGCGCCGGCCGGCCGTCCGGCCCCGGGACCGCCAGCTCGGCGGGTATCCCCTCCACCGCCAGGAACGTGCTCAGCACCGGCTTGCCCGCCTCGGCGGCGTGGACGGCCGCATCCCGCAACGCCCGGGCGTACTCCACCCCCGGGGTGGCGACCGGAGGCACGAACACCGCCACCAGCGCGTCGTTGCCCCCGTCGCGGGCGGCGGCGGCCACCGCGGCGGCGAACCGGGCCGGGTCGGCCTCCGCGCCGACGTCCACCGGGGCCCCGGCCGGGACCAGCCCCTCGTCCCGCAGCGCGTCGGTGACCAGCAGGCCGAGCGCGGTGGAGTTACCGACCACCGCGACCCTCGGCCCGGACGGCAACGGCTGGTGGGCCAGCAGCAGGGCGGTGTCGAACAGCTGGGCCACGGTCTGCACCCGGATCACCCCGGCCTGCTCGAACAGCGCCTGCACGCTGGTCTCGTCGACCGGGACGGCGGTGCGGCCGGACACCGCCCCGGTGAACCGGCCGCTCTTCACCGCGACCACCGGGGTGCGCCGGGCCAGCCGCCGGGCCAGGCGGGCGAACTTGCGCGGGTTGCCGAAGGTCTCCAGGTAGAGCAGCACCACCTCGGTGGCCGGATCCGTCTGCCAGTACTGCAGCAGGTCGTTGCCGGACACGTCGGCCCGGTTGCCGGCGGAGACGAACGTCGACAGCCCCAGCCCGAGCCGGCTGATCCCGTCCAGGATGGTGATGCCCAGCGCCCCGGACTGGCAGAAGAAGCCGACCCGGCCGGCCGGCGGCAGCCCGGTGGCCAGGGTGGCGTTCAGCGACACCGCCGGGGCGGTGTTGGCCACCCCGAGCGCGTTCGGCCCGATCACCCGCATGCCGTGCGCCCGGGCCTGCTCGACCAGCCGGCGCTGGGCGGCGGACCCGGGGCTCTCCCCGGCCCGGCTCTCCCCGGCGTCGGCGACCCGGGCGTCGCCGGCATCGGTCCGGGCGTCCCCGGCGTCGGCGAAACCGGCGCTGAGCACCAGCAGCGCCTGCACGCCCTTGGCCAGGCAGGAGTCCATCACCTCGTCCACCCCGGCGGCGGGCACCGCGACCACCGCCAGGTCGACCTCGTCGGGGATGTCGGTCACCGACGGGTAGGCCCGCACCCCGCGCACCGACCGGGCGTCCGGGTTGACCGGGTAGACCGGGCCGGTGAAGTCGGCGCGCAGCAGGTTGGCGAACACCGCGTGGCCGATCTTGGCCTGGTCGGTGGAGGCCCCGATGACCGCGACCGAGCGCGGGTGCAGCAGGTTGTGCACGCTGCGCGCCTCGGCCCGCTGCTCCCGGGCGTCGCGTACGGCCAGCGACCGCTCGGTGGGGTCCACGTCGAACTCCAGGTGCAGCTCGCCGTGCTCGTAGCGCCGGCTGACCTGGTAGCCGGCCTGCTGGAACACCGTGACCATCTGCCGGTTCTCGGCCAGCACCTCGGCCTCGAACCGTTCGATCCCGCGTTCCCGGGCCGCCGCCGCGAGATGCTCGAGCAGGATCGACCCGAGCCCCCGGCCCTGGTGATCGTCCCGGACCACGAACGCGACCTCGGCCGACCGGGTGTCGCGGTCGCCATGATCCAGCCGGATGTAGCGGGCCACGGCGACGATCTCGTCCCCCAGCACGGCCACGAAGGCCACGTGATCGTGCTGGTCGACCCGGGTGAAACGGATCAGCTCCTGCTCGGACATCCGCGGGTGCGGGCCGAAGAACCGCAGGTAGCGGGTGCGTTCGGAGAGCTTGGCGTGGAAGTCGGTCAGCTCGGGCGCGTCGGACGGGCGGATCGGGCGCAGGTGCACCACCCGGCCGTCCGAGGCGACCACGTCGGCCTCCCAGGCCTGCGGGTAGACCCCCTCCCCCGCCGGCCCGCCCCCGCCGACCGGGCCGTCGGACACCGGGCCGCCGGACATCGGGCCGTCCGACACCGGGCCGTCGGACACCGGGCCGTCGGACACCGGGCTCAGTCCCGGGGGTCGTGCGGGTCCAGGCCGTGCAGCGGGAACACCGCGCGGCGGGTGGCCAGGACCGCCTCGTCCACCGGGTGCCCCCCGGTGCCCCACGGCTCGTACGCCACCTCGACGCCGTCGCCCATCGACGCGGGCAGCGGCCGGGTGGTGAGCCCGGCGGCGTGCGCGGTCCATTCGGCGGGCAGCGGAGTGGCCGGGTCGACGTCGCGGTCCAGCACGGTGGCGAGCAGGTGGGTCCACGAGCGCGGCACCACCCGGAACAGCCCGTACCCGCCGCCGCCCAACGCCAGCCACTTGCCGTTCGAGTGGCGGCCGGCCAGGTCCCGCAGCGTCCGGTAGATCTCCCGGTGGCCGTCCACCGACAGGCTCAGCTCGGCCAGCGGGTCCTCGTGGTGGGTGTCGGCCCCGCACTGGGTGACCAGCACCGTCGGCCGGAACGAGGCCAGCAGCGACGGCACCACCGCGTGGAAGGCGCGCAGCCATCCAGCGTCCCGGGTGCCCGGCGGCAGGGCCAGGTTGACCGCCGTGCCCTCGGCCTCACCGACCCCGATCTCGGTCGGCCACCCGGTGCCCGGCCACAGGGTGAGCGGGTGCTGGTGGACCGAGATGGTCAGCACCCGGGGGTCGTCGATGAACGCGGCCTGCACGCCGTCCCCGTGGTGGACGTCCACATCCAGGTAGGCCACCCGCTCGGCGCCGTGGTCGAGCAGCCAGGAGATCGCCACCGCGCAGTCGTTGTAGACGCAGAAGCCGGCGGCGGCGTCGGCCATCGCGTGGTGCAGGCCCCCGGCGATGTTGATCGCCCGGTCGGTGCGGCCCTCGGCGATCTCCCGGGCGGCCAGCAGCGAGCCGCCGGTGACCAGCGCGGACGTCTCGTGCATCTGGGGGAAGATCGGGTTGTCGGCGGTGCCCAGCCCGTGCCCGCCGCGCCAGAACGGATCCTCCGGCGCGGTGCGCACCGCGCTCAGGTACCCCGACCGGTGCACCCGGAGCAGCTCGTCGTCGGAGGCCGGGTCCGGCGCGGCGAGCGGCACGTCGTCGAGCACCCCGAGCCCGCGCGCCAACCGCATGGTCAGATCCAGCCGGATCGGGTCGAGCGGGTGGGTGTCGCTGAGCTGGTAGTCGAGGAAGTCGGGCGTCCACACGACGGTTGCGCTTGTCGTCACCCCCAGCACGGTAGGCGCTCCCTTCCGGCTCCGCTCAGCCCCTGGTCAGGTCCCGCCGGGCTCGGGTCCGGTGGCGGCGGGCCGGTGCGGCTGCCCGCTCCACTCCGACCACGAGCCGGCGTACAGCGCGGCCGGGGCGTCCGGCGGGCGCAGCCCGGCGTACTCCAGCGCGAGCACCACGGAGCAGGCGGTGACCCCGGACCCGCAGTAGGCGCCGACCGGGGTGTCCGGGCTGACGCCGAGGCCGGCGAAGCGCCCCGCCAGCTCCTCGGGGGTTCGCCAGTGGCCGTCCGGCCCGAGGTGCTCACCGAACGGGGCACCGCGGGCCCCCGGGATGTGCCCGGCCCTGGGGTCGACCGGCTCGGTGTCGCCCCGGTAGCGGGCGGCGGCCCGGGCGTCCAGCAACACCCCGGTCCCGGCCAGCGCTCCGGCGGCGTCCGCGTCCAGCACCGGCATCGCCCCGCCCCGGCCGCCGAGCTCCCCCGGTGCGGGGACCCGGGACTCCCCGGTCGCGACCGGGTACCCGCCCGCCACCCAGGCCGCCCAGCCCCCGTCGAGCACGGCGACCCGGTCGGCGGGGAGGCCCAGCCAGCGCAGCAGCCACCAGGCGCGGGCCGCGACCGAGCCGTCGGCGTCGTCGTGGGCAACCACGACCGAGTCCGCCCCGACCCCGGCGGCCGCGAACACCCGGGCCAGGTCCTCGGCGGCGGGCAGCGGGTGCCGGCCACCGGACCCGGGGGCCGGCACCGGGGGCCCGGCCAGCTCGGTCCCCAGGTCGAGGAACACCGCGCCCGGGATGTGCCCGGCGAGGTGGTCGGGCCGGGCCGGCGGACCACCGAGGCGCCAGCGGACGTCGAGCACCACGGGTGGCTCCGGACCGGCCAGCAGCTCGGCCAGCCGGTCGGGTCGGATGAGCGGGGACACGCCGACCATCCTGCCCCTCCCGGCCCGGGTGTGCCGTCACTCACCGTGCCGTGCCGCCGATCGGGTAGCGCCCGACCGCTACCCCGAGCAACGGATACCATGGAGGGGAAGGAAGGGCGGCGGCCGTGAACGAGCTCATCGACACCACCGAGATGTACCTCCGAACCATCTACGAGCTGGAAGAGGAGGGCGTCGTACCGCTGCGCGCCCGCATCGCCGAGCGCCTCGCGCAGAGCGGCCCCACGGTCAGCCAGACCATCGCCCGGATGGAGCGGGACGGCCTGGTGGTGGTGGCCGGCGACCGGCATCTGGAGCTCACCGACACCGGTCGGTCCCGCGCGGTGTCGGTGATGCGCAAGCACCGGCTGGCGGAGCGACTGCTCGTCGACGTGATCGGCCTGGAGTGGGAGCACGTGCACGCCGAGGCCTGCCGGTGGGAGCACGTGATGAGCGAGCAGGTGGAGCGCAAGCTGATCCGGCTGCTGGACAACCCGACCGTGTCCCCCTACGGCAACCCGATCCCCGGTCTCGGCCAGCTGTCCCGGTCCGACGAGGACGACGACCCGGAGCTGCCGGTCCTCGAGCTCGGGCTGCAACGGCTGGACGAGTTCGCCCGGCGCGGCGGCGGCTCGGTCGAGGTGCGGCGCATCGCCGAGCACGTCCAGGCCGATCCGGACCTGATGACCGAGCTCAAGCAGTCCGGGATCGTGCCCGGGCAGAGTGTGGACGTCGGCTCCATCTCCCGGTTCGGTGACGCCGTCCCGGTCGGCGCCGTGGGCGACCAGGCGCAGGTCGCGCCGCTGATCGCGCACGCGGTGCTGATCCGCGCGCACTAGGGCGCCCACCGGGCCAGCGGGCCACCACCGGCGGTCCGATAGGGTCCGGGCGTGCGGTTGTTGGTGACCGGCGGCGCCGGCTACATGGGCAGTGTGTGCGCGGCTCACCTGGCGGATGCCGGGCACGACGTGCTGGTGCTCGACGACCTGTCCACCGGCCACCGGGACGCGGTTCCGGACGGCTGCGGGTTCGTCGAGGGGGACCTGGCCGAGCTGGCCCACCCGGTCCTGGCCGGCGAGCGCTTCGACGGGGTGCTGCATTTCGCGGCCAAGTCGCTGGTCGGCGAGTCGATGGAGCGGCCGGAGCTGTACTGGCGGAACAACGTGGTGGGCACGCTGCGGCTGCTCGAGGCCATGCGCGAGCACCGCACCCCTCGACTGGTGTTCTCCTCCACCGCCGCCACCTACGGCGAACCGACCCAGGTGCCGATCCCCGAGGACCACCCGACCGTCCCCACCAACACCTACGGCGCCACCAAGCTGGCCATCGACCACGCCATCACCGGTTACGCCACGGCCTACGGGCTGGCGGCGGTGAGCCTGCGGTACTTCAACGTGGCCGGGGCCCACGGCCGGTTCGGTGAGCGGCACGCGGTGGAGACCCACCTGATCCCGATCGCCCTGCAGGTCGCCGCCGGGCAGCGCCCGGAGCTGCAGGTCTACGGGGACGACTGGCCCACCCCGGACGGTACCTGCATCCGCGACTACATCCACGTCGACGACCTGGCCGAGGCGCACCTGCTGGCCCTCGACCACGCCGCCCCCGGCCGGCACCGGATCTTCAACCTGGGCAGCGGCACCGGCTTCTCGGTGCGCGAGGTGGTCGAGGCCTGCCGGACGGTGACCGGCCACCCGGTGCCCACCCGGAACGCCCCCCGCCGCGCCGGTGACCCGGCGGTGCTGATCGCCTCCAGCGAGCGGGCCCAGGCCGAGCTGGGCTGGCGGCCGACCCGTACCGACATCACCCGCATCGTGGCCGACGCGTGGGAGTTCACCCAGGGCCGCCTGGTCCCCTGATCCGGGCCGGCGCCCCGGTACCCGCCTCACGGGCGCGTCCGGCGCAGCATCCGCCCGGCCTCCGCCGCGCCCTCGGCGAACCAGCCGAGCAGGTCGTCCGGCCCGAGCCCGCCGTCCAGCGCGCTCCGGAACAGCTCACCCATCCGGTGCCCCGGCCAGGCCCGTAGAGCCCGGTCCAGGGCGATGCCGACCAGGGCGCCGTTTCCCCGGGCCAGGGCGGAGTGCGCGAGCAGCACGGCCGCCTCGGCGGACTCCGGGTCGGGCGACTCGCGGACCAGCGCCGTCCAGAGCCGCTCCGCGCCGGCGGCCAGCGGGCCGGGCACGAACCCGAACGCCGCGTCCCGCACGATCGGGTCGCTGAGGGCCTCGCACAACGCGACGACCGCCTCGTCGTCGAGCGAGCCGGCCAGCTCGGCGGCCGAGCCCGGACCCGCCGCCGCGCACCGCTGGACCCAGCCCCGGACCAGGGCGAACGCGTCCATCCCCGGGTCGAGGTCGGGGTCGGCGCCGGCGCAGCGGCGGTCGCAGAGCTCGTCGAGCCGGCGCGACCGGCGGGCCACCGCGGCGGGATCGGCCGGGGCGACCAGCCGCTCCAGGTCCTCCCGGCCGGGATAGGTGACGTGCCCGGCAGCGACCGTGGCGGCGGCGACCGCCGAGGCGGCCGGATCGGGCAGCACGCCCCGGGCGCCGGAGTCATAGCACCACCATCCCGCGCCGGCCGCGATCTCCGGTATCCAGAGGGCCGAGGACAGCGGGATCCCGAGCGCCCCGAAGGCGGCGCGGGCGGCCTTGACCAGGTCCCCTCGGGGCGGCCTCCGCCCACCGACCGGCCCACCGACCGGCCCACCGACCGGCCCACCTGCCGGCCCACCGGGTGGAGCGCCGACGGTCGCGCCGGGTCGGCCGTCGGAGCGGGTCCCGGACCTGGTCCGGGGCCGGCCGCTCCCGACGACCAGCACGACCACCTCCTCGCACCCGTCGCCGGCCAGCACCTTCGCCAGCCCCCGGGTGACCTCCGCGACCTCGGCGCGTGGCGGGAGGTCGATCCGGGAGACCAGACCGATCCGCCGGTCGACGATGCTGACCAGGACCAGCGAGTCCCTCGGATGGAAGCCCAGCAGGTACGGGACGGCCGTGAGGACCTCGACCGGGGAGTCCAGCCGCAGCCCGCCCCCGGCCGCCGGCGGGCCGTGCGTCCCGGTACCGCTGCCGCCGTACCCCCGGCCGTGACCCCCGCCGGGACTCTCGCCGTGCCACTCGCTGTGCCGCTCGCTCTGCATGGTCGCAGCGTGCGCGGATCGGCCGTCCGGTCTCCAGCCCGGTTCGGCGGCCTGTGGACAACCCCGGTGACTGTGGAGCGGGCGCGAGCCGTCCGGCGATGTCGTCAGGGTGCTCCGCTACCCTCCCCGGCCGCCGGCCCGGGAGCCACGTCTCACGGGGCCGAGCAGAACTCGTCGGTGTCGTCCATCCGGGCCTGGGTGGTCTTGTCGATCGGGCCGACCACCCGCTGCACGTCGAACCCCTCGATCCAGTCGCCGGTCGCGCCGTACCGCCAGCGGCCGTCGATGGAGAGCACCCCGTCGGTCCCCCGGACGAAGTGGAGCTCGACCTCCCCGGCGTTCGCCGGGGGCAGCCGGGTCGGCGCCTCGCACCACCAGCCGGTGAACACCCCGTTGGCCATGGTGCCCTGGAGGCTGCCGACGTGCAGTGGGTAGATGCCCCGGGTGACGCCCGTGCCGTCGGTCCACAGGTACAACCGGCCCCAGTCGCCGGACCAGTTGCCCTCGACGTCCCGCGGCCCGATCGCGCCGGACCCCGTCGACCCGGCCGACGACCCGGCCGGTGACGCGTCCTGTGCCTCCTCGAAGGCCGCGCATCCGGCGCAGGCCAGGACGGTGAGCACGGCGCCGGCGATCCGGCCGATACCCGGGGCGGCGATCCGGTGTGGCCACATGACCGGTGACGATACTGAGCGGAGGCCGGCCCGTCACCCGTTCCGGTGGACGGCGGCCAGTAGCTGCAGGTGGCAGGCCAGCCGCTCCCGGGGGTCGTCGAGGTCGATACCGGAGATCTCCCGGGCCCGGCGCAATCGGTAGCGCACGGTGTTCGGGTGCACGTTCAACGCGGTGGCCGCCGCGCCGACGTCGCCCAGCGCGTCCAGGTGGGCCAGCACCGTCGTGACCAGCCGGCCGGCGTCGTGCGCGACCAGCGCGGCCACCCCGGGGTGGTTCAGCTCGGGGCGGCCACCGAGCACCGCCACCGTCTCGGCGAGGAGCACCTCGGAGCGCAGCTCCCCGATGGTCGCCACCGCCCGGTCCCCGGCCCCCCGGGACAGCGCGTCCAGCACCCGGTCCACCTCGGCCCGGGCCGCCGGCAGGCCGTCCAGGGCCGGCGCCGGCCGCCCGAGCCCGGCACACACCGCGCCCCCGGCCCGCGACCGCAGCACCTCCACCGCGTGCCGCACCCAGGACAGCACCGGAGCCTGGGCGGGTGGGCGGCCGGGCGACTCCGCCGGCAGCACCGCGTACACCCGGTCCTCGACCGGGCCGACCAGCGCCTGCCGGTGATGCGCGGTGGCGTACACCGACACCAGCCCCAGCACCTGCTCCCGGTGCAGCTCGCGGGCGGGCGCGTCCGGGGTCGCCGGCAGGCCGAAACCGACCACCAGCGCGGGACACCCGGGGTCGAGCCCCAGCCGGCCCGCGACCAGGTCGGTGCTGGTCCGGCCGGTCAGCAGGTCGGCCACCAGGTCCAGCCGGGAGCCGCGGTCAGGGGTGCCCCCGGTGCGCCGGCGCAGGATCTCCACGGCGGCCAGCCGGGCCGCGCCCACCAGCGCCTCCGCCGCGCGCGGGGCGAACGGGGTGGCCCGCCGTTGCACCCAGATGGTGCCCAGGTACCGGGCGCCGGCCCGGATACCGACCGCGAGCCGGGGGCGCACACCGATCTCCGGGTGCTCCTCCACCGCCACCACCTGCTCCCCGGCCCGCAACCGGTCGAACACCCCCCACTCGCGCAGCATCCGCAGGTAGGGCTCGGGGCCCTGCCAGCCCAGGATGGACAGCCGGCGCAGCTCGTCGATGTCGGCGTCGTCGGAGCGGGAGTAGGCCAGCACCCGGTTGCCGACGTCCTCGATGGCCACGATGCCGCCGGTGGCCACGGCCAGGTCCTCGGCCAGCAGGTACAGATCCCCGGCGTCGGAACCCCCGGGTCCGCCCGGGCCGGGCAGCTCGGCCGCGTCCAGCCGCTCACCGAGCAGCAGCGCCAGCTGGTCCCACCGCACCTCCGGCCGGACCACCAGCAGCGGGACACCCGGATCGGCGAGACGGGGGTCGCCCTTCACCCCGACGGCGGCCGCACCGCCCCGGATCGCCGCCCGCACCACGGCCCGGGCCTCCCGCCCCCGGACCCCGATCACCAGCACCAGCTCGTCGTGGTGGTCCCGGGGATCGTCGTCCGGGTCCAGGATCGCCACCCCGGTGACCAGCGGTTCCGATCCGGGGACGGCATAGCGGTCGACCAGCACGCGGTCGATCCCGTCGAGCAGCCGGTCGAGCGGGACACCGTGCATGGCCTTGTCCGATCCGCCAAGAAGTAGACCCTCAGTCTAGCCGGACGGCCACAGCCAGAGGGCGAGGAGAACGGGCATTCTGCGGGCCTGGAGGTGCGCACACATGGACGCCGTCACCAACACCCCGCCACCGCGCAACGAGCCGGTGTACGACTACGCCCCGGGCACCCCGCGCCGGGCGAGCCTCACCGCCCGGCTCGCCGAGCTGGCCGAGGAGAAGCACGAGCTGACCCAGACCGTCGACGGCCAGCAGCGGTTCGGCGGCGGGTCGGTCACCGACGTCACCGCCCCGCACCGGCACGCCCACGTGCTGGGCCGCTTCGGCACCGCGACCGGCGAGGACGCCCGGGCGGCGGTGGAGGCGGCGTCGCGGGCCGCCGGTCCGTGGGCCCGGATGAGCTTCGACGACCGGGCCGCCGTGCTGCTGCGGGCCGCCGACCTGCTCGCCGGCCCGTGGCGGGACACCATGAACGCCGCGACGGTGCTCGGCCAGGGCAAGACGGTGATCCAGGCCGAGATCGACGCGGCCTGCGAGCTGGCCGACTTCTGGCGGTTCAACGTGCACTTCGCCCGCCAGATCCTCACCCAGCAGCCGGAGTCCGCGCCCGGCGTGTGGAACCGGATGGACCACCGCCCGCTGGAGGGGTTCGTCTACGCGGTCACCCCGTTCAACTTCACCGCGATCGCGGCCAACCTGCCCACCGCGCCGGCGCTGATGGGCAACACGGTGATCTGGAAGCCGTCCCCCACCCAGACCCTCTCCGCCTGGTACACGATGCGGCTGCTGGAGGCGGCCGGCCTGCCGCCCGGTGTGATCAACATGCTGACCGGGGACGGCCGCGCCGTGTCCGACGTGGTCCTGGCCGACCCGAGGCTGGCCGGGATCCACTTCACCGGCTCGACGGCCACCTTCCAGCACCTGTGGGGTCAGGTCGGGGCCAACCTCGGCCGCTACCGCACCTACCCCCGGCTGGTCGGCGAGACCGGCGGCAAGGACTTCGTGCTGGCCCACCCGAGCGCCGACGTGGACGTGCTGCGCACCGCGCTGGTCCGGGGCGCCTTCGAGTACTCCGGGCAGAAGTGCTCGGCCGCCTCCCGGGCGTTCGTCCCGCGCTCGGTGTGGTCACGGATGCGCGACGGACTCCTCGAGGAGGCCCGGGCGCTGCCGGTCGGTGACCCGGCCGACCTGGCCAACTTCACCGGCGCGGTGATCGACCAGCGCTCCTTCACCAAGCTGGCCGGGGTCCTGCACCAGCTCAAGGACGACCCGGCCTGCGAGATCCTGGTGGGAGGCTCGTGCGACGGCGCGGAGGGCTGGTTCGTCGAGCCGACCGTCGTGGCCTGCACCGACCCCGGGCACGACGTGTTCCGCACCGAGTACTTCGGGCCGATCCTGGCCGTGTACGTCTACGAGGACGGCGACTTCGACGACGTGCTCCGCCTGGTCGACTCCGGCGCGCCGTACGCGCTGACCGGCTCGATCATCGGCACCGACCGGGCGGCCATCGCGGCCGCGTCCGAGGCGCTGCGCTTCACCGCCGGCAACTTCTACGTCAACGACCGGCCCACCGGCGCGGTGGTCGGCCAGCAGCCGTTCGGCGGCGGGCGGGCGTCGGGCACCAACGACAAGGCCGGCTCGCCGCTCAACCTGCTGCGCTGGACCAGCCCCCGCTCGATCAAGGAGAACCTGAACCCGCCCACCACCAGCGGCTACCCGCACCAGGGATGATCATGCTACGAAGCACGCTGCTGGCCGCCGCCCGATCGGACCGGCTGCGCGCGGCCGCCGAGCGTTCCCGGCTGGCCCGCCCGGTGGTCGGCCGGTTCGTCGCGGGCGAGACCCTGGACGAGGCGCTGGCCACCGCCCGCGTGCTGGCCGCCGACCGGTACGTCTCCCTGGACCACCTCGGGGAGAACGTGGCCGACCGGGCCGGCGCCGACCACACCACCACCGCCTACCTGTCCCTGCTGCACCGGCTCGGCGCCGAGGGCCTCGCACAACGGGCCGAGGTGTCGGTGAAGCTGTCCGCGCTGGGCCAGGCCCTGGGCCCGGACGGCCCGGCGATCAGCCTCGACAACGCGGCGAAGATCTGCGCGGCGGCCGCCGAGGTGGGCACCGCGGTGACCGTCGACATGGAGGACCACGCCACCACCGACCGCACCCTGGACACCGTGCGCACGCTGCGCGGCGACTGGCCGGAGACCGGGGCGGTGCTGCAGGCCTACCTGCGGCGTACCGAGGCCGACTGCCGGGACCTGGCCGGGCCGGGCTCCCGGGTGCGGCTGTGCAAGGGGGCCTACGACGAGCCGGCCTCGGTGGCCTTCCGGGCGAAGCAGGACGTGGACGCCGCCTACCGCCGCTGCCTGCGGATCCTGATGGACGGCGCCGGCTACCCGATGGTGGCCACCCACGACCCGGCCCTGATCGCGCTCGCCCAGGACCTGGGCGGCGACCGGGAGTACGAGCTGCAGATGCTGCACGGGGTACGCCCCACCGCGCAGCGCGAGCTGGCCGCCACCGGGCAGCGGCTGCGGGTGTACCTGCCCTACGGCGCGGCCTGGTACCCCTACTTCATGCGCCGGCTCGCCGAACGCCCGGCCAACCTGGCTTTCTTCCTCCGCTCGTTCACGACCAGGCGGTAACGTCCCAGGTATGCCCCGCGTGCAACGGCGCACCGTCGACCTCTCCGCGTACCCGGACCTGGTGGTCATCTACCTGGGCATGCAGGCGTACACGCCGCGCGGGCTACTCGCCCTGGCGAGGCTGGGGCCGCAGATCCGCAAGGCGCACAGGTCGAACCCGGACGGGCTGCTGCGGCACGAGGACTTCGTGTTCCTGCAGTGGCCGCCGCACATCGCGTTCCGGCAGTACTGGCGCGACTTCGACACCATGGAGGCCTGGACCCGGCAGCTGCCCCACCAGCAGTGGTGGCGGGAGTTCCTGAAGAACTCCCGGGGCACCGGGTTCTGGCACGAGACGCACACCGCGGCCGGTATCGAGGCGGTGTACGACGACATGCACCACCCGCCCGGGCTGGCCACCTTCGCCGAGGTGGTCCCGGCGACCGGGCGGCGGTTCGGCAGCCGGGGCCGGCTGCGCGGGGAGGCCGCCGCGGTGGCCCCGGTGTACGACGAGGACGCCCTGCCCGGCTGAACCGCTGTGGGTCGAAGGGCGCACAGCCGGTGCCCCGAACGACGTAGTCCCGCACCTCCCGTCCGGGCGAACATCCGTGCCGACCAAGTTCGGCGGGGATGGCCGCCGGTGTCGTCACCGGCGGGCGGGGGTGGGGCGGATGGGGGCACGGCCGCGGGAGTGGATCCGCCGCTACCTGCCGATGGAGGTGGCCGGAACCGTGTTCGCGCTGGCCGCCGCGGCCACGGTGGCCCGGCTCGGCGGCGGCCCGGCGCACGCCGCCGTGGCCGGCACGGTCGCCGAGACCGTCGGCTTCTACGGGGTGGCCGCGTTCCTGGTCGCCCGCAACCACCCGACCCGCAGGCTCAGCCGCACCGCGCGGGACCTCGCGGTCGAGTTCGGGCCGGCCGAGGCGCTGGACAGCCTGCTGCTGCGGCCGGGCCTGATGTACCTCGGCGCCCGGTCCCTCGGCGACCTCACCGCCGGTGTGCTGGTCGGCAAGCTGGTCGCCGACGTGGCCTTCTACCTGCTGGCCATCGCCGGCCACGAGCTCGGCCGGCGTTGGTTCCCCCCGGCCCCGTCGCCCGAGCGGGAAGCCGAGCCGACATGACGGTGACCGGCACCCCGTACCTGCGGATGGACCTCGACGCGGTGGCCCGGCGGTACCGGGAGCTGCGCGCCGCGCTGCCCGGGGTCGCGCTGCACTACGCGATGAAGTGCAACCCGGCGGACCCGGTCCTGCGCCGGCTGCACCGGGAGGGCTGCGGCTTCGAGGTCGCCTCGCACGCCGAGCTGGTGTCGCTGGCCGGGATCGGGGTGGACCCGGGCGCGGTGCTGTTCAGCAACCCGGTCAAGTCGCCCGACGACATCGCCGGGGCGTACGCTGCCGGCCTGCGCCGGTTCGCCTTCGACAGCGTGGCCGAGGTGGACAAGCTCGCCGCCCACGCACCCGGCGCCCGGGTGTACGTGCGGCTGGCCGCGCCGGCACTGGAGAGCCGGGTGCCCAGCGAGGGCAAGTTCGGCGTCGGCCCCTCGGCGGCCGTCGAGCTGGTGCGCCGGGCCGACCGCGCCGGGCTGGAACCGTTCGGCATCGCCTTCCACGTCGGCTCGCAGATGCTGGACCCGGCGGCCTGGTCGCTCGCCATCGGGCAGGCGGCGGAAGTGGTCCGGGAGCTGGAACCGGACGGCATCCGGCTCCGGATGCTCGACATCGGCGGCGGCTTCCCCGCGTACTACGGCGAGCCGGTGCCGGACCTGGTCGAGTTCGGCGAGACCATCGCCAAGGCCGTCGACCGGTACCTGGCCTACCCGCTGGAGCTGGTCGCCGAACCGGGCCGGGTGCTGGTCGCCGAGGCCGGCGTGTTCGTCAGCTCGGTGATCGGCGTCGCGGACCGGTTCGGGGCCCGCTGGGTGCACCTGGACGTGGGCGCCTTCAACGGGCTGATGGAGGCGCTGGAGACGGGCAACGGGCTGCGCTACCCGATGTCCGACTCGCGGGGCTCGGCCGAGCGGCGGCCGGCCCACGTCACCGGGCCGTCCTGCGACAGCCAGGACACCATCCTCTACGACGTCCCGCTCTCGGCCGACCTGACCGTCGGCGACCGGGTGTACATCCACACCGCCGGGGCGTACTCCACCAGCTACGCCTCCCGGTTCAACGGCTTCGACATCCCGCCGGTGAGGTGCCGCCAGGGGTAGGGATTTCCCGCTGTTCGGAGCCGGTCACCGGTACCTACACTGCCGGACGTGCGGCTGCTGGAGCGGGATCAACCCCTCGACGTGCTGACCGGCCGGGCCGCCGGCGCGGCGGCCGGCCAGGGCACGCTGGTGCTGGTCACCGGGGAGGCCGGGATCGGCAAGACCGCCCTGCTGCGCCGGTTCGCCGAGCGGATCCGGCCCGAGCTCGACCCGCTGTGGGGGCTGTGCGACCCGCTGAGCACCCCGCGCCCGCTCGGCCCGCTGCGCGACGTGGCCGGCGACCTCGACGACGGCCTGGCCACCCTGCTGCGCGATCCGGGGACGGCCCCGTACGAGATCTTCGCCGCGGTGCACGACGCCCTGCGCCGCCGCCCGAGGGTGCTGATCGTCGAGGACCTGCACTGGGCCGACGAGGCCACCCTGGACCTGGTGCGGTTCCTGACCCGGCGGCTGGCCACGCTGCCGTTGCTGCTGGTGGTGAGCTACCGGGACACCGTCGACGCCGACCACCCGCTGCGCCCGGTGCTCGGCGACCTGGTGCGCTCCCCCGACATCCGGCGGCTGCCGCTGGCCCCGCTCAGCGTGGCGGCGGTGGCCGAGCTGCTGGACACCGGGTCGGACGGCGTGCGCGCCGGGCCGGACGGCGGGCACGCCGGGCCCGATCCGCGCGACGTGCACCGGCGCACGGCCGGCAACCCGTTCTTCGTCGCCCAGATCGCCGCCCAACCCGACGCGGCCCTGCCGGACAGCGTCCGCGACGCGGTGGTGGCCCGGACCGCGCTGCTCCCGGCGCCCGACCGGGCGTGGCTGGAGCTGCTGTCCTGCGCCCCCGAAGGCGTCAGCGGTCGGCTGCTGGCCGCGCTGGAGGTGCCCAGCGAGGTGGTCGGCACCCTGATCGCCACCGGGCTGCTCGAACGGCACGCCGCCGGGGTGGCCTTCCGGCACGAGATCGCCCGCACCGCCGTGCTGGAGGCGGCCGCCCCGGGGGCCGCCGCGCTGCACCGGCGGATGATCGAGGTCCTGGAAGGGATCGGTGGCGAGGCCAGCGTGCTGACCCACCACGCCGCGGCCGCCGGCGACGTCGAGCGGATCCTGCGGCACGCCCCGGTCGCGGCGGCCGACGCGGCCCGCTCCGGCGCCCATCGGGAGGCCCTGGCCTGCTACGAGCTGGCCCTGTCGCAGGTCGCCGGGGACGATCTGAGCACCCGCGCCGAGCTGCTGGAGGGGCTGTCCGACGAGCTGTACGTCAGCGACCGGCTGGCCGACGCCGTCGAGGCCCGCACCCGGGCGCTGGCCCTGCGCCGCGAGCTGGCCGACCCGGTCGCGCTCGGCGTCGGCCACCGGGCGCTGTCCGCGCTGGGCTGGTACGCCGCCGACCGGGCCTTCGCCGAGCACCACGACCGGGAGTCGGTGCGCCTGCTGGCGGGCGCCGGGGACCGTGCTGACCAGCGCCGGGAGCTGGGCTACGCGCTGGCCAACCGGGCCTACCTGGCCGCGCAGCGCGGCGAGGCCGAGGAGGCACTGCGCAACGGCGACCTGGCCCGGGAGATCGCCGACGAGCTGGGCGACGACGGGTTGCGGGCCACGGCGGCGGTCCCGGTGGCGGTGACCCGGGTGCTGCGCGGGGAGCTCGCCGCGCGCGACGACCTGCTGGCCGCGTCGGCCACCGGGCTGCGCGAGGGGATGACCGAGCTGGCCACCGGGGCGATGAGCAACCTCGGGCACCTGGACGTGGAGCAGGGCCGGCTGGCCGAGGCGGACGCGGTGCTGGCCGACGCGCTGACGGTCAGCGACGAGCGCGGGATCCGGATCTGCAGCGCCTGGCATCGCGGTACCCAGGCCCGGCTGCGGCTGCTCCAGGGGCGGTGGGCGGACGCCGAGCGGGACGCCCGGACCGTGCTGGACTCCGGCGGGAACCTGCCCCTGGGCCGGCTGTGGCCGCACCTGGTACTCGGGTTGCTCGAGGTGCGCCGGGACGCCCCGGAGGACAACCCGCACCTGGACGAGCTGTGGCGGCTGGCCCTGCGGCTCGACCAGCCCGGCAAGTTCGCGCCGGCGGTGGCCGCGCTGGCCGAGCAGGCCTGGGTGCTGCGCCGACCCGATCCCCGCCTGGACCGATCCCCGGCCGTCGACCTGGCGGGATGGTCGTTCACCGGCCGCGACCAGGCCCTGGAGCGGGCCCGGGCGTGGGCCCGGCGGCTCGCGGCGGACGGCGTCCAGGACCTCGGCCCGCTGGCCGGTCCGGGCCCGGCCGGGGTCACCGAGCCGGGGCCGGCCGGGGTCGCCGAGCCGGGGCCGGCCGGGGTCACCGAGTCGGGCCGGTACGAGCGGGCGATGACCGCCTGGGACGTCGGGGACCCGGCTGGCCTGAGCGCCGCCGTGGCCGACCTCGACGAGCTGGGCGCGCGGGCGGTGGCGGCCCGGTTCCGGGCGCGGCTGCGCGAGCTGGGCGTGCCGGTCCCCCGCGCGCCGGTGCCGCGCGCGCCGGTCGCCGGCACCCGGGCCAACCCGGCCGGGCTGACCGCCCGCCAGCTGGACGTGCTGTCGCTGCTGGTGGACGGCCTGAGCAACGCGGAGATCGCCACCCGGCTGGTCATCTCGCCGAAGACCGCCGACCACCACGTGTCGGCGATCCTGGCCAAGCTCGACGTGCGGTCCCGGGGCGAGGCCGCCGCCCTGGCCCGCCGGCTCGGCGTCTGACCTTCCGAGCCGGCGTCCTTACCCGCTGTGACCTGGGACGACGCCGCACGAGTGCTCACCCGCACCACGGTGCACGCAGCGGCTCGTAACCCGAACGAGTGAACTAGCTGAGGGCTTCATCGCGTGCCTCAAGATCGGTCGTTTCTCACTGCGAGACAACGTGAGATTACCCACAGTCACGGGGAGCATCGATGAACCGGATCCGCAGGATCACCGTCGCGGCGGCGATCGCCGGCCTGACCTCGCTCGGTACCGTCGGTGTCGCCCTGGCCGGCGACTACGGCGACAGCGGTGGCGGCGACGACAGCGACGACGGCCACCACAAGAAGCACGACGACAGCGACGACAGCGACGACCACAAGAGCAACAGCAGCTCGCGCCACGGCGACGATGACGACTCGTCCGAGGTGAGCATGCCGCCGATGGGTGACGGTTCGCTCGCGCACCTGGGCGACTGAGCCCGGCGGAACCGACCGTGCTGGTCGCCAAGCTCCGGGAGCTGATCGGCCGGGCCTCACACGCCCTGCTGCGGGCCCTGGCCGATCCGCACCCCGGCCCGGTCCGGGTGCGGATCCCGAAGCTCGAGACCGAGTCCGGCCTGGTCCGGCTGTCGGTCCGGGCCGACGGCACCTGGATCGAGGGCGAGGTCGGGAAGTCGGCCCTGCAGTCCGGCTGGTACGGCGTCAAACCGGGCCAGAACGGCACCGCCGTGATCATGGGCCACCGCGATCTGCGCGGCGAGATGGGCCCGTTCTTCTATCTCAACCGGCTGGCCGCCGGCGACACCGTCGAAGTCGATCTGGAGGACGGCTCCACGCTGGTGTTCACCGTGAGCACCGTGGAGTCCTTCCTCAAGGAGGGCCCGCAGCAGGCGAACGTCTCCCGGGTGTTCGGGAAGGCCGACCACCCCGCGCTACGCGTCCTGAGCTGCGGCGGCGCCTTCGTCGACGAGAAGATCGGCTACGAGGCGGCGCTGGTCGCCTTCGCCGACCTGACCGCGGTGCGGGCGCGCTCGCTCCGCACCCGCCTGCTGATCGGCGTGGGCTAGCCGCCCGCCGCGGCCGCCCGTCCCGGCTCCGGGTGCCCGGCGGCAACCGACCGCGGCGTCCAGGAACGCGCGGTTGGCCGGCACGTTGACCCAGTGGTACATCGGGTTCAACGGGACCAGCGCGGTGCCGTCGCGTTCGCGCCGGGCCACGGTGGCCCGCCAGGACCCGAGCTCGTCGAGCCCGTCGACCAGCCGTACCCCGTTGTACGGCTGGGTGAGGATGAGGTCGGCGCGGTAGCGCAGATCGACGAACCCGTGCCGGGCGCCGATGTCGGCGTAGGCGCACATGATCGCCCCGATGTAGCCGATGGCGGCGTCGGGCCGGCGCAGCAGTTCCCGCCGCTCGGCGGCCGACCGTCGGGGCAGGTACCCGGCCACCTCCACCTGCTTGGCCACCGGGTTCCCCTCCCGGCACAGCACCTGGCTGCGGTAGTGCACCTTGCCCGGGCCGCTGGCCCGCCCGCACCCCTTCAGCACCGGGGTGAAGTAGTTGGTGTTCCCCAGGGCCTCCCAGGCGATGGCCCCGGCGATGGCCCGGCGGTCGACGTCCCACCGGTCCTCGGCCGCCACCAGGTGATCCCGGTGCCGGACCAGCCAGCGGAAGACGCGGCGTTCGGCCTCACCGAGGTCCGGTTCGCCGGCCACCGGGGCCAGCTCCCACGCGGACCTCAGCTCGAAGGAGATCCCCAGCCGACCCCGGGCGACGGTCGCCCCGGCGAGGCGGTCGGTCATCGCCTTCACCGAGGCCCTCATGGCAGCCGTCACTCCGCATCCTCCCCGGCAGCCCCGGCGACCATCGGCTCGCGGAGCCGCTGGCGGCGACGGTGGTGACGTCATCCGGACCGGATGTTACCGCGAGAAGTCCCCGGTCCCGGCCGCTCGCCGGTCCCCGATCCGGGTCCGGACCGGGGTCGGGCCCCGCGTCAGGACCTGGCGGTCTCCGGGCCGAACTGGGCGGCGACCTCGACCACCACGTCGGCCGGGAAGCCCCCACGCCGGGCGTGCTCGCGGACCGTCTCGGCGTCGTCGGTCTCGTGCACGCAGTAGATCTTGTCGCCGGCCACGTAGCTGTGCCGCCAGGTGTACGCCACGCCGAGGCCGTCGACGACCTCGTTGGACTTGCAGGAGATCTCCCGCAGCTCGTCGGCGGTGAGCTTCGACGCGCCGGGGATGTTCCGCTCGATCAGGAAGGTGGTCATGTCGGTTGTCCGTTCTGTTCTCGGTGGTCTGAACACCGGGAACGCTACGGACGGGGCACACCCCGGCACATCGGGAGAACTCCCCATCCCGGTCCGGCGAGCACCTATCTCTAGCGGGTGGCGTCGACGATGAAGTCCCGGCCCAGGGCGAGCAGCACCCGGTCGGCGGTGAGCAGCTTCAACCCGGCGCGGTGGGCCTGCGCGACCAGCAACCGGTCGAAGGGGTCGTGCCGGACCAGTTCGGGGAAGTCCGCGATGGCCTCGGCGTCCGCGTGGGTCACGCTGAGCGCCGCGTACCCGGCGCTCGCCAGTTCCGCCGCGAGGTCGGACGGGGCGTCGACCTTCCCCAGCAGTCGCTTGATGGTCAGTTCCCACACGCTGACCGCGGAGACGTGCGTGCCGCCGGAGCCGGCGATCAGATCGCGCGCCGCCGACCCGAGCCGAGGGCTGTCGTCGAGCGCCCACAGCGCCACGTGACTGTCAAGAAGCAGCATCGGTATCGAAGTCGTCACCGTAGAACATGTGCAGGATCTCCGGATCCAGATCGTCGAACGTCTCGTCGTCGTACCGGATCCGGCCCTTGAGCGTGCCGAGCCGCACCCGCGACGCCTGGTGCGGGACCAGTTCGGCGATGGGCTTGCCGGCCTTCGAGATCACCACCCGCTCACCGGCGGCGACCTGCTCCAGCAGCCGCGACAGATGTGTCTTGGCTTCGTGGATGTTCACGTTGACGGTCACGCCCCGAGGCTAACCGACTGGACTAAGTCTAGTCGAGTTCGATGCCCAGCTCGGCCAGGCGGGCCCGGTAGCGTTCGACGCCGGCCAGCTTGACCTCCTCGTAGCCGCGGACGAGGTCGGCGGCCTCGGCGGCGGCCACCGCGGTGTCGTAGTTCCGCTCGGTCAGCTCGGCGGTGAGCCGTGCCACGAGCCCCGTGTACCCGTCCCGCAGGTCGCGTTCCAGCCGGCGGAGCGCGGTGTGGCCGAACGGGTCGAGCGGCGTGCCGCGCAGCCGTTTGCCCCGGGCCAGGCCGCGCAGCACCGGGCGCAGCCACGGCCCGAAGGCGATCTTGCGGTCCCGGCCGAGGGCCCGCAGCAGCGGCGGGTGCAGCCGGTAGCGCAGCCCGGTCCCGCCCGGCACCTCGGCGGCCAGCGCGGCCTCGAACGCCGGATCGGTGAGCAGCCGGGCCACCTCGTACTCGTCCTTGTACGCGGTGAGCCGGTGCAGGCCGCGGGCCACGGCCTCGCTGTAGCCGGACGCCTCGCCCAGCGACCGTTCGGCCCGCCAGGCGGCGGACACCACGTCCAGGTAGCGGCGGGCGGTGCGCGGCCCCTGGTAGGCGACCAGCTGGGCGGCCCGGATGTGCGCGAGCCGGCGGGTCTCCCCGGCCAGCTCGCCGAGGTCCACCCCGGCCGGCAGGTCCGGCAGCGCCGGCTCCCCGCCCGACCCGGCCCGGTCGAGTCCGGCCCCGTCGAGCCCGGCCCGGTCGAGTCCGGCCCGGTCGAGTCCGGCGCCGGCGGCGACCTCGCGGTCGAACCCGCCGGGGTCGGCCACCGCGACCCGACCCCAGCGGAACGCGGCGGTGTTCGCGGCCACCGCGACCCCGTTCAGCTCGATCGCCCACTCCACCGCCTCCGCCGACAGCGGCAGCACCCCGGCCTGGTACGCCACCCCGACCAGCAGGAACGTGGCCGGCATGGTGTCGCCGAACAACGCCCCGGCAGCGGCCGCCGCGTCGACGGTGACCACCGAGCCGCAGGTCGCCGCGATCCGGGCCACCAGGGCGTCGGTAGCCGGGGCGACCACGCCGGCGTCCCGCACCATCGAGCCGGTGGGCACCGACGCGGCCGACACGACCGCGCTGGTGGCGGGCCCGGCGAAGGCCAGGTTGCGGGCCTCCGCGCCGACCAGGGCGTCGAAGGCCAGGTAGCAGCCGGCCCGCCCGGCGCCGACCCGGTTGGCCGGGGCCAGCTGGTCGGGCGAGGACGCCAACCGCAGATGCGAGGTGACCGGTCCGGCCTTCTGGGACAGCCCGGTCTGGTCCACCCCGTGCACGGCCAGCCCGTCGTGCACGGCGGCACTGCCCAGCACCTGGTTGACCGTGACGATGCCGGTGCCGCCGATCCCGGCCAGGAACACGTCGACCGTGCCGACCAGCGGGGGCGTCCCCGGATCCGGCACCGCCGGCGGTTCGGGCCGGCTCCGGGCGACCGCCCGACCGGCGGGCGCCTGGACCGTGACGAAGGACGGGCAGTCGCCGTCCAGGCAGCTGTAGTCGGTGTTGCAGGAGGTCTGGTCGATCCGGGTCTTGCGGCCGAACTCGGTCTGCACGGGCTGCACGGACAGGCAGTTGCTCTTCGCCCCGCAGTCGCCGCAGCCCTCGCAGACCGCCTCGTTGATCACCACCCGGGTGGCCCGCACCGGGATCTCACCGCGCTTGCGCAACCGCCGCGACTCCGCCGCGCAGCGCTGGTCGTAGATCAGCACGGTGACCCCGTCGAGCCCGGCCAGCAGCCGCTGCGCCTCGTCCAGCCGGTCCCGATGCCACAGCTCGGCCCCTGGGGCGAGCGCGGGCAACGCCTTGTACCGCTCCGGCTCGTCGGCGCACACGATGATCCGCGCGACGCCCTCGGCGGTGAGCTTGCGGGTCAGCTCCGACACCTCCAGCCCGCCCTCGGCGTCCTGTCCGCCGGTCATCGCCACGGCCCGGTTGTAGAGCAGCTTGAAGGTGATCGACACCCCGGCGGCGACGCAGGCCTGCACCGCGAGCTGGCCGGAGTGGGCGAACGTGCCGTCCCCGATGTTCTGGAAGCAGTGCGGCCGGGTGCCTGAGACATCGGACGCCAGCAGCGCGGACTGGCCGATCCACTGCGCGCCCTCGCCGCCCATCTGGGTCAGCGACGACACCTCCGACCCGGGGCGGCCGATCATCGCCACCATGGCGTGGCAGCCGATCCCGCCGGCGTTCACCGAGTCGAGCCCGTCGGGCACCACCGTCGAGCGGTTGTGCGGGCAGCCGGAGCAGAAGTACGGGGTGCGGGCCACCGGCAGCAGCTCCAGGGTGGCCCTCGGCGGCCGCTCCGGGACCAGCTCCAGGCCGGGCCGGGCGGCCAGCACCCGGCGCATCGGTCCGGCCAGCGCGGCCGCCGTGACCTCGCCGAACACCGGGACCAGCGGCCGGCCGTCGGCGTCGGCGGACCCGATCACCTCGGGCGCGCCGGCCAGCCGGTAGAGCGCGTCCCGGACCGCCGACTCGACGAACTCGGTCTTCTCCTCCACCACCAGCACGGTGTCCAGCCCGGTGGCGAAGCGGCGCAGCAGGTCCCGCTGCACCGGGTGCACCGCGCCGAGCCGCAGCAGCCGGATCCCGGCGGCGCGCAGCGCGTCGTCGGTGTCCAGGCCGAGGTCGGCCAGCGCCTGCCGGGCGTCGGCGAACGCCTTGCCGGCGGCCACCACGCCCAGCCAGGCGTCGGCGATGTCCAGCTCGACGACGTTCACCGGGTTCGCCTCGAGGAAGGCCCGCAGCATGGCCCGTCTCGGCCCGTACAGCTGCTCCTCGGCGGCCACCGACGCCGGCGGCAGCAGCATCGGGGTCTGGGTGTAGGTCCACGGTCGGCCGTCCCACTCCAGCTCCGGCACGGTGATGTCCAGGTCAGCGGTCGAGCCGTCCAGCGTCCACACGCCGTCCGCCACGTCGGCGACGATCTTCATGCCGATCCACATGCCGGAGGCCCGGGAGGCGGCCACCGCGTACCGGCCCAGCCGGACGATGTCGGACGCGTCGCGCGGGTAGAACACCGGCAGCCCGAACCCGGCCAGCGCCCGCTCGCTCACGCACGGGATGGTGGAGGACTTGCAGGCCGGGTCGTCGCCGGCCAGCACCAGCACCCCGCCGCGCGGGTCGGCGCCGCAGATGTTGCCGTGCCGCATCGCGTCCCCGGCCCGGTCCACCCCGGGCGCCTTGCCGTACCAGACCCCGACCGCCCCGTCCACGCTCCGCGTCTTCCCCGGGACCTCGACCTGGCTGCCCCAGACGGCGGTCGCGGCCAGCTCCTCGTTGACCGCGGGGACCAGCGTGAGGCCCGCCGCCCCGACCAGCTCGGCCGCCCCGGCCAGGGTCTTGTCCAGGCCACCCAGCGGGCTGCCCTGGTAGCCGGAGACGAAGGAGATGGTGCGGCGATGGGCGGCCGCGTCGGCGGCGTGCTGCTCGACCAGGAGCCGGCCGATCGCCTGCACCCCGGTGAGCAGCACCGGCCCGGCCCCGGCCTGGTAGCGCTGGGCCAGCGTGAAGGTGTCCGGCTGCACACTCATGCCGGACACTCTGCCGCACCCGCCCCCGATGGGCACACGGCGTTCGGCTCCCGGCGGCTGGATCCCGGGCTTCCGCCCTGGCATGCTCGGCGCCGGCCACGGAAGCGCACCGACCGTGTTCGCCTGAGTCCGGCGGAGAGGAGGTGGATACATGGAGTCTCAGCTCGCCGTGTGGGAGACGCCCGAGTTCGACGAGATCGGCGTCGCCCCCGAGGTGACCATGTACATCGCTCAGTTGGAGGACTAGCGGGACGTGGGGCGGGCTCTGGTCCGCCCCACGCCTGGCGAGGCGGGGGACGACGATGTGGCTGCGGGTGCTCGGCTCGGCGGCGGGGGGCGGCTCCCCGCAGTGGAACTGCCGGTGCCCGGTGTGCGTCGCCGTCCGGTCCGGGGCCGCCCCGGCCCGAAGCCAGTCCTCGGTGGTGGTCAGCGCCGACCGACGACGGTGGTTCCTGATCAACGCCTCGCCCGACCTGCGCACCCAGATCGAGGCGTTCCCCGCGCTGCACCCGACGGACGGGCGGACCTCCCCGCTGGAGGCGGTCCTGCTCACCGACGCCGAGCTGGACCACACCCTCGGCCTGCTGCTGCTCCGCGAGGGCCGGGGGCTGACCGTGCACGCCACCCGGGCGGCGTACCAGACGATGCAGGACGGGACGGCGGTGCTGCGGACGCTCGCCCGCTACTGCCCGGTCGAGTGGCGGGCGGTGCAGCCCGGCGCCGAGGTGGAGCTGGCGGACGGCCTGAGCTACCGGGCGTTCGACGTGCCCACCACCAAGCGCGCGCGGTTCGACCCCGGGACGGAGGACGGTCGGGTGGTCGGCTACCGGCTGACCGACCGGGGCGGCGGGCGCCTGGTGTACCTGCCCGGGGTGCAGGCCCTCACGCGAGAGCTGCGCGCGGAGATCGACGGGTGCGACTGCCTGCTGATCGACGGGACCTGCTGGCGGGACGACGAGCTGGTCCGTCTCGGGCTGGCCGGTAAGACCTCCCGGGCGATGGGGCACCTGCCGATGGACGGCCCGGACGGCAGCCTCGAACAGCTCTCCGGGCTCGGGATCGGCCGGGTCGTCTACATACACATGAACAACACGAACCCGGTCCTCCTGGACGACTCGCCCGAGCGGCGGATCGTGGAGGCCCGAGGCATGGAGGTGGCCATGGACGGCCTCGAGGTCCGGATCTGATGACGACCACGACCGGCACCGACGACTTCGTCGAGACGCTGCGCGCGCACTCGCGGCGCTACCACGACCGGCACCCGTTCCACACAGCGATGAACGCCGGCCGGTTGAGCCCCGACCAGCTGCGGGGTTGGGTGGCCAACCGCTACTACTACCAGGAGAACCTCCCCCGCAAGGACGCGGCGATCCTGTCCAACTGCCCCGACCCGGCCGTCCGCCGGCGGTGGATCCGGCGCATCGTCGACCACGACGGCACCGTCGCCGGGGAGGGCGGCATCGAGGCGTGGCTGGACCTGGCCGAGGCGGTCGGGCTGACCCGCGAGGAGGTCCGGGACCACCGGCACCTGGTGCCCGGCGTGCGGTTCGCCGTCGACGCCTACGTGAACTTCACCCGGACCCGGCCGTGGGTGGAGGCGGTGGCGTCGTCGCTGACCGAGCTGTTCGCCCCCGACCTGATGGCCGAGCGGCTGGCCGCGTTCGAACGCTGGTACCCGTGGATCGACCCGACCGGCCTGGCCTACTTCCGGGCCCGCCTCGAGCAGGCCCCCCGGGACTGCGAGCACGCCCTGGAGGTGGTGACCGAGCACTGCACGACGCCGGAGTCCCAGGCCCGCGCGGTGGACGCGCTGTCGTTCAAGTGCGACGTGCTGTGGGGCCTGATGGACGCCATCGACCAGGCCTACCGGGAGTGAGCCCGGTGTCCGAGGCCGACCGCCCCCGGCTGGCTCGCCACGTCCGGCTGACCTACGACGCGTCCCGCGACCGGCACGTGCTGCTGCTCCCGGAGACGGTCGTGGTCCTCAACCGCACCGGGGCGGACATCCTCGAGCTGTGCGACGGGCAGCGCACGGTCGCCGAGATCGCCGCCGAGCTGGCCGCCCGGTACCAGGCGGTGGCGGACGGGGACGTCGGCGCGTTCCTGGACCGGTTGGTGGCCCGGCGCTGCGTGGAGGTCGGCGGTGGATGAGCCGGACAAGCCGTTCGGGCTGCTCGCGGAGCTCACCTACCGCTGCCCGCTGGCCTGCGGGTACTGCTCCAACCCGGTCAACCTGGCCGGCTACACCGACGAGCTGAGCACCGACGAGTGGCGCCGGGTGCTGGTCGAGGCCCGCGAGCTCGGGGTGCTGCAGTGCCACCTGTCCGGCGGCGAACCGTTGGTGCGGCGGGACCTGGAGGACATCGTGGCCGGCGCCCACCAGCTCGGCCTCTACACCAACCTGGTGACCAGCGCGCTCGGCCTGTCCCGGCCCCGCGCCGAGCGGCTGCGGGCCGCCGGCCTGGACCACGTGCAGGTCAGCATCCAGGCCGACGAGCCGGCGTTGTCCGACCGGATCGCCGGGACCCGGTCCTTCGCGCGCAAGGTCGAGGCCATGGCCGTGGTCAGCGAGCTGGGCTGGCCGCTGACCCTGAACGTCGTGCTGCACCGGCAGAACATCGACCGGGTCGCCGACGTGCTCGCGCTGGCCGAGGAGGTCGGCGCCGACCGGGTCGAGCTGGCCAACACGCAGTACTACGGCTGGGCCTGGCGCAACCGGGAGGCCCTGCTGCCCAGCCGGGACCAGCTGGAGGCGGCCGAGGTCGTGGTGCGGGCCGCCCGGACCCGGCTGCGCGACCGGATGGACGTCATCTACGTCATCCCGGACTACTACAGCCGCTACCCGAAGCCGTGCATGGGTGGGTGGGCCGCCCGGCAGCTGACCGTGGCCCCGAACGGCGACGTCCTGCCCTGCCCGGCGGCCCAGTCGCTGCCGCTCCCCCGGGCCAGCGTGCGCGACGAACCGCTGGCCCGGATCTGGGCCGGCTCCCCGGTGATGACCGCGTTCCGCGGGACGGACTGGATGCCCGATCCTTGCCGGAGCTGCGACCGGCGGGAGGTCGACTTCGGCGGCTGCCGCTGCCAGGCCTACCAGCTGACCGGCGACGCCGCCCGCACCGACCCGGTCTGCCACCTGTCGCCCGACCACGACCTGGTCGCCCGGGCGGTCGAGGCGGCGAACGCGGGCCCGCGCGCCGACGGCCCCGCGCTGGTTCCCCGCCGGTACCGGGCCGGCCCGGACAGCGGAACGCCCCGGAGACACCCCGACGACGCTCGGGGAGAATGATCCGCATGCCCGTCACCGACCCCGCCGGGAAAGCCCGCGCGCTCTACGAGGCCCGGCGCACCCGGGTCCCGATCGCCCCGTTCACCGACGCCGACCCCACCCTCGGCATGGCCGACGGCTACGCCATCCAGCGCGAGCTGGTGCCGATGCTGCTGGCCGACGGCGACCGGATCATCGGCTACAAGGTGGGGCTGACCTCGAAGCCCATGCAGCGGATGCTCGGGGTGGACTCCCCGGACTACGGCCCGGTGCTGGCCTCCACCGTCTACCGGGACGGCGACGAGGTCCCGGCCGCCCGGTTCATCGCCCCGAAGATCGAGGCGGAGATCGTGTTCGTGCTGGGCTCGCGGCTGGCCGGGCCGGGCGTGACCGTGGACGAGGCCCGCGCGGCGATCAGCGGCGCGGCGGCGGCCATGGAGATCGTGGACTCGCGGATCGCCGACTGGCGGATCAAGCTGGCCGACACCGTGGCCGACCTCGCCTCCAACGGCGCGGTGGTGGTCTCGGAGACCGTGACGCCGGTGGACGGGCTGGACCCCCGGCTGATCGGGATGGTGCTGACCCGGGACGGTGAGCTGGTGGACACCGGGGCCGGGGCGGCCGCGCTGGGTGACCCGGTGGCGGTGGTGGCCTGGCTGGCGAACGTGCTGGCCTCCGACGGCGTCGCACTGGAGCCCGGGCACCTGGTGATGACCGGGGCCCTGCACGCGGCGGTACCGATGGCGCCGGGCGAGTCCTACCGGGCGGAGTTCGACCGGCTGGGCTCGATCGGGGTCACGGTGGCCTGACGGCCCCGTGAGTGAGAAGTAGTGCTGGAGCACTACTTCTCACTCACGGGTTCTACGACTCGTCCCGGGCGTAGTCCGCCAGCGGCGGCTCCTCCCGGACGTGCGGGTAGGTCAGGGTCGTGGTGGCCAGCACGGCGCCGGCACTGAGCAGGTCGCCGGGGAGGCTGACCGGGTTGACCCCGGGCTGCAGCGCCTTCGTGCACACCGAGCGGGAGATCCGCGCCGGGTCGGCCGGGCCGTCGTGGTCCAGGGCGTCGATGGCCAGCGCGTACGCCACCGGGTCGGTGGTGCCGACGGTCAGGTGCTCGGTCGGGTAGCCGGGGCAGATCCGCTGCACGGGGACGTTGCGCACGTTGTCCCCGCCGCCGCGCAGCTCGGCGCTGGGTGCGGGGGTGACCACCTCGTCGAACTGGGAGTAGATGACGGTGTAGTCCACCTCGTCGTAGGTCTCCCGGCCGGCGTTGAGCGCGGTGATGAAGTCCGACCCGGCCCGCTGCTGCCAGAACGCCGGGGCGCAGCCGCCCGGTGCGGCGCACAGCGGGACGGCGGTCGCGGTGCCGTGGTTGGACGGCGCGATCCCGATCAGGTCGTCCACGTCGTCGCGGGTGTCCGGCCAGTACTTCAGCGCCCAGCGGCCGATCATGCCGCCCTGGCTGTGCCCGATGACGTCGATCTTCCGGTCGGCGATGCGGCGCATGGTGCGGATCGCGTGCACGACGTACTCGGCGGAGACCTGGACGTCGCTCATCGCGTTGTTCGGCAGGGTCACCGTGCAGTAGGAGCGTTGGTCGGCGTGGAACGCGCGTTCGAAGTTCCAGGAGAAGTTCTCCCGGGGGGTGACCGTGGTCCCGGGGATCAGCAGCACCGGGGCGTCGTGGTCGTCGTCGACGTTGTAGCTGCAGTGCAGGCTCTGCCGCAGCGCCTCCCTCGGCACCCGCAGCTCGGGCCCGGAGTCGGCCCAGGCCGGTGCCGGCCGGGCGATCACCATCACCCCGGCCAGCACCAGCACGGCCAGCGCCGCCCACCCGATCCGGCGCATGCTGCCTCCCCCGTCGGTCCCTCCGTCCGGAAGAACGACGGGTCGCGCGGGGCGGATGCGCTCCGTGAACGTTTCGTTACGGAACGAGTACGAGCTTGCCGGTGGTGCCGCCGCGCTCCCCCACCGTGTGCGCCTCGGGCGCCCGGTCCAGCGGGAACGTCTCCTCGACGAGCACCTTCAGGTGCCGGGTCCGGGCCAGCTCGGCCAGCTCCTCCAGACCGTCACCGTCCGGCTCGACCATCATCGCCACCGCCCGCCGACCCCGGTGCGGGGCCAGCGCCACCGCGTCCTGGGACGACGACGGGTGCAGGCTGATCAGCAGGCCGTCCGGGCGCAGCGCGTCCAGCGACCGCATGGTCACGTCCCCACCCACCGGGTCCAGCACCACGTCCACCGGCTCGACCACCTTCTCGAACGCGGTGCCCCGGTAGTTGATCGCCTCGTGCAGGCCCAGGCTGCCGAGCAGCCGGTGCTTGGCCGAGCTGGCGGTGCCGATCACGTAGCAGCCGCGGCTGAGCGCGACCTGCGCGGCCAGGTGCCCGACCCCGCCGGCGGCGGCGTGCACCAGCACCCGCTGCCCGGGCCGCACCTGGGCCACGTCGACCAGGCACTGCCAGGCGGTCAGCCCGGCCAGCGGCAACCCGGCCGCCTGCTCGAAGTCGAGGCCGTCGGGGATCTTCGCGAAGTGCCGGGACGGCCCGGTGACGAACTCGGCGTAGCCCCCGGCCTGGTGCGGGAAGCGGGGCATGCCGAACACCCGGTCGCCCAGCCCGAACCGGGTGACCCCGACGCCCAGCGCGTCCACCACGCCGGCCACGTCCCAGCCGAGCACCACCGGCGGGTGCCCGAGCACGTCGGCCACACCCCCGCCCGCGCGGGTCTTCCAGTCGACCGGGTTCACCCCGGCCGCGACCACCCGGACCCGGATCTCGGTCGGCCCGGGTCGCGGGACCGACCGCCCGGACACCGCGAGCAGCTCGGCTGGGCCGTAGCGGTCCAGCACCACCGCGCGCATCCTGTCCACCCGCGGTGTCTACCACGGCGTTCGCGGGACGATCATCCGGCACCGGCGCCCGTCCGGTACCCGAGGCGTACCGCCGGACGTACCGGCGGCGCACCGCCCGACCTACCGCGCGACCTAGCGACCGGCGGCCGCCACCGGCTGGGCACGTCCGGCCGGCGGGCCGCTACCGGCCGGGCACGTCCGACCGGCGGCCGTTACCGGCTGCTGGGCGGCGGGGCCTGCCGGACCGCGCTGGGCCGGGGCGCCGCGCTGGGTGCGGGCGCACCCGTCGGGGCCACCGCGGGACCCGGGCCGGGAGCCGACGCCCCGGCGGCGGCCGGCTTGCCGGTGGGGGCGATGGCGTGCCAGGTGCCGCCCACACCCTCCCCCTTGGCCTGGCCGGGCTCGTCCTTGGCGAAGCTGTACAGCGGCCATCCGTTCAACGTCACCTGCTGGGCGCCGTCGTCGCGGGTCACGGTGCCGACCAGGCCGGCGTCCACCCCGGACACCTTCGGGGCGCCGCCGGTGGCCAGCAGCGGCGGCCAGGTCTGCGCGCACGGCCCGTTGCAGGTCGACTTCGACGGCTTCGCGGTGTCCTTGTCGAACCGGTACAGGGTGACGCCGTCGCTGGTCACCACGGTGCCCACGGCCAGGTCCGCGGTGGCCAGCTCGACCCCGCCGGCGTCCGGCGCGGCGGTCGGGGTGGGGGCCGCCGAGGACGACGGGGTCGAACCGCCCGGCTCACCGGGCTTGCCCCGGGTGATGTCGTAGATGCCGAGCGCGACCAGCGCCAGGGCGAACACGATGAGCACGGTGGACAGCCTGGACATGGCACTCCCTCTCCCCGCGCCGCCCGACCGGCGCGCCACCCCCTCACACGGAGCGGGGCCCGGATCGGTTCACCCCGCCGTCGGGCCGCTCCCCCGCTCCCGGTCGGCGGCCAGCTGGATGGCCACGTCGATGATCATGTCCTCCTGGCCGCCGACGTAACCCAGCTCGCCGCACCGGCGGAGGATCTCGTGCGCGGGCACCTTGTACCGCTCTCCCGCCCGCTCGGCGTGCAGCAGGAACGACGAGTACACCCCGGCCCAGCCCTGCACGATGGCGTTGCGGTCCATCTTCGGCCAGCGCGGCAGGTAGGGCCGCACGACCTCCTCGGCCGCGTCCAGCAGGCCGGCCACGTCCACCCCGGTCTCGATGCCCAGCCGGTCGAACACCGCCGCCAGCACCTCGGTCGGCGAGTTGCCGGAGCCGGCGCCCAGCGCACACAGCGAACCGTCGATGTAGCGCACCCCGACCTCGTGGCCGATCACCGAGTTGGCCACGCCGAAGCTCATGTTCTGGTGGCCGTGGTAGCCGACCCAGGCCTCGTCCCCGACCTCGGCCACCAGCGCCTCGAACCGGGCCCGGGCGTCGTCCATCAGCAGCGCGCCGGCCGAGTCGGTGACGTACGGGACCTGGCAGCCGGCGTCGACCATGATCCGGGCCTGCCGGGCCAGGTCCTCCGGGGTGGTCTTGTGCGCCATCATCAGGAAGCCGCAGGTGTCCATGCCCAGCTCGCGGGCGGCCGCGAAGTGCTGCGGCGAGACGTCGGCCTCGGTGCAGTGGGTGGCCACCCGGACCACGTCGGCGCCGGCGTCCCGGGCCCGCTTCAGGTCCTCCACCGTGCCGATGCCGGGCACCAGCAGCACCGCGATCTTCGCGTTGCGGACCTCCTCGCGGGCGGCCGCGATCAGCGTCATCTCGTCGGTCAGGCTGAACCCGTAGTTGAAGCTGGACCCGCCGAGGCCGTCGCCGTGGGTGACCTCGATGATCTCCACCCCGGCCGCGTCCAGGGCCCGGACGGTGTCCCGGACCTGGGCCTCGGTGAACTGGTGGGCCATCGCGTGGCTGCCGTCGCGCAGCGTGGTGTCGACGATCCGGACGTCGTGGACCAGTTCCGGCCTCATGCTTTCGCTCCCGCCATGAGCTCGCCGACCCGGGCGGCGGCGGCGGTCATGATGTCCAGGTTGCCGGCGTACTCCGGCAGGTAGTCGCCGTTCCCCTTCACCTCGAGGAACACCGCGACCCGGCCGTGGTCGCGCCACTCCGGGCGGGGGTCGTCGAACTGCGGCTCGGCGCGCAGCGTGTACCCGGGCACGTACTCGCGCACCTCGTCGGCCATCTCGTGGATCGAGGCGGCGATCGCGTCCCGGTCGGCGTCCGGCCCGATCATGCAGAACACCGTGTCCCGCATGATCATCGGCGGCTCCACGGGGTTGAGGATGATGATCGCCTTGCCCCGGGCGGCGCCGCCCACCTCGGCCACCGCGCGGCCGGTGGTGTGGGTGAACTCGTCGATGTTGGCCCGGGTCCCGGGCCCGGCGCTGCGCGAGGCGATGGACGCGATGATCTCGGCGTAGGGCACCGGGGTGATCCGGGAGACGGCGTGCACCATCGGGATGGTGGCCTGCCCGCCGCAGGTGATCATGGAGACGTTCGGCGCGGTCAAGTGGTCGCGCAGGTTCACCGGCGGGCACACCATCGGCCCCAGGTGCGCCGGGGTGAGGTCGACGGCCTGGATGCCGGCCTCGGCGTAGCGCGGCGCGTTGGCCTCGTGCGCCTTGGCCGAGGTGGCCTCGAAGACCAGGTCGGGCAGCGGATCCTGGCGGAGCAGCCAGTCGACCCCCTCGGCGGAGGCCTCGACGCCGACCTCCCGGGCCCGGGCCAGGCCGTCGGACTCGACCACGCCGACCATGTACCGGACGTCGATCACCCCGCCGCGGCGCAGCTTGGCCAGCAGGTCGGTGCCGATGTTGCCCGGGCCGACGATCGCCGCCGTCACGCTCGTGCTCATGGCCGCACTCATGGCACTGAGCATGCTCGACGCCCGGCCGCCGCACATCTCCACGTTCCGGTCACCGAAACGCGACCCTCGACCCGACAGTGACACACGTCACCTTGTCGTTCGATACTTAGCGATATATCTTTACTGCATCGAACACAGTCAAGGTATGACTGTGACACCTAAAGGAGACACACCATGAACAGCATGAACGACATCAAGGCGGCGCACCAGGCCCGCCGCGAGCACTTCCGGCAGGCCCGCGCCCACTTCCGGCACGAGCACGGTCCGGAGCGGCACCGGCGCGGCGGTTTCGGACCCCGGGGCTTCGGTCCCGGCGGCCCGTTCGAGGGTCCGGAGGGCTCCGGATTCGGCCCCGGCTTCGGCGGTCGCGGCCCGGGCTTCGGTCCGGGCGGTCCGGGGTTCGGCGGTCGCGGGGGCCGGCGCGGTCATCGTGGCCGGCGCTCCCGGGGTGACATCCGGCTGGCGGTGCTCGCGCTGCTGGCCGAACAGCCCCGGCACGGCTACGAGATCATCCAGGAGATCGCCGAGCGCACGTCCGGGTCCTGGCGGCCCAGCCCGGGCTCGGTGTATCCGGCCATCCAGCAGCTCGAGGACGAGCAGCTGGTCCGGACCGAGGAGTCCGAGGGCCGGCGCACGGTGAGCCTCACCGACGCCGGGCGGACCTACGTCGAGGAGCGCACCGAGGAGCTGGCCAAGGTCTGGGAACAGGCCGACCAGGACGAGGTGAACCCGACGGTGGCCGCG
>JAESFN010000301.1_pt1 | contig 58413 bp, 59 predicted proteins | sample 9269411 | NCBI WGS metagenome assembly JAESFN01 (sample SAMN14505399, study PRJNA617100) | algae metagenome | isolation source: Iphinoe sp. HA4291-MV1 and co-occurring heterotrophs from trail next to... | place: USA: Maunawili Falls, Hawaii | collected 2009-07-25
CGGCCATCACCACCTTGGCGCCCTCGGCGGCCGCCCGGGCGGCCAGCTTGGCCCCCAGACCCGGGCCGACGCCGGTGATCACCACGACCTCGTCGACGAGAATCACAGATACACCTCCGTGTAGAAGGCGAAGTCGCGCTCCAACTCCGCCGCCGCCAGTCCGAAGTCCTCCGGCGCGTAGCTGTGCCCGCCGTGCGACTCCTTGCGGTTCTCCGCCAGATACGCCGCGAACGCCGCCTCGTCCGCCGCGTCCGGGGGCAGGCCGACCGCCGCCAGCACCCGCCGGGCCGAACCGACCGGGTCGGCCACCGTCTCGGGGTAGGGCACGTCCACGAACCGCTCCGGTCGGGCGGCCCGCACCGAGGCGAACCCGCGCAGCGACACCGCGAACCGGTCCCGCCAGTACGGCCCCAGCCGCGCCCGGTCCACCGACTCCACGTACGGACCGGACATGGTGGCCACCATGGAGGCGTAGGACGGCACCGCGCTGACCGGGGAGCGGTGCGTCATCACGATCGTGGCGTCCGGGAAGGTGTCCAGCACCGTGGCCAGGGCGGTCAGGTGGTGCGGCGACTTCAGCACCCAGCGCCGCCCGGCCCGGGCCGGGTCCTGCCAGCGCAGCACCCGCAGCCAGTCGACCAGCTCCCGGTAGGCCGGGGCCTGGTCGGCCGCGCGCAGCCAGTCGCCGTAGCCGGGCACCCAGTGGAACGAGTCGAAGCTCATCGACACGAACGACCGGTCGACCAGGATGACGTCCTCCTCCGGGCCGTCCCAGACCACCGTGTGCAGGTCGCCGAAGTCCGGGGAGAGCTGGGCGAACAGCTCCGTGTTGGCCTTGGCGCGGCCCTTGCGCTCGGCGGCGTCCGGCCCCTCACCGGGGAACGGCAGCGGGTAGGAGGTCTCCCAGGACAGCGTGGCGGTGAGCCGGGGGGAGGCGGCCAGCAACCGGTGCAGCAGGGTGGACCCGGTGCGCGGCAGCCCGCAGATCACCGCGGCCACGTCCACCTCGGCGTCGGCGATCTCCGGGTGCGCGGCCTGCAGCGCGCGCAGCCGCAGCCGGTCCACCAGCAGCGCGGTGAGCCGCCGCCGGGTCAGCTCCGTGCCCAGCGCGGACAGCCCTGCCTCGGTGTTCAGGGCCTTGACCAGCACGTCCAGCGGTTCGAGGAACCACGGGTCGCCGAAGTCGGTCAGCCCGGCCTTGTCCCGGGCGGCGGCCAGCAGCCCGGCGGTGCCGAGGTCGCTCATGCCCGCACCGCCGCCTCGTCCACCGCCACCACCCGGCAGGTCGGCAGCGGGTGCTCGGCCGCGCCCAGCCAGCGCAGCAGCGCTGTGCCGGAGCTGTGCCCGCAGGTGTCGATCCAGTTCGGCACGCCGGGATCCCGGTCGGCGACCACGATGGTGAGGCGGCCGTCGCCGTCCAGCACGGCGGTGTGCTTGTTGAGGGTGATCCGCCGGTCGTGGTCCATGGACTCCATCCACCAGTTGTCCAGCTGGAAGTTCCAGTACGGGCAGTCGGGTACCTCGGTCTCGATCACCCAGGCCTCGCCGGGGCGCAGCGTCCAGTAGCCGTGCAGGTAGAAGATCTCCGGGTCGCCGCCGGCGCGCTGGAACATCTCCTGGCCGAAGTCGGGCAGCTGGTTGGGGCGGGTCATGAACAGCTCGGTCCAGCGGGCGAACGTCGCGGCGGTGCCGTGCACGCCCAGCGCGGCCCGGCGCAGCGCCTTGTCGATGCCTTCCGGGGTGAGCTCGGGCGGCGGACCCGGCGGGTCCAGGCGCTCGATCCGCCACTCCCCCGGCCGCTCGGTGGCCCGGTCCAGGTAGGTCTGCCGGACGACCAGGCCGGTGGAGTCCGGTGCCAGCGGCAGCCAGTTGCGGCCCTGGGCGGTGGCGCTGGCGATGATCTCGACGGTGCCGTCCGGCTCGGTGACCAGGTCGGCGTCGGTCAGCTCCCCGGTGGAGGCCATCGTGCCGTCGGTGGCGTACCGGTTGGCCTTGGAGCCGATGCTGAAGTAGCTGATCGTGCCCCGGTCGCCGGTGATCCGGTAGCTCCGGTCACCCCGGATGGTGGCGGAGAGGTAGACGTTGTCCGGGTTGTCCGCACCGATCTTGACCAGGTCCAGCCGGTGGAGGCGGGGGCGGTCCGGGTCGGCGTTGTCCACGCAGCTGTAGAGCATCTCCCGGGTGAGCCGGGCCAGGTAGCGCAGGCCCTCCGCCCGGTCCAGCGGGGTGTCCGGCGCGGCGTCGGCCAGCAGCACCTGGCCGGCCTGCTCCAGCGCCCGGCAGAAGGTGCTCCACTCCTCACTCACGGGCTGACGCCTTCCCAGTAGGGCTCCCGCAGCCGCCGCTTGTAGAGCTTCCCGTTGGGGTCCCGGGGCAGCTCCTCGACGTAGTCGATGCTGCGTGGGAGCTTGAACCGGGCCAGCCGGGTGCCGGCGTAGGCCAGGAGCTCCTCGGTCAGCTCGGCGCCCGGTGTGGCATCGGGGGTGGGCTGCACGACGGCCTTGATCTGCTCGCCCCACTCGGGGTGCGGGATGCCGAAGACGGCCACGTCGGCCACCTTGGGATGGCCGGCCAGCTCACCCTCGATCTCCGCCGGGTACACGTTCACCCCGCCACTGATGATCATGTCGGCCTTGCGGTCGTGCAGGAAGAGGTAGCCGTCGGCGTCGAGGTGGCCCACGTCGCCCATGGTGAACATGTCGCCGACCCGGGCCGCCCTGGTCTTCTCCCGGTCCCGGTGGTACTCGAACGAGGAGGTGCCCATCCGCAGGTAGACCAGCCCGGCCTGGCCGGTCGGGACCTCCTCGCCGGACTCGTCGAGCACCTTCACCACCGAGCCGGGCCACGGACGGCCGACCGAGCCGGGCTTGCGCAGCCACTCCTCGGCCATGATCGTGGTGCCGCCGCCCTCGGTGGCCGCGTAGTACTCGGTCACCACCGGCCCCCACCACTCCAGCATCCGGCGCTTCACCGACGGCGGGCACGGCGCGGCGCCGTGGATCAGCGCCCGCATGGAGGACAGGTCGTAGCGGGTGCGCTCGGCTTCCGGCAGGGCCAGCAGCCGGGCGAACTGGGTGGGCACCACGTGGCTGTGCGTGACCCGGTGCCGCTCGACCAGGCGGAGCATCTCGGCCGGCTCCCAGCGGTCCATGACCACGGCCGGGTGGCCCAGCTGGATGGAGATGGTCACGAAGTTGAGCACGGCGGTGTGGTAGAGCGGCGAGCCGCACAGGTGCACGTGGTCGTCGTGCGGGGCCAGGCCGAAGATGCCGAAGAACCAGGTCGCGGTGGGCGGGACGATGTCCGGGTCGGCACCGGTGAGCGGGCGCCGGACGCCCTTGGGCCGGCCGGTGGTGCCGGAGGTGTAGAGCATCGGGCCGCCGGCGGTGCGCAGGTCCGGACGCCCGACCGGCTCGCCGGCGCCGAGCCCGGCGAGCGGGGCGAACCCGTCGATGTCACCGACCGCGTACCGGGACCCGGCGGGCAGCCCGGCCTCGTCGGCGGCGGCGCCCGCCACCCCGGCGAACCGTTCGTGCGCGACGAACGCCTTGGCCCCGCTGTCGGTGAGGATGTAGGCCACCTCGGGGCCGACCAGGTGCCAGTTCACCGCGACCAGGTAGAGGCCGGACTGCAGGGCGGCGAAGTGCATCGCGAGCATCTCGACACCGTTGGGCAGCAGCACCACCACGGCGTCGCCGGGGCGCAGCCCCTGGGCCTGCAGGCCGCGCGCGTAGCGGTCGGCGGCGGCGGCGAGCTCGGCGTAGCTCCACGTGGTGCCGTCGGGATCGACCAGGGCCGGACGGTCCGGCTCGGCCGCCGCGATGTTCCACAGTCCCAGAGTGGTCACTCGAATGAAACTAGAACGTGTTTCACTGATTGACAAGTGCGCCGAGCGCGGCCACGTGGGCGGTGTCCCGGCAGCCGACGATGAGCATGTCCACCCCCGAGGCCTCCCAGCGGGCCACCTCGGCGCGCACCTGCTCGGCCGTGCCGATGATCACCGTGTCGGTCACCAGCTCGTCCGGCACGGCGGCGGCCGCGTCGTCCCGGCGGCCGGCGCGGAACAGCTCCCCGATCTCGGCGACCGGCTCGGCGTAGCCCAACCGGGAGAACACGTCGACGTGGAAGTTCATCCCGGGCGCCCCCATCCCACCCAGGTAGAGGGCCATGATGTGCTTGTGCCGGGCGATCTCGGCGGCCGGGTCGTCGGTGATCAGCACCGAGCAGCTGGCGGCCACCGTGAAGTCCTCCCGTTTCCGGCCGCCGCGGGCCAGGCCGTCGGCCAGCCAGTCGGCGTAGGTCGGGCCGAGCCGGGGCGAGTAGTAGATGGCCAGCCACCCGTCGGCGATCTCCCCGGTCAACGCCACGTTCCTCGGACCCTCCGCGCCCAGCCAGATGGGCAGGTCGGACCGCAGCGGGTGGGTGATCGGACGGAGCGGCTTGCCCAGACCGACCGCCCCGGGGCCGGTGTAGGGCAGCGGGTAGTGCGGGCCGGCCGAGCTCACCGGCGCCTCCCGGGCCAGCACCTGGCGCACGATGGAGACGTACTCCCGGGTGCGGGCCAGGGGTCGGCCGAACGGGCCGCCGTACCAGCCCTCCACCACCTGCGGGCCAGAGACGCCCAGACCGAGGATGGCCCGGCCGCCGGAGAGGTGGTCCAGGGTAAGCGCGTGCATGGCGCACGAGGTGGGCGTCCGGGCGGACAGCTGCGCCACGGACGTGCCCAGCCGCACCCGGTCGGTCCGGGAACCCCACCAGGCCAGCGGGGTGAACGCGTCGGACCCCCAGGACTCGGCCGCGAACACCGCCTCGAACCCGGCCCGCTCGGCGGCGAGCACCAGCTCCTCCGCGTTCGGCGGGGGCGCCGCGCCCCAGTAACCCAGCTGAAGACCCCATCGCATGAACGTCATCTTGCCAGGTAAATCGAGAACGTGTTCTACTTTGTCGATGGCTGCTCCGCTGAGCGCCCCACTCGAGGTGGGGTTCGACTACACCCGGTCGCTGAGCCCGGTGCACTCGCGCTTCTTCACCGCGCTGCGGGACCGGCGGGTGCTGGGCGTGCGCGGGACCGACGGCCGGGTGCACGTGCCACCGCTCGAGTACGACCCGGGGAGCGGCGCGCCGTTGACCGAGTACGTCCCGGTCTCCGACACCGGCACGGTGCTCACCTGGTCCTGGATGCCGGAATCGATCGAGGGCCAGCCGCTGGACCGGCCGTTCGCCTGGGCGCTGGTCCGGCTGGACGGGGCGGACACCGGGCTGCTGCACGCAGTGGACACCGGGGGCGATCCGGCGCGGATGCACACCGGGATGCGGGTCCGGATCCGCTGGGCGGCCGAGACCGTCGGCCAGATCCGGGACATCGCCTGCTTCGAACCCGGCGAGGGGTCCGGCGACGCTCCCGACGAGGCACCGGGCGAACCGGTCACCGGGATCACCACGCCGATCCACCTGCACTACCGGCACTCCGCGTCCTTGGAGGAGAGCCGGTACCTGCGCGGGCTGGCCGAGGGTCGCCTGCTCGGCCAGCGCTGCCCGGAGTGCCGGAAGGTGTACATCCCGCCGCGCGGCGCCTGCCCCACCGACGGGGTGCCCACCGAGGAGGAGGTGGAGCTCCCGGACACCGGCACGGTGACCACCTTCTGCATCGTGAACGTGCCGTTCATGGGCCAGCGGATCACCCCGCCCTACGTGTCGGCGTACGTGCTGCTGGACGGGGCGGACATCCCGCTGATGCACCTGGTCCTGGGTTGCCCGGCCGACGAGGTGCGGATGGGCATGCGGGTGCGGGCGCAGTGGCGGCCGCGCGAGGAGTGGGGCACCACGCTGGGCAACATCGACCACTTCCGGCCCACCGGGGAGCCGGACGCCCCGTACGAGTCGTACGCGGAGAACCGGTGAACGCGGGGTTGCGATGAACACGGAGATCGCGGTCGTCGGGTTCGCCCAGTCGCCCCAGGTGCGGGAGACCTCGGGCACCACCAACGGCGTGGAGATGCTGGTCCCGATCTTCCAGCGGCTGTTCGCGGAGACCGGGCTGAACCGCCGCGAGGTGGGCTTCTGGTGCTCCGGGTCGTCGGACTACCTGGCCGGGCGGGCGTTCTCCTTCGTCTCCGCCGTGGACGCGATCGGGGCCCTGCCGCCCATCGTGGAGTCGCACGTGGAGGGCGACGCCGCCTGGGCGCTCTACGAGGCCTGGGTGAAGATCCGCACCGGCGAGGTGGACACCGCCCTGGTCTACGGCTTCGGCAAGTCCAGCGCGGGTGACCTGCGCCGGGTGCTGGCCATGCAGCTGGACCCGTACGTCGTCGCGCCGCTGTGGCCGGACTCGGTCAGCCTGGCCGCGCTGCAGGCCCGGGCCGGCATCGACGCCGGGCGGTGGAGCGAGAAGGACCTGGCCGAGGTGGCCGCCCGGGCCCGGGCGAACGGCGCCACGAACCCGAACGCGCAGCTGACCGACCCGATCGACCCCGAGGCGCCGTACCTGGCCGACCCGTTGCGGGCGCACGACTGCGCCCCGATCACCGACGGCGCGGCGGCGATCGTGCTGGCCGCCGGGCACCGGGCCGGCGAGCTGTGCGAGCGCCCGGCGTGGATCACCGGGCTGGAGCACCGGGTGGACTCCCCCGCCTTCGGTGCCCGCGACCTGACCACGGCGCCCAGCGCGGGCGCGGCGGCCCGCGCGGCCGGGACGGACGGCGTGGAGCTGGCCGAGCTGGCCGCCCCGTTCACCGCCCAGGAGCTGGTGCTGCGCCACGAGCTGGGGCTGGGCGAGCAGGTGACGGTGAACCCCTCGGGTGGGCCGCTGTGCGGGAACCCGATGTTCGCCGGCGGGCTGGTGCGGATCGGCGAGGCCGCCGCGCGCATTCACGATGGCACGGCGTCCCGGGTGCTCGGGCACGCCACCAACGGGCCGTTGCTGCAGCAGAACCTGGTCTGCGTGATGGAGGGCCGGTAGATGGCACACCGGGCGGCGGTGCTGGGCACCGGGCAGACGAAACACACCGCGAAACGCACCGACGTCTCGATGGGCGGGCTGTGCCGGGAGGCGATCGACCGTGCCCTGGCCGACGCGGGGGTCACCTGGGACGACATCGACGCGGTCGTGGTCGGTAAGGCCCCGGACCTGTTCGAGGGCGTGATGATGCCGGAGCTGGCGCTGGCCGACGCGCTCGGCGCCACCGGGAAGCCGTTGCTCCGGGTGCACACGGCCGGCTCGGTGGGCGGGTCCACCGGGGTGGTGGCGGCCAGCCTGGTGCAGGCCGGGGTGCACCGGCGGGTGCTCGCGGTGGCCTGGGAGAAGCAGTCGGAGTCGAACGCGATGTGGGCGCTGTCCATCGCGGTGCCGTTCTCCATGCCGGTGAACGCCGGCGCGGGCGGGTACTTCGCCCCGCACGTGCGCTCCTACATCCGCCGCTCCGGCGCGCCCGGGCACATCGGGGCGATGGTCGCGGTGAAGGACCGGCTGGGTGGGGCCCGCAACCCGCACGCCCACCTGCACCAGCAGGACATCACGCTGGAGTCGGTGCTGGAGTCCCAGATGCTCTGGGACCCGATCCGCTACGCCGAGACCTGCCCGTCCTCGGACGGAGCCTGCGCGGTGGTGATCGGCGACGAGACGGCCGCCGCCGGGGTGGACCGGCCGGCCTGGATCCACGCCACGGTGATGCGCACCGAGCCGACCATCGCCGTCGGGCGGGACCACGCCAGCCCGCAGGCCGGCCGGGAGGCGGCCGCCGCGCTCTGGGCCAAGGCCGGGATCAGCGACCCGCTGGCCGAGATCGACGTGGCGGAGATCTACGTGCCGTTCTCCTGGTTCGAGCCGATGTGGCTGGAGAACCTCGGCTTCGCCGGGCTGAACGAGGGCTGGAAGCTCACCGAGGCCGGCGAGACCGCGCCGGGTGGGCGGCTGCCGGTGAACCCCTCCGGCGGGGTGCTGTCGTCCAACCCGATCGGCGCCTCCGGGCTGCTGCGGTTCGCCGAGGCGGCCCGCCAGGTGATGGGGCGGGCCGGGCAGCACCAGGTCGACGGGGCACGGACCGCGCTGGGACACGCCTACGGCGGCGGGTCGCAGTTCTTCGCCATGTGGGTGGTCGGATCGGAGAAACCGGAATGAAGTTCACCGTAGGTGTCGCGATGAGCCCGATCGACCAGATCGTGGCGCTGGCCCGGACCGCCGAGGAGTGCGGCTTCCACCAGGTGGCGCTGCCGGACTCGATCTTCTACTCGGTGCAGAAATCCCGGAAGTACCCCTACACCCCGGACGGCTCCTGGATCTGGCCGGAGGACACCCCGTGGGTGGACCCGCTGATCGCGGCCGGTGCGATGGGGGCGGTGACGTCCCGGATCCGGTTCTGCACGCACGTGCTCAAGCTGGGCTCCCGCCAGCCGTTGCCGATGGCCCGGCAGGTGGGTTCGGTGGCCAACCTGACCGGTAACCGGTTCACCTTCGGGATCGGGCTGGGCTGGTCGCCGGAGGAGTCCGAGTGGTGCGGGGTGCCGTTCGAGCACCGGGGCCGCCGCGCCGACGAGTTCCTGGACGTGCTGCAGCTGGCGTTGAGCGGCGAGATGGTGTCCCACCACGGCGAGTTCTACGACTTCGGCGAGGTGCGGATGTGCCCCGGCCCGAGCGAACCGGTGCCGATCTTCGTCGGCGGGCACACCGAGGCCGGGCTGCGCCGGGCGGCCCGCTACGACGGCTGGACCTCGGCCATGATCCGGCTGGACGAGCTGCGCGAGGTGGTCGGGAAGCTGGCCGCGCACCGCGCCGAGCTGGGCCGGTCCGGGCCGTTCGAGATCCAGGCGGTGTGCGTGGACGCCTTCGGGCTGGACGGCTACCGCCGGCAGGCCGACGCCGGGGTGACCGACGCGATCACCGTGCCGTGGGTGTTCGACGGGCACGGGTTCGACTGCCCGCTGTCGGTGAAGCAGGACAGCCTGCGGCGGTTCGCCGACACGATCATGGAGAAGATGTGAGCGCCCCGATGAAGGTGAACTGGACCGCGCCGGACGCTCCGCATCCGGCCCGCGACGCGTCCCGCCGCTCTATGGACGCGGTCAGCCGGGGCGCCAAGGACGACTGGCTGGCGCTGTTCAGCCCGGACGGGGTGGTGGAGGACCCGGTGGGCCCGTCGATGTTCGACCCCGAGGGCACCGGACACCACGGCCTGACCGCCATCTCGGCGTTCTGGGACAACACCGTCGCGAACGCCGAGCGGATCGAGTTCAGCATCACCGACTCCTTCGCCGCCGGCGACGAGGTGGCCAACGTCGGCACGATCACCACCTACCTGCCGGGCGACCACCGCCTGGACACTGACGGCGTGTTCGTCTACCGGGTCGACGACACCGGGAAGATCCGGTCGCTGCGCGCGCACTGGGAGTTCGACCGCGCCATGTCGACGCTGCGACCGGCCTGAGCCCATGCGATTCGGAGTGGTGCTCTTCACCAGCGACCGGGGCATCGCGCCCTCGGTGTGCGCGAAGGCGGCCGAGGACGCCGGGTTCTTCTCCTTCTACGTGCCCGAGCACACCCACATCCCGGTCCGCCGGGACGCCGCGCACCCGGGCACCGGCGGGGCCGAGCTACCGGACGACCGCTACCTGCGCACCCTCGACCCCTGGGTCAGCCTGGCCACCGCCGCCCAGGTCACCTCGACCATCCGACTGGCCACCGCCGTCGCCCTGCCGGTGGAATCCGACCCGATCACCCTGGCCAAGACCATCGCCACCCTGGACCACCTCTCCGGCGGCCGGGTCACCCTCGGCGCCGGCTTCGGCTGGAACACCGACGAGCTGGCCGACCACGGCATCCCGGCGAAGTACCGGTACACCGCGCTGCGCGAGTACGTCGAGGCGATGCGCGCGCTGTGGACCGAGGACGTCGCCGCCTTCCAGGGCCGGTTCGTCTCGTTCGAGGGCAGCTGGGCCTACCCCAAGCCGACCCAGGCGCACGTGCCGCTCCTGGTCGGGGCGGGCGGCACCGACCGGACCTTCCGCTGGGTCGCGGCGCACGCCGACGGCTGGATCACCACCCCGCGCGACACCGAGCTCGACGACTCCGTGGAGCTGCTGCACAAGCGCTGGGCCGAGGCCGGCCGCCCGGGCCGGCCGTACGTGGTCGCGCTGGGTGTGCGGGCCGACCCCGAGCGGGTGGCCCACCTCGAGGCGATCGGGGTGGACGAGATGGTCATCGGGGTGCCGGACACCGACGAGGCCGGGGTACTGGCCTTCATCGCCAAGATGGGCGCGAAGCTGCACTAGTAGCAGCTGCAACGATTAATTGAATCAATGATATATTGTTGCAATGGCTCTGTTCGATGCACCTGCCCTCTCCCCGGGCGATCAGCGGGTGCTCGACCGCATCGCGGAGATCCGCGCCGAGGTCGGCATGTTCGTACAGCCCGCCCACCGTTGGACGGGCTCGCTGGCCCGCGTTCAGCGAGCTAGGAATGCCCAGGCGAGCAGCGCGATCGAGGGGCACAACGTCGCCCTCGAGGACGCGCTGCGTATCCAGGACGGCCTACTGCCCGAGCAGGCAAGCGCCCTCGACGAGGCAGCGTTGCTCGGTTTCCGGGACGCCATGAACTACCTGATCCAGTTGGCGCGCGACGAGTCCTACGCCTACGACATCGGCTCGCTTCGCGCCATCCATCGGCTCATGACCCTGCCGTACCGCAACAAGCTCGTCGAACTGGAGCTGTTGGGGCGACGGGATCACCAAGACCCACGGCCAGGCCTGTGGCGCCGAGCCGGCATCTCGGTGACGGACGACTCGTACGGCGTCGCCTTCGAGGGCCCACCGGTCACCGAGGTCCCTCTTCTCATGGATGAGCTGGTCGAGGTACTGAACAACCCGCGCCACGATTCGGCGATCGTCTGCGCGGCGATGGCGCACCTGAACTTCGTGAGTATCCATCCCTTCGCGGACGGAAACGGCCGCATGAGCCGGGCGGTGCAGACGCTCGTCCTAGCGCGCACGACCCGGGACCTGGCGCCGGAGTTCGTCGGTGTCGAGGAATGGCTGGCCGGACATCGCAAGGCCTACTACGGCGCTCTGTCCGACACCCGCACCTCCTGGCAGCCCGAACGATCCGCGTCGGGATGGGTCCGGTTCTGCCTGGAGGCACACCTGGGGCAGGCCGAGGTTGTTCTCCGGCGCACGAAGCAGGCGCGGGTCCTGGGGGAACGCATCGCCGACGAGGTCGCCGGGGCCGGGCTGCCGGAGCGCACGGAGACGGCCCTTCTCGAGGTCGCACAGGGGCGTTCGATCACGAACGCCGGATACCGCCAGCAACTCGGCGACACCGGCATCACGCAGAACAAGGCAGCCGGTGACCTTCGCCGCATGGTCGACCTCGGCCTACTCCGAGCGCACGGCGCCGGTCGCGGCAGTTACTACACCGCCGGAGCGAGGATCGAAAAGATCTCCGGGACCGACTGAACAGTCAGCCGTCGTGCAGGATGACGCCCCGGATGTTGCGGCCGGCGTGCATGTCGGCGTAGGCCTGGTTGACCTCGTCCAGCCGGTAGGTGGTGGTGACCAGCTCGTCCAGCTTGAGCCGGCCGGCCTTGTACAGGGCGGCGAGCCGGGTGATCTCGTACGGCGGGTTGCCCATGCCGAAGATCACCCCTTGGATCCGCTTCTGCATCATCGACAGCAGCCACAGGTTGATCGGCAGGCCCTCGTCCTTGATGTCCCCGATCCCGGTGACCACCACGGTGCCCATCTTGGCGATCGCGTTCACCGCCTGGGCCACGTGCGCCCCGGTGGTCACCCCGACCGCGACGATCGCCGAGTGGGCGCCCTGACCGTTGGTGACCGAGCGGGCGAAGTCGGCCGCCGCGTCGATGTCGGCGAAGCCGTGCGTGGCACCGAAGCCCAGCGCGGCCTCCCGCTTGCCGGCCACCGGGTCGACCGCGATGACGTGCGCGGCGCCGCAGGCGTGCGCGGCCTGCACCGCGTTCATCCCCACGCCGCCGGTGCCCATCACGATCACCGTGTGGCCGGGTCTGACCTGGCCGCCGTACTCGGCCGAGCCCCACCCGGTGGGCACCCCGCAGGACAGCAGGGCCGCCACCTTGAACGGGATGTCCTTGTCGATCTTCGTCACGGAGTACTCGGGCACCACGGCGTGCTCGGCGAAGGTGCCGACCATGGTCATCTGCCCGGCGTCGGCGCCGTTCACCCGGGCCCGGTAGGTACCGTCGGCCATCGATCCGGCCAGCGCGTGGATCCCCAGGTCGCAGAGGTTGCCGCCGCCGGACGTACACGCCGGGCAGCGGCCGCAGGAAGGCACGAACTGAGCCACCACGTGGTCGCCGACCTCGAGCGTCCGCACCCCGGGGCCGACCGCCTCCACCACCCCGGCGCCCTCGTGCCCGCCGATCAACGGCAGCTTGCCGATCGGCATGTCCCCGGTGGCCGCGTGGTCGTCGGAGTGGCACAACCCGGCCGCGACGAAGCGCACCCGCACCTCGTTGGCCGCCGGCTCGTCCAGCTCCACGTCGACGATCTGCCACTTGCCGGGCTGCTCCAGCAGCGCCGCCGCCCGGGTGCGCATCAGCGGTTACCTCCGTAGTCGACGGGGAGCGACTTGATCCCGTTCAGCCAGCCGGAGCGCAGCCGGCGGTCCGGGCCGGTGCGGCTGATGTCGGGCATGTGGTCGGCGATCGCGTTGAAGATCAGCTCGATCTCCATCCGGGCCAGGCTGGCGCCCAGGCAGTAGTGCGCGCCGTTGCCGCCGAAGCCCAGGTGCGGGTTGGGGTCGCGGCCGATGTCGAACCGCTCGGGGTGGTCGAAGACGGTCTCGTCGAAGTTGGCCGAGGCGTAGAAGATTCCCACCCGCTGACCGGCCTTGATCTCCTGGCCGGCGAGCTCGGTGTCCACCTTGGCGGTGCGCTGGAAGGACGCCACCGGGGTGGCCCAGCGGACGATCTCGTCCGCTGTGGTGGCCGGGCGTTCCGCCTTGTAGCGCTCCCACTGCTCCGGGTTCTCCAGCATCGCGATCATGCCGTGGGTGATCGCGTTGCGGGTGGTCTCGTTGCCGGCCACCGCCAGCAGCAGCACGAAGAAGCCGAACTCGTCGGAGGTCAGCCCCCGGCCGTCCACGTCGGCCTGGACCAGCCGGGTGACGATGTCGCCGGTCGGGCAGGCCCGGCGCTCCTCGGCCATCGCCCAGGAGTAGCCGAGCAGCCCCATCGCCGCCGTGGCCGGGTCGATCTCGTACTCCGGGTCGTCGTAGGCGATCATCTGGTTGGACCAGTCGAAGATCTTGTGCCGGTCCTCCTGCGGGACCCCGAGCAGCTCGGCGATGGCCTGCAGCGGCAGCTCGCAGGCCACGTCGGTGACGAAGTCGCCGCTGCCGCTCTTCACCGCGTCCCGGGCGATCTGCTCGGCCCGCTCGGCCAGCGCGGCGCGCAGGCTCTCCACCGCCCGGACGGTGAACCCCCGGGCCACGATCCGGCGCAGCGCGGTGTGGTGCGGCGGGTCGTTGTTGATCAAGATGTTCCGCTGCATCTCGATCTGCTCCCGGGTGGTCTCCGGGCCGAACCGGATGATCGCCGAGTTCTCCCAGGTGGAGTACACCTCGGAGTTGCGGGAGACCTCCTTGACGTCGGCGTGCCGGCTGACCACCCAGAAGCCGTCGTCACCGAAGCCGGCGATGCCGTGTGGCTGGGCGTTCCACCAGACCGGAGCGTTGCGGCGCAGCTCGGCGAACTCCGCCAGCGGGACGCGCCGCGCATAGAGATCCGGATCGGTGAAGTCGAAACCGTCGGGAATCCGCACGGGTAGGGGCACCTCCTGCACCGGATCTTCTGCAACACGTTCTACCCGTCGTCCAGCACACATCGAATCACCCTGCTTGTCAATAACGAGAACACGTTCTAATTTGTCAGGGTACCGATTCCCAGGGAGGCACGGCATGGGCGACCCGGTGGTCGTGGCGGCGGTCCGGACGCCGATCGGACGGCGCCGGGGCGGCCTGTCCGGTCGGCACGCGGCGGAGATCCTGGGGGTGGCCCTGCGCGGCGTGCTGGACTCCGGCGGGGTCGACGCAGGCCTGGTCGAGCAGGTGATCGGCGGCTGCGTGACCCAGGCCGGGGAGCAGTCCTGCAACGTCACCCGCACCGCGTGGCTGCACGCCGGGCTGCCCCAGGCCACCGGCGCCACTACGGTGGACAGCCAGTGCGGGTCGGCCCAGCAGGCCACCCACCTGGTCGCCGGGCTGATCAGCGCGGGCGCGATCGAGGTGGGCGTGGCGTGCGGTGTGGAGGCGATGAGCCGGGTGCCGCTGCGGGCCAACGTCGGCCCGGGGGACACCGCCCCGGTCGGCATGCCCCGGCCGGACTCCTGGGACATCGACCTGCCCAACCAGTACGAGGCCGCCGAGCGGATCGCCGTCCGGCGGGAGCTGACCCGGGCCGACGTGGACGCCTTCGGCCTGCGCTCGCAGCGGCGGGCGGCGACGGCCTGGGCGGAGGGCCGCTTCGACCGCGAGGTGGTGCCGGTGTCCGGTGCGCTGAGCCGGGACGAGGGGTTGCGGGAGACCAGCCTGGACGCCCTGGGCGGGCTGAAGCCGGTGCTCCCGGACGGGCTGCACACCGCCGGCACCAGCTCGCAGATCTCCGACGGGGCGGCGGCGGTGCTGCTGATGGACGCCGACCGGGCCCGGGCGCTGGGCGTCCGGCCGAGGGCGCGGCTGCTGGCGCAGTGCCTGGTCGGCGCGGAGCCGTACTACCACCTGGATGGCCCGGTGCAGGCCACCACCCGGCTGCTGGAGCGGACCGGGATGAAGATCGGCGACCTGGACCTGTTCGAGGTGAACGAGGCGTTCGCCTCGGTGGTGCTGTCCTGGGCGGCGGTGCACGAGCCGGACCCGGAGCGGGTGAACGTGAACGGCGGGGCGATCGCGCTGGGTCACCCGGTGGGCAGCACCGGCGCCCGGCTGATCACCACCGCGCTGCACGAGCTGGAGCGTCGCGGCGCCGGTACCGCGCTGGTCACCATGTGCGCGGGCGGGGCGCTGTCCTCGGGAACCGTGCTGGAGCGCCTCTGATGATCCGCCTGGACGGGGCGGTGGTGCTGGTCACCGGCGGCGCCCGAGGGGTCGGCGCGGGGATCGCGGAGTCGTTCCGCTCGGCCGGGGCCTGTGTCGTCTGCTGCGGCCGGACGGCTCCCCCGGACGACCCGTCGTTCGTGCCGTGCGACGTCCGGGAGCCCGACCAGGTGCGCGCCCTGATGGACACCGTGGCCGAGCGGCACGGCGGCCTGGACGTGCTGGTCAACAACGCCGGTGGGTCGCCGTCGGCGGAGGCGGCGGAGGCGTCACCCCGGTTCCACGCCGGGGTGATCGGGCTGAACCTGCTGGCCCCGCTGCAGGTCTCCCAGGCGGCCTACCCGCTGCTGCGGGCGCGGCGGGGGTCGATCGTCATGGTCAGCAGTGTGAGCGGGCGACGGCCCTCGCCGGGGACCGCGGCGTACGGCGCGGCCAAGGCCGGGTTGGAGAACCTGGTCGGCACCCTCGCGGTGGAATGGGCGCCGGAGGTGCGGGTGAACGCGCTGGCGGTGGGCCTGGTCCGGACCGAGCAGTCGCACCTGTTCTACGGCGACGAGGCGGGGATCGCGGCGGTCGGGGCGACCGTGCCACTCGGCCGGCTGGCGGAGCCCGCCGAGGTCGGGGCGTGCGCGGTGTTCCTGGCGTCACCGCTGGCCTCCTACGTGTCCGGCGCGACGCTCACGGTGCACGGTGGCGGGGAACGGCCCGCGTACCTCACGGCGACGAACGCGGACGTGCGCGGCGGGACCACTCAGCGGCAGAGGGAGCACGCATGACGGGGGTATGCGCCGGGCGGGTCGTGATAGTCACCGGGGCCGGGCGGGGACTCGGGCGGGCGCACGCGCTGGCCTTCGCCGCCGAGGGCGCCCGGGTGGTGGTGAACGACGTGGGCGCGGAGCTGGACGGCTCCGGCGGCTCGGGCGGTCCGGCGGCGGACGTGGTGGCGGAGATCCTGGCGGCCGGCGGGGAGGCGGTCGCGGACGGCTCGGACGTGGCCGACTGGGCCGGCGCGCGGGCCCTGGTCGGGCGGGCGCTGGAGAGCTTCGGGCGGCTGGACGTGCTGGTCAACAACGCCGGCATCGTCCGCGACCGGATGCTGGTCAGCCTGGACGAGGCGGAGTTCGACGCGGTGCTGCGGGTGCACCTGAAGGGGCACGCCGGGCCGCTGCACCACGCGGCGGCCTACTGGAGGGAGCGGGGCAGGGCCGGCGAACCGGTCGCCGCCCGGGTGATCAACACCAGCTCGGGGGCCGGGCTGCTGGGCAGCGTCGGGCAGTTCAGCTACTCGGCGGCGAAGGCCGGGATCCTGGGGATGACCCTGGTCGCGGCGGCCGAGCTGGCCCGGTACGGGGTGACGGTGAACGCGATCGCGCCGTCGGCCCGGACGCGGATGACCGAGGGCCCGTTCGCCGAGGCGATGGCCGCGCCGGCCGACGGCGGGTTCGACGCGATGGCCCCGGACAACGTCTCCCCGCTGGTGGTGTGGCTGGGCAGCGCCGGGTCGGCCGGGGTGACCGGTCGGGTGTTCGAGGTGGACGGCGGGCGGGTGACCGTGCTGGACGGCCACCGGCGCGGGCCGTCGATCGACCAGGGGCGGCGGTGGTCGCCGGGCGAGCTGGGCGCCGTGGTGCCCGAGCTGCTCGCCAAGGCCAACCCGCCGGAACCGGTGTACGGGAGCTGACATGCCGATAACCACGAGCCGCGCGGACACCGTCGCGGTGCTGACCATCGACCATCCCCCGGTGAACGCGTTGCCGGTGGCCGGGTGGTTCGAGCTGGCCGACGCGGTCCGCGCGGCCGGGGACGACCCGGGGACGCACGCCGTGGTGCTGCGCGCGCGGGGCCGGGGGTTCTGCGCCGGGGTGGACATCAAGGAGCTGCGCGACGACCCGACCCACGCCGCGCTGGTCGGGGTGAACCGGGGCTGCGCGGCGGCCTTCGGCGCGGTGTACGACTGCGCGGTGCCGGTGGTGGCGGCGGTGCACGGGTTCTGCCTGGGCGGCGGGGTCGGCCTGGTCGGCACCGCCGACGTGGTGCTGGCCAGCGAGGACGCCACGTTCGGGCTGCCCGAGGTGGACCGGGGTGCGCTCGGCGCGGCCACCCACCTGTCCCGGCTGGTGCCACAACACCTGCTGCGGGCGATGTACTTCACCGCCCGCACGGTCGGCGCGGCCGAGCTGTACCGGCACGGCTCGGTGCTGGAGGTGCTGCCCACCGCCGACGAGCTGCACGAGGCCGCGCTCGCGGTGGCCAAGGAGATCGCCGCCAAGGACACCCGGGTGGTGCGGGCGGCCAAGGAGGCGTTGAACGGGATCGACCCGCAGCCGGTGCGCCGCAGCTACCGCTACGAGCAGGGCTTCACCTACGAGATGACCCTGCTGGGCGCCGGCGACGAGGCCCGCGCGAAGTTCGGAGACGCCGGTGCGTGACAAGCGGATGACGCCCGCCCAGGTGGTCGCGGAGCTGGCCGACGGGATGACCATCGGCATCGGTGGCTGGGGCGGCCGGCGCAAGCCGATGGCCCTGGTCCGGGCCCTGTGCGAGTCGCCGCTGAAGGATCTCACCGTGGTCAGCTACGGCGGGCCGGACGTGGGGATGCTGTGCGCGGCCGGGAAGGTGCGGCACGTGGTGTTCGGCTTCGTCACCCTGGACACCGTGCCCTACGACCCGCACTTCTCCCGGGCCCGGCAGACCGGCGCGATCACCGTCCGCGAGCTGGACGAGGGCATGCTGCAGACCGGGCTGCGGGCGGCCGCGCACCGGCTGCCGTTCCTGCCGATCCGGGCCGGACTCGGCTCGTCGGTGCTGGAGCTCGACCCGACGTTGCGGACCGTGCGCTCCCCCTACGACGACGGCGAGGAGCTGGTCGCCATGCCCGCGCTGCCCCTGGACGCCGCGCTGGTGCACCTCAACCGGGCCGACCGGCACGGCAACGCCCAGTACCTCGGCCCCGACCCGTACTTCGACGACCTCTACTGCCTGGCCGCGGCCCGCCGCTACGTCTCCTGCGAGCGGATCGTGCCCACCTCGGAACTGGGCGAGCATGCCCCGCCGACGCTGCTGCTCAACCGGATGATGGTGGACGGGGTCATCGAGGCGCCCGGTGGTGCCCACCCCACCAGCTGCGTCCCGGACTACGGCCGCGACGACGCCGCGGTCCGGGCGTACGCCGCGGAGGGTGCCGCGTGAACCCCGTGACCAGGGCCGAGGTGTGCGTGGCGGCCTGCGCCGACCTGTTCGCCGGGGCCGGCGAGATCCTGGCCTCGCCGATGGGGCTGATCCCGCAGCTGGGGGCCCGGCTGGCCCGGCTGACCACCGCCCCCGACCTGCTGCTGTCCGACGGGGAGGCCACCCTGCTCACCCCGGACGGCGAGCCGGAAGGGTGGCTGCCGTTCCGCCAGGTGTTCGACGTCGTGGCGCACGGGCGCCGGCACGTGGTGATGGGCGCCAACCAGGTCGACCGGTACGGCAACCAGAACATCTCCGCCATCGGCCCGCACGACCGCCCGGTGCGCCAGCTGCTCGGCATGCGCGGCGCGCCCGGCAACACGGCCAACCACCGGACCAGCTACTGGGTACCCCGGCACGCGCCGAGGGTGCTGGTCGAGCGGGTGGACGTGGTGTCCGGCGTCGGCTACGACCGGGCCGCCGGCCTGCGGTTCCACGACGTGCACCGGGTGGTGACGAACCTGGCCGTGATCGATTTCGAGACCCCCGACCGGTCCGCCCGGTTGCGCTCGATCCACCCCGGGGTGGACCCGGACGAGGTGGCCGCGCAGACCGGGTTCGCGGTGGTCACCGACGGGGTGCCGGCCACCCGGGAGCCGTCGGCGGCGGAGCTGGAACTGCTACGGACCCGGCTGGACCCGGATGGGCGCCGGGAGAAGGAGGTGCCGTCATGAGCGGGTCGACGACGCTCAGCACCGAGTTCACCCGGCTGGTCGGGGTGCGACACCCGGTGGTGCAGACCGGGATGGGGTGGGTGGCCGGGCCCCGGCTGGTCGGCGCGGTGGCCGACGCCGGCGGTCTGGGCATCCTGGCCTCCGCGACGATGACCTACGACGAGCTGGCCGTCGCGATCACCGAGACCCGCGCCCGCACCACCGCCCCGTTCGGGGTGAACCTGCGGGCCGACGCGGTCGACGCCGAACGGCGGGTGGACCTGCTGATCAGCGAGAAGGTCGCGGTGGCCTCGTTCGCGCTGGCTCCGCGCAAGGAGCTGATCGCCCGGCTGAAGGACGCCGGGATCGTGGTGATCCCGTCGATCGGCGCGGCCCGGCACGCGGTCAAGGTGGCCGACTGGGGCGCGGACGCGGTGATCGTGCAGGGCGGCGAGGGCGGCGGGCACACCGGCGGTGTGGCCACCACGCTGCTGCTGCCCTCGGTGCTGGACGCGGTGGATATCCCGGTGGTGGCCGCCGGCGGCTTCTTCGACGGGCGGGGGCTGGCCGCCGCCCTGGCCTACGAGGCGTCCGGTGTGGCCATGGGCACCCGGTTCCTGCTGACCAGGGAGAGCTCCGTGCCGGACGCGGTGAAGCGCCGCTACCTGGAGTTCGGGCTGGACGGCACGGTGGTCACCACCCGGGTGGACGGGATGCCGCACCGGGTGCTGCGGACCGAACTGGTGAAAGGTCTGGAGAGCGCCGGACCGCTGCGCGGGCTGGCCCGGGCGGTGGCCAACGCGGCCCGGTTCCGCGCCCTCACCGGCATGTCCTGGCCGGCCATGGTGCGCGAGGGCCGGGCGATGCGGCACGGACGGGACCTCTCCTGGGCGCAGGTGCTGATGGCCGCGAACACCCCGATGCTGCTGCGCGCGGCCATGGTGGAGGGCCGCACCGACACCGGCGTGTTCGCCTCCGGCCAGGTGGTGGGCATGCTGGACGACCTGCCCAGCTGCGCCGAGCTGATCGACGGCATCGTCGCCCAGGCCGCCGAGATCCTCACCCGCCTCGCCCCGGCCCCGAGCCGGATCCCCTGAGCCCGGATCCGTCGACGGCTAGGACAACGAGCCGAGCGGCGCGAGCAACTCGGTGGCGACCGCGAGGTCGGTATACCTGGACAGGCGCTCGAAGTCCGCGTCGTAGTGCAGGATCGCCGCGCTGTGATCCTCCGCGATGGCCGCGATCAGGTAGTCCATCGGCGGAACCCCGAGATGCTGATGCGCGGCCCGGAGCTGCAGCTGCAACTCCACCGCCCGCCGTTCCGCCCGATCGGTGATCCAGAGCACCGGTAGCTCCTCCGGGTCCGCCGACGGCAGTTCCCGACCGGCCCGGGTCTCCAGCAGCAATGGCGTGCTCGCCGCGACGAGTTGCCGAGCCACACGATCCGCGAGCTCGCGGCTCCGTTCAGGATCCAGCTGCGGACTGCCGAGGCGCCAGAACGCGCTCGCGTCGAGCAGGGCCAGGCCCTTCACGGCCGGCGGCTCGAGCGGCGGATCGCCTCGATCTCGGCGAAGTCCGGCTCGGCCGCCGACCGCATCCGCTCGACGAACGTCTCCAACGAACGGGCCCGTGCTCGATCTTTCGCCTCCAGCTCCCGAAGCGTGACCTCGGCGCCCCGAACCACCAGCTCGGTCAGCGTCGGGGCATCGGACCCGAGCCGCTGCCGCAGCGGTTCCAGAGCCGCCCGTACCGCGGGCGTCTCGGTGATGGAGTGGCGGGGATGTGTGGTCGGCACGAGCACAAGTGTAGCACCGTGCAGCACCTCAGAGGCGCTCGATGATGGTGACGTTGGCCTGGCCACCGCCCTCGCACATCACCTGCAGGCCGTAGCGGCCGCCGCGCTGCTCCAGGGCGTTCAGCAGGGTGGCGCACAGCTTGGTGCCGGTGGCGCCGAGCGGGTGGCCGAGCGCGATGGCGCCGCCGTGCACGTTGACCCGGGCCGGGTCCGCGCCGGTGTCGGCCAGCCAGGCCAGCACCACGCTGGCGAACGCCTCGTTGATCTCCACCAGGTCGATGTCCCCGATGCTCAGGCCGGCCCGGCGCAGGGCGTGCTCGGTGGCCGGGATGGGCGCGGTGAGCATCAGCACCGGGTCGGCGCCCCGGGCGGAGAGGTGGTGCACCCGGGCCCTGGGGGTCAGCCCGTGGGTGGTCAGGGCGGCCTTCGAGGCGACCAGCACGGCGCTGGCCCCGTCGCAGATCTGGCTGCTGGTGGCCGCGGTGACCCGACCACCGGGGGTGAGCGGCTTCAGGCCGGCCATCCGCTCGGCGGAGGTGTCCCGGCGGGGGCCCTCGTCCACCGCCGTGTCCCCGACCGGGACCAGCTCGGCGGCGAACGCGCCCGAGTCGATCGCGGCGATCGCCCGGCGGTGACTCTCCAGGGCGTAGGCCTCCATGTCCTCCCGGGACAGGCCCCACCGGGACGCGATCAGCTCGGCCGAGCGGAACTGGGAGATCTCCTGGTCGCCGTAGCGTTTCGCCCAGCCCGGAGAGCCGCTGAACGGGGTACGGAAACCGAACTGCTCCCCCACCAGCATCGCCGCGCTGATCGGGATCGCGCTCATGTTCTGCACCCCGCCGGCCACCACCAGATCGGCGGTACCGCTGGCCACCGCCTGGGCGGCGAAGTGCAGCGCCTGCTGGCTGGAGCCGCACTGGCGGTCCACGGTCACCCCGGGGACCTCCTCGGGCAGCCCGGCGACCAGCCAGGCGGTGCGGGCGATGTCCCCGGCCTGCGGGCCGACCGTGTCCACGCAGCCGAGGATCACGTCGTCCACCGCCGCCGGGTCCACCCCGGTGCGGTCCAGCAACGCGGTGATCACCCCACCGGCCAGGTCGGCGGGGTGTTCGGCGGCCAGCCCGCCGCCGCGCCGGCCGCCGGGGGTGCGGACCGCGTCGATCAGGTAGGCGTCCATCAGCGGGGCTCCTCAGGGGTGTTGGCTGGATACCGAGACGACCTCGCCGGTCAGGTAGGACGAGTAGTCGCTGGCCAGGAAGGCGATCACGGTGGCCACCTCGGCGGGGTCGGCGGCCCGGCCGAACGCCTCCCGGGCGGTCAGCTCGTCGAGCAGCTCGTCGCTGGTCACCTTGGCCAGGAACGGGTGCATGGCCAGGCTGGGCGCCACCGCGTTGATCCGGATGCCGTGCGGGGCGGCGTCCAGCGCGGCGCACCGGGTCAACGCCATCACCCCCGCCTTGGCCGCCGCGTAGTGCGCCTGGCCGGCCTGGGCCCGCCAGCCGATCACCGAGGCGTTGTTCACGATCACCCCGCCGCCGCCCTGGTCGACCATCCGGCGCAGCGCGGCGCGGGTGCAGCGGAAGGTGCCGTTCAGGGTCACGTCCAGTACCCGGTCCCACTCCTCGTCGGGCATCTCCAGCACCGAGCGGGTACCGCCCAGCCCGGCGTTGTTGACCATGACGTCGACCCGGCCGAACGCCGTCACCGCGCCGTCCAGCAACGCCTGCACCTGCGTCTCGTCGGTGACGTCGCAGGTCACCGCGTGCACGTCGGCGGCGCCGTGGGCTTCGGAGAGGCGAGCCGCGGTCTCGCCCAGCCGCCGCTCGTGGTGATCGCTGACCACCACCCGGGCACCCTCGAGCAACGCCCGCTCGGCCACCGCCGCGCCGATCCCGGTGCCGGCCGAGGCGGTCACCACGACCACCTTGCCGGCCAGCAACCGGTGCCCCTCGGGGATCCCCTTCGGCATCATCGCGGCACCGCCCGGGGCAGCCCCAGCACACGTTCGGCCAGGATCGTCCGCTGCACCTCGTCGGAGCCGCCGTAGATCGTGTCGGCCCGGCTGAACAGGTAGCGCCGCTGCCAGCGGTCGACCTCCGGGGAACCGCCGGTGAGCAGCCCGGCGGCGCCGAGCACCCGCATGGCCAGCTCGCCCAGACCCCGGTGCCAGTCCGCCCAGACCAGCTTGGCCACCGACGCCGTCCCCGGCTCGGCGCTGCCCAGGGTGCGCCGGGCGTGCGCGTGCATGACCTCCAGCCCGACCCGGGCCCGGGCCAGCTCGGCGACCAGCGCCGGATCGTCCAGCGCGCCGGTACGCCGGGCCAGCTCGACCAGCTCGTCCAGCTCGCGACGGAACCCCACCTGCTGGCCCAGCGTGGCCACCCCCCGCTCGAACGCGAGCGTGCCCATGGCCACCCGCCAGCCGTCCCCGACCGCACCGACGACCAGGTCGGCCTCGGTGCGGGCGGCGGTGAAGAAGACCTCGTTGAACTCGGCGGACCCGGTGAGCTGGACGATCGGCCGCACCTCGACGCCGGGCTGCCGCATCGGCACCAGCAGGTAGGACAGCCCCCGGTGCCGGGTCTGGGCCGGGTCGGTGCGGGCGAGCACGAAGCACCAGTCGGCGACGTGCGCCAGCGAGGTCCACACCTTCTGCCCGTCGACCACCCAGGTATCGCCGTCGCGGCGGGCCCGGGTGCGCACCCCGGCCAGGTCGGACCCGGCGTCCGGCTCCGAGTACCCCTGGCACCACAGCTCGCGCGCCGCCACGATCCCGGGCAGGAACCGCGACCGCTGGGCGGGCGTGCCGAAGGCGATCAGGGTCGGCCCGAGCAGCTGCTCGCCGAAGTGGTCCACCCGGGCCGGCGCGTCCGCGTGCGCGTACTCCTCGTGCCACACCACCTGGTGGGCCAGCGAGGCCGCCCGCCCGCCGTGCTCCTCCGGCCAGCCCAGACAGGTCCACCCGGCCGTCGCCAGGTGCCGGGTCCAGGCCCACCGCTCGTCGAACGCCTCGTGCTCCAGGCCGGGACCGCCGACCCCGCGCAACCCGGCGAACTCCCCGGACAGGGCGTCCGCCAGCCAGTCCCGCACCGCGCCCCGGAACCGCTCCGGATCCTCGTCGATCGGGATCGGCGGCTCTGTACGCGGCGGGCCCACGCTCGCTACAGTACAAGAACACGTTCTAGTTTTGTAGCCCGGAGGTGACGAATGGCCCAGCCCACGACGGTGCCCGCCGCCCTCGCCCGGGCCGCCGCGCGCTGGCCCGGGCACACCGCGCTGGCCACCGACGACGTCCGCCTCACCTGGGCCGAGCTGGCCGCCGAGGCCGAGCTCTTCGCCCGCTACCTGATCTCCGAGGGCGTCCGTCCCGGCGACCGGGTGGCCGTCCAGTCCCCGAACACCTGGCACTGGGTCGTCGCCGCGCTGGGCACCCTGTCGCTCGGCGCCGTCCTGGTTCCGGTCAGCACCCGGGTCACCACACCGGAGGCCCACGACGTGCTGACCCGCACCGCCGCCCGCGCCCTCGTCGTGGCCGACGGTTTCCTGGGCGTCGACCGCCTCGGCGAGCTGACCGCCGCCGGTCTCCCGGACAGCCTGCGCACCCTGATCACCGTGCCCACCGCGACCGGCACCCCGACCGACCCGCCGTCCGAACAGCCGGGCGTGCTGCCCTGGGCGCGGATCGCCGAACGGGCCGCTGCCGTCCCGCCCGCCGAGGCCACCGGGCGGGCGCGCGCCGTCCGGCCGGACGACGTGAGCGACATCCTGTTCACCTCCGGCACCACCGGCCGGGCCAAGGGCGCGATGAGCAGCCACGCCCAGGCGCTCGGGGTGGCGGCCGCCTGGGCCGAGCGGGCCGAGCTGACCGAGGCCGACCGCTACCTGGTGATCAACCCGTTCTTCCACAGCTTCGGGTACAAGGCCGGCATCCTCGCCTGCCTGCTCACCGGGGCGACGATCGTCCCGATGCCGGTGTTCGACGCCGAGGCCGCGCTGGGCCGGGTGGAACGCGAGCGGATCACCGTGCTGCCCGGCCCGCCGACCCTCTACCGCACGCTGCTGGACTTCCCCAACCGGGAGAAGTTCGACCTGAGCAGCCTGCGGATCGCGGTCACCGGTGCCGCGGTCGTGCCGGTCGCGCTGGTCGAGGAGATGCGCGCCGAGCTGACCTTCGACGAGGTACTCACCGCTTACGGCCTCACCGAGGCGGTGGTGGCCACCATGTGCACCCCGGGCGACGACCCGGCCACCGTGGCCCGCGGCTGCGGCCGCGCCGCCGCCGGCTGCGAGCTGCGGATCCACCCGGACACCGGTGAGGTCCTGCTGCGCGGGCCGAACGTGATGCTCGGCTACCTGGACGACCCGGAGGCCACCGCCGAGGCGATCGACCCGGACGGCTGGCTGCACACCGGCGACGTCGGCCGGGTGGACGCCGACGGCTACCTGACGATCACCGACCGGCTCAAGGACATGTACATCTGCGGCGGGTTCAACGTCTACCCGGCCGAGGTGGAGCAGGCCCTGGCCCGGCTGGCCGGGGTGGCCGAGTCGGCCGTGGTCGGGGTGCCGGACCCCCGGCTGGGCGAGGTGGGCCGGGCGTACGTGGTGCCCCGGCCGGGCGCGGACCTCACCGAGGCGGACGTCCTGGAGTTCTGCGCCGGCCGGCTGGCCGGCTACAAGCGACCGCGCGCGGTCGAGTTCCGCGCCGAGCTGCCACGCAACGCCGGCGGCAAGGTGCTCAAGACGGTCCTGCGAGGGGAGCCCAGGTGACGGTGCGGTACGAACGGCGGGGCGCGGTAGCGGTGGTCACCATGGACCGCCCGAAGTACCGCAACGCGCAGAACTCGGCGATGACCTACGCGCTGGACGCGGCGTTCGCCCGCGCGGTGAACGACGCCGAGGTGAAGGTCATCGTGCTGGCCGGGGCGGGCGACCACTTCTCCGCCGGGCACGACATCGGCACCCCGGAGCGGGACATCGACTCCTCGTTCGACCGCAAGGCGGTGCTCTGGTGGGACCACGTGGACCGGGCCGGCGCGGACAACCGGTTCGCCCGGGAGAGCGAGGTCTACCTGGGCATGTGCCGGCGCTGGCGGGAGATCCCGAAACCGATGATCGCCATGGTGCAGGGCGCGTGCATCGCCGGCGGGCTGATGCTGGCCTGGTGCGCGGACCTGGTGGTGGCCGCCGACGACAGTTTCTTCGCCGACCCGGTGGTCCGGATGGGCATCCCCGGGGTGGAGTACTTCGCGCACCCGTGGGTGATGGGGCCGAGGTTCGCCAAGGAGCTGCTGTTCACCGGGCAGCGGGTGCCGGCCGCGAAGGCGCTGGACTGGGGCATGGTGAACCGGGTGGTGCCCCGCGAGTCGCTGGAGGCCGAGACGCATCAGCTGGCCGAACGGATCGCCACCATGCCGCCGTTCGGGCTGGCGCTGACCAAGAAGGCGGTCAACCAGGCCGAGGACCTGATGGGGATGCGGTCCGGGATGGACGCCGCCTTCGCCCTGCACCACCTGGCGCACGCGCACAACGCCGAGGTGTCGGCCGACTCGCTGGCCGGGCAGGACGCCCGCTCCATGCGCGACGGTGCTTGATGGACCTGGACTACGGCGAGCAGGCCGAGGAGTTCCGGGCGTTCGTCCGGTCCTGGCTGGCCGAGCACCGGCCGGCCGACCCGCTGCCGCCGATGGACACCCCGGCCGGCTCGGCGACGCACCGGGCCTGGGAGCGGGAGCTGTTCGACGCCCGGCTGTCGGTGGTCAGCTGGCCGGAACGCTACGGCGGCCGGGACGCCTCGCTGCTGGAGTGGCTGGTGTTCGAGGAGGAGTACCACGCCGCCGGGGCGCCGGCCCGGATCGGCCAGAACGGGCTGTTCCTCCTGGCCCCGTCGCTGTTCGCGCACGGCACCGAGGAGCAGCGGGACCGGCTGCTGCCCCGGATGGCCCGGGCCGAGGACGTGTGGGCACAGGCCTGGTCCGAGCCCGGGGCCGGCAGCGACCTGGCCGGGATCCGCTGCCGGGCCACCCGAGCGGACGGCGGCTGGCGGCTGTCCGGGCAGAAGACCTGGAGCTCCCGGGCGGTGGTGGCCGAGCGTGCGTTCGGCCTGTTCCGCACCGACCCGGCCGCGACCCGGCACGCCGGGCTCAGCTACTTCCTGTTCGACCTGCACGCGCCGGGGGTCACCGTGCGGCCGATCGTGGCGCTGGACGGGCGGGCCGGGTTCGCCGAGCTGTTCCTGGACGACGTGTTCGTGCCGGACGCCGACGTGCTGGGCGCGCTCGGCGAGGGCTGGCGGGTGGCGATGAGCACCACCAGCAGCGAGCGCGGCCTGTCGCTGCGCAGCCCCGGCCGGTTCACCGCCGCCGCCGACCGGCTGGTCGCCCGGTGGCGGGCGGAGGGCGAGCCGGCCGACACCGCCGACCGGGTCACCGACGCCTGGATCACCGCGCGGGCCTACCAGCTGCGCACCCTCGGCACGGTGACCCGGCTGGCGCGCGGCGGCCACCTGGGCGCGGAGTCCAGCGTGGACAAGCTGCTCTGGTCGGAGCTGGACCTGGACCTGCACGAGACCGCGCTGGACATCCGGGGCGCGGACGCCGAGCGGGTCGACCGGTGGACCGACGGCTGGCTGTTCGCGCTGGCCGGGCCGATCTACGCGGGGACGAACGAGATCCAGCGCGGGGTGGTGGCCGAACGGCTGCTCGGGTTGCCGAGGGGGCGGCGATGAGGTTCGTCCTCTCCACCGAGCAGGCGCAGTTCGCCGCCGCCCTGCGCGAGTCGCTGGCCGACGCCGACACCCCGGCGGCCGCCCGCGCCTGGGCCACCGGGGACCCGGCGCCCGGGCTGGCGGTCTGGAAGCGGCTGGCCGGGCTGGGGGTGACCGCGCTGGCCGTCCCGGAGTCCGCCGGCGGGCTGGGCGCGCACCCGGTCGACGTCGTGGTGGCGTTCGAGGCCCTGGGTCGGGCCGCGATGCCCGGGCCGGTGATCGAGTCGTTGGCGGTCGCGCCGGCCCTGCTGGCCGGCACGGGGACCGGGGCGGAGTGGCTGGCCGGGCTGGCCTCGGGTGAGCTGCTGGCCTCGGTGGCCGCACCGCCGCACGTGCCGCTCGCCCTGGACGCCGACGTGGCCGGTCTGGTCCTGGAGCTGACCGGGGGTGCGGTCCGGACGGCCGAGGTGGCCGACCCGGTCGAGTCGATCGACCCGGCCCGGCGGCTCTTCCGGGTCCGCCCGGCCCGGTCGCTGGTCGAGCACGCGCCGGCGGCGGTCGCCCGCGCGTTCGACCTGGGCGTGCTGGCCTGCGCCGCGCAGCTGGTCGGAGCGGGCGAGGGGCTGCTGGCGGCGGCGGTGTCGCACGCCCGCACCCGGGAGCAGTTCGGCCGGCCGATCGGCGAGTTCCAGGCGGTGGCCCACCGGCTGGCCGACGTGCTCGTGGGCCTGGAGACCGCCCGACCACTCGTGCACGCCGCCGCCCTGGCCTGGGCCGACGACTCGCCCACCGCCGTGCGGGACGTCTCGGCCGCCAAGGTCGCCGCCGGCCGGGCCGGGTACCGGGCGGCCCGTGCCGCGCTGCAGGTGCACGGCGCGCTGGGCTACACCCGGGAGCATGACGTGTCGCTGTGGCTGCCCAAGGTGCGCGCGCTGGACAGCGCCTGGGGCACCCCGGCCGTGCACCGCGCCCGGCTCCGGGCGGCCCTGTGACCCCGGAACTGGTCGCCCTGCGCGACACCGTCCGCGCGCTGATCGCCCGCACCCCGCCGGCCGAGGCCTGGCCGAAGCTGTGCGCCGAGGTCGGGGTGTCCGGCCTGGCGATCCCCGAGCGGCACGGCGGGGTCGGCGCCGGCCTGCCCGAGCTCTGCGTGGTGGCCGAGGAGCTCGGTCGCGCCCTGACCCCGGCCGCGCTGCTGGGCTCCGCCGCGCTCACCGCCACCGCGCTGGTCGCCGCCGACGCCGGCCCGCTGCTCCCCCGGATCGCCGCCGGTGACACCGCCGCCCTGGCCTGGACCGGCGCCGACGGCCGGTGGGACCCGGTCGCCCCCGCCTGCCGCGCCGAGCACGGCCGGCTGCACGGCACCGCGCACTACGTCCTGGACGGCGACACCGCCGACCTCCTCGTGGTCGCCGCGCACACGCCCACCGGGGTCGCCCTGTTCCAGGTGGACCCCGCGGACACCGAGCGGGTGGCCACCCCCGCCCTGGACTCCGCCCGGCCGCTGGGCACCGTCACCCTCACCGGGTCCCCGGGCGAGGCGCTCACCGCCGAGGGCAGCGACGCCCTGTGGGCCGCCCGCGACGTGGCCCGGGTGGTGCTGGCCGCCGAGCAGGTCGGCGCGGCCGCGCACTGCCTGGAGACCACCGTCGCCTACACCAAGCAGCGGGAGCAGTACGGCCACCCCATCGCCTGGCCGACCTGCACGTCCGGGTGGAGACGGCCCGCTCGGCGGTGTGGGCGGCCGCGCACGCCCCGGGCACCCGCCGGCCGAGGGCGGCCGCGGTGGCCCGCATCCACTGCACCGAGACGCTCGAGGCGGCCGCCGCCGAGATGATCCAGATCCACGGCGGCATCGCGATCACCTGGGAGCACGAGGCGCACCGCTACTTCAAGCGCGCGCACGGCAGCGCCCAGCTCTTCGGCCGGCCGGACCAGGTACTCCGCGAGTCCGGGCTGCTGTCCGGCTGAGCCGGAGCCGAGCAGCTCAGCCCCGGGCGCCGATGCCGAAGTCGTGACCCCAGAGGCTGACCGCGGTCGACTCCCGGGCCACCCAGGTCTCGTCGGCGACCTGCCGCCCCTCGGTGCCGAACTCCACGTCGAAGCCGCCGGGGGTCTTCATGTAGAACGACAGCATCAGGTCGTTCACGTGCCGGCCGAGGGTGGCCGACATCGGCACCTTGCGGCGCAGCGCGCGGTCCAGGGCCAGGCCCACGTCGTCGGCGGTCTCCACCTCGATCATCAGGTGCACGATCCCGCTCGGCGGCCCCATCGGCGGAGCCATGGGTAGGAAGGCCAGGCTGTGGTGGCGCGGGTTGCAGCCGAAGAACCGCAGCCAGGCGGGCTCGCCGTCGGCCGGGCGGCCGGCCAGCTGCGGGGGCAGCCGCATCGAGTCGCGCAGCCGGAAACCCAGCACGTCCCGGTAGAAGCGCAGCGCGGCCTCGTCGTCCGGGCAGGACAGCACCACGTGGCCCAGCCCCTGCTCGCCGGTGACGAACCGGTGACCGTACGGGCTGACCACCCGCCGGTGTTGCAGGGCGACGCCGTGGAAGACCTCGAGGGTGTTCCCGGCCGGGTCCTCGAAGCTGATCAGCTCGGCCACCTTCCGGTCGGCCAGCTCGGCGGCGGAGCCTTCCTTGTAGGCCACCCCGGCCCCGTCCAGCCGGGCCCGGACCTCGGCCAGGCCGGCCGCGTCGGCGGTCTCCCAGCCGGCGGCGGCCAGCCGGTCCCGCTCCCCCGGCACGATCACCAGCCGGGCCGGGAAGTCGTCCATCCGCAGGTAGAGGGCGTTCTCGTCGGCGCCATTCCCGGAGACCATGCCGAGCACCTTGAGCCCGTACTCGCGCCAGGCCGGTACGTCGGTAGCCTCGATCCGCAGGTACCCCAGCGACCGGATCACGAGAGGAAGTCCGTGACCAGGCGGTTGAACTCGTCGAACCGCTCCAGCTGCGCCCAGTGCCCGCAGCCGCCGAAGACGTGCAGCTGGGCCCGGCGGATCGTCTTGAGCGCGACCAGCGCGCCGTCCAGCGGGATCACCCGATCCTCCCGGCCCCAGACCAGCAGCACCCGCTGGCGCAGCCGGTGCGCCTCCCGCCAGAGCATGCCGCCCTCCGGGTCGGCGCCGAACATGCCGCCCATCCGGGCCATCCCGGCCAGCGTGGCCGGGTCGCTGGCGGCGGCGAACCGCTCCTCGATCAGCTCGTCGGTGACCAGGGACTGGTCGAACACCAGGGTGCGCAGGAACTCGGCCAGCTTCTCCCGGCTCGGCCCCGGGGGCGCGCCGAAGCCGTAGAGCCGTTTGATGCCCTCGGTGGGTTCCGGGGCGAAGACGTTCATGCTCAGGCCCCCGGGGGCCATCAGCACCAGCCGGCCGGCCCGGTCCGGGTGGCGCAGCGCGAACCGGACCGCGACGCCACCACCGAGCGAGTTGCCCACCAGGTGCGCGCGCTGGATGCCCAGCTCGTCGAGCAGCCCGGCCAGGGCGTCGGCGCTGTGCGCGAAGTAGTGGCCGTCGCCGGAGGGCCCGCCGGAGCGGCCGAAGCCGGGCTGGTCGGGGGCCACCGTGCGGAACGCCTGCGCGAACACCGGCACGTTGCGCCCGAAGTTGCTCCACGCGGTCGCCCCCGGGCCGCCGCCGTGCAGCAGCACCACGGCCTCGGCGTGCTGCTCCCCGGCCTGGTGGTAGTGCAGCTTGAGGCCGGGCAGCACCTCGGCGAACTGTCCCTGGGTCACCTCACACCATCGCGTCCTGCACCGGCAGGCCCAGCGCCCCGGTGCCGAAGAGGGACAGCGAGCGCTCCGGGTCGTTGATCGCGTGCGCCCGCCCGGCGTGCGCATCCCGCCAGAGCCGTTGCAGCGGGGTGCCCCGCTTCAGCGCCCGGCCACCGGAGTTCTCGAACAGCTTGTCCACCGCGCCGATCGCCCGCGCGGTGCCCTTCACCTGATCCCGGCGCACCGCCAACCGCCGATCGAACGGGATCCGCTCCCCCGCCTCCGCGTACCGCATCAGCGCCGTCATGTGGTCGGTCAGCTGGGTCCAGGCGGCGTCGATCTCGCCGGCCGCGTCGGCGATCCGGACCTGCGCGAACGGGTCCTCGACGGCCTTGGTGCCGTAGGACACCCGCAGCCGCTGCTTGGTGTACTCGACGTGCTCCTGGTAGGCGCCGGTGGCCATCCCGATGATCGGCGTGGTGATCGTGTAGGGGAACACCGAGCCGAACGGCAGCCGGTACAACGGGCCGGGGTTGACCTGCTGGCCCGGGCAGACGCACATCGCGGTGTCCATGAACGACAGCGTGCGGTGCGCCGGCACGAACGCGTCCGCCACCACGATGTCGTTGCTGCCGGTGCCGCGCAGGCCGACGGTGTCCCAGACGTCCTCGATGGCATAGTCGCCGAGCGGCAGCAGGAAGGTCTTGAAGTCGACCCGGTTGCCCTCGGCGTCGGTGACGATGCCGCCGAGCAGCACCCAGGTGGCGTGGTCGCAGCCGGAGGAGAAGCTCCACCGGCCGGTCAGCCGGTAGCCGCCGTCGACGAGGGTGGCCTTGCCGGTGGGCGCGTACGAGGAGGACATCCGGGTGTTCGGGTCGGTGCCCCACACGTCCTGCTGCGCCTGGTCCGGGAACAGCGCCAGCTGCCAGGGGTGCACCCCGACCACCGAGGCCACCCAGCCGGTGGACCCGCAGGCGCCGGCGATCAGCCGGACGGCCGTGTAGAAGCTCATCGGGTCGGCCTCCAGGCCGCCGAACCGGGCCGGCTGCAGCAGCCGGAAGACTCCCGCCTCCTGCAGCGCCTTGACCGACTCGGCGGACAGCCGCCGCGCGTCCTCGGCCTCCTGCGCCCGCTCCCGCAACGTCGGCAGCAGCTCCCGGACCGCCTCGATCACCTGCTCAGCCATGCGTCCGAGACTAGAACACGTTCTATTCTTTGTCGAGGGTGGCGTGCGCGCCCGCCCGGCGCCCGGAGAACACGCAGTCGGCCAGCGACAGGCCGCTGACGTAGGACCGCGAGCAGATCCCGACGGCGGTGCGACCGGCGGCGTACAGGCCGGGGACCGGGTCGCCGTCCTGGCGCAGCACGGCGCCGGTGCGCTCGTCCACCACCAGGCCGCCGAGGGTGAGCATCGGGCACGGGTAGGCGGCGCTGGGTCGGACGGAGATGTCCAGCAGCGAGTAGGGCGGCGTGGTCAGCGGGCGGACGAACTCGGCCGGCTTGCCCGCCGGATCGGGCTTGCCCTCCTCGGCGGCGAGGTTGTGCGCGTCCAGGGTGTCCCGCAGCCCGTCCGGGTCGACGCCGGCCCGGGCGGCCGCCTCGGCGAGCGTGGCCCCGCCGGCCCGGCGCCTGCGCAGCAGGTACTCGGCCTGCAGCCGCTGGAACCAGACGGTCTGCCCGCCCAGCTGGGCCCGGGCGTCGCGGACCAGCGCATCGTCCACCAGCAGCCAGCCCCGCCCCCCGTGTTCGGCCACCATGGCGTGGCCGAGCGCGGCGCCGTAGCGGGACTCGTCGCACACCCGCCGGCCGTCCGGCCCGACCAGCAGCGCGCCGAGGAAGGCACTGGGCGGGCTGATGAACCGCCAGACCGACATCGACCCCAGCTCGGCGGTCGCCGCCCCGGCGGAGAGCCCCAGCCGGATGCCGCTGCCGTCGTCGCCGGAGGTGCCCAGCGGCAGGCCACCCCGGTAGGCCGGCGCGTGCTCCCGGACCAGCTCCCGGTCCTGGATGAACCCGCCGGCGGCCAGCACCACGCCGCGCCGGGCGGTGATCCGCAGCGGCCGGGCGTAGCGCCGCTCCAGCGCCTCGATCGACGGAGTCAGCGCCCGGCGCAGCGGCGGGTAGTACAGCCCGGGCTTGGCGGCGTACCTCGAGAGCGTCCGGTGCGCCCGGGCCGGTGCACCGGTGAGCCGTTGGGCGGTCACCCCGACCACCCGGGAGTCCTCGACGACCAGGTCGGACACCCGGGCGTGCGGCAGGATCCGGACCCCCGCCTCCCGCGCCGCCCGGGCCAGGTGGGTGAACAGCACCCGCCCGGAGGTGCCCGGACCGTGCGCCCGGTGCCCGCGCGGGGCGGGCGGCGCGGCGTCCCGGAACCCGCCGGCCGCCTCGCTGCCGGAGTAGTAGAGGTAGTGCTCGTCGCTCGGGTAGGACGTCTTGTACGGGCAGACGCTGGGGTCGAACGGCACGCCCAGCCCGGCCAGCCAGCGCACCATCTCCGCGCTGCCGTCGCAGAACCGGCGCAGCGTCTCGTCGGAGACCACCCCGCCCACCTCGAGCCGCAGGTAGTCGAACATGGCCTCCGGCGTGTCGTCGATTCCGGCCGCGCGCTGCACGTCGGTGCCGCCGCCCGCGTAGACCACCCCGCCGGACAGCGCGGTGGAGCCGCCGCCGGCGAACCGGTCGATCACCACCACCTCGGCGCCGGCCCGGGCCGCCTCGATCGCCGCGCAGGCCCCCGCCGCGCCGAAGCCCACCACGACCAGGTCGGCCGCCAGCTCATCCACTCGACACCTCCACAAACTGAAACACGTTCTAGTACACTCGCGCCGACGTCATCTTTCAAGACTCACCCACCGGGAGGCGGCATGGCCGAGCTCGATGTGATCGTGGTGGGTAGCGGCGCGGCCGGCATGACCGCGGCGCTCACCTCGGCGCACCGGGGGCTGTCCGTGCTGCTGGTGGAGAAGGCGGGCACGTTCGGCGGCTCCACCGCGCGCTCCGGGGGCGGGCTGTGGATCCCCAACAACGCGGTGCTGCGGGCCGCCCGGGTGCCGGACAGCCCCGAGTCGGCCGCCACCTACCTCACCCACCTGCTCGGCGACCAGGTCACCCCGGCCCGCCGCACCGCGCTGCTCGACCACGGCCCGGCGATGCTGGACCTGGTCCGGGAGCTGACCCCGCTGGACTTCGCCTGGGTGCCCGGGTACGCCGACTACTACCCGGAGCTACCCGGGGGTCTGGCCGCCGGCCGCTCCATCGAGCCGAAGCCGCTGGACGGGCGGGTGCTCGGCGACGAGCTGGCCAACCTGGCCCCGCCGTACGTGGGCGCCCCCGGCGGGCTCACCGTCACCGCCGCCGACTACCGCTGGCTGAACCTGATCGCCCGGCACCCGCGCGGCCTGCTGCGCGCGGTGCGGGTGGCCGGGCGGTGGGCCTGGGCGGCGGTGCGCGGGCGGCGCAACCTGGCCATGGGACAGGCGCTGGCCGCCGGGCTGCGGGTCGGGCTGCTGCGGCTGGCCGTCCCGGTGCGCCTGGACGCGGCCCTGGAGGATCTGTGCGTGGACGGGGCCGGGCGGGTCACCGGGGTGCGCCTGGCCGGCGGTGAGGTGCTGACCGCGCGGCGGGGTGTGGTGCTGGCCAGCGGTGGCTTCGAGCACAACGAGGCCATGCGGGTCCGCTACCAGCGCCGGCCGATCGGCACCGCCTGGACCACCGGCGCGGCGGACAACACCGGCGACGGCATCCAGGCCGGTGAGCGGGCCGGCGCCGCCCTGGAGCTGATGGACGACGCCTGGTGGGGCCCGACCATCCCGCTGTCCGGCGGCCCGTACTTCTGCCTGGCCGAGCGCACCCTGCCCGGTTCGATCATGGTCAACGGGGCCGGGCGGCGGTTCGTGAACGAGGCGGTGCCGTACGTGGACGCGGTGCACGCGATGTACGACGGGGAGGCCGCCGGGGTGCCGCACGTGCCGTCCTGGCTGATCTGCGACCAGCGCTACCGCAACCGTTACGCCTTCGCCGGCCTCACCCCCCGGCAGCCCTTCCCCGGCCGCTGGTACAAGGCCGGCGCGATCCGCAGCGCCGCCACCCTGGACGAGCTGGCGGCCGCGATCGACCTGCCGGCCGACGCGCTGGCCGCCACCGTGCGCGAGTTCAACGCCGCCGCGCACGCGGGCCGGGACCCCGAGTTCCACCGGGGCGACAGCGCCTACGACCGGTACTACGGTGACCCCCGGCAACGGCCGAACCCGTGCCTGGGCGCGCTGGAGGTGGCCCCGTTCCATGCGATCAAGATCGTGCCCGGTGACCTGGGCACCAAGGGCGGGCTGCGGGTGGACGAGCGTTCCCGGGTGCTGCGCGCGGACGGCTCACCGATCGCCGGCCTGTACGCCGCCGGCAACGCGAGCGCCGCGGTGATGGGCCACACCTACGCCGGCGCCGGCGCCACCCTCGGACCGGCGATGACCGGCGGCTACCTGGCCGCGCTCGACCTGGCCGGGGCCACCCTGGAGACCACCACGCGGGAGGCCGTATGAGTACCGAGATCCGGTCGATCGACGTCGGCGCGGTGCCCACCCGGTACGCCCGGGGCTGGCACTGCCTGGGGCTGGCCGAGCCCTACCGGGACGGCCGCCCGCACGCGATCCAGGCGTTCGGCACCAAGCTGGTGGTGTTCGCCGACCGCGCCGGGGAGATCCACGTGCTGGACGGCTACTGCCGGCACATGGGCGGCGACCTGACCCAGGGCAGCGTCAAGGACGACGCGGTGGCCTGCCCGTTCCACGACTGGCGCTGGGCCGGCAACGGCCGTTGCGTGGCGATCCCCTACTCCCGGCGGGTCCCACCCCGGGCCCGCACCCGGTCCTGGCCGACCGCTGAGCAGAACCGGCAGCTGTTCGTCTGGCACGACCCGCAGGGCAACCCGCCGCCGCCCGAGGTGGCCATCCCCCGGATCGAGGGCTCGTTCTCCGAGGAGTGGAGCGACTGGACCTGGGACACCGAGCTGATCGAAGGGGTGAACTGCCGGGAGCTGATCGACAACGTCGCGGACATGGCGCACTTCTACTACGTGCACCACGCCTTCCCGACCTACTTCAAGAACATCTTCGAGGGCCACACCGCGACCCAGTACCTGAACAACCGGGGCCGCCCGGACGTGCACCCCAACTCGCCCTACTCGGACAAGGACAACGCGCTGCGCTCCGAGGCCACCTACTACGGCCCGTCGTACATGATCGACTACCTGTGGCACGACTTCAAGGGTTTCGAGATCGAGACCGTGATGATCAACTGCCACTACCCGGTCACCCCGGACTCGTTCCTGCTGCAGTGGGGCGTGATCGTGCGCAAGCCGGCGGGGCTGACCGCCGAGCAGGGCAACGCGATGGCCCACCGGTTCGCCAAGGGCCTCGGTGACGGCTTCCTCCAGGACGTGCACATCTGGAAGAACAAGACCCGGATCGACAACCCGCTGCTGTGCGAGGACGACGGCCCGGTCTACCAGCTGCGCCGCTGGTACGAGCAGTTCTACACCGACGTCGAGGACGTGACGGAGGAGATGACCGACCGCTTCGAGTTCGAGCTGGACACCTCCCGCGCGGTGTCGGCCTGGGAGCTGGAGGTGGCGGCCAACCTGGAGCGCCAGGGTGGCGCGCCGGTGGGGGAACCGGCCCGGTGACCGGTCCGCTGCTCGACCCGGCCGCGCGGGCCGCCGCCACCGAGGCCGACCGCCGCGCCCAGCTCGACGGCGGGCTGGTCGCGCTGGCCTGCCTGCACTGCGGCGGCCGGGTCCGGGCCCGGCGGCAGGGCCCCACGCACACCTCGATCCAGTGGTCCGCCGAGGCCACCCTCGCCTGCTCGGCCTACACGGTCCCGCACGGCTGCCCGTACCTGGCGGCCAGCGTCGAGGAGCTGGCGGTCGGCGGTGGCTGAGTTCCACCGGCTGCGGGTCGCCGAGGTGGTCCGGGAGACGGCCGACGCGGTGTCCGTGGTGCTCGCGGTGCCCCCGGAGCTGACCGGTCGCTACGGCTACCGCCCCGGGCAGTTCCTCACCCTGCGCATCCCCGGGCTGGACGGGGCCTCGCTGGCCCGCTGCTACTCGCTGTCCAGCTCACCGCACCAGGGCGGGGACCTGCGGGTCACCGTGAAGCGGGTGACCGGCGGGCGCGGCTCGGGCTGGCTGGTCGACCGGCTGAGCGCCGGCACCGAGCTGGACGTGCTCCCCCCGGCCGGCACGTTCACCCCGAAGTCGCTGGACGAGGACCTGCTGCTGGTCGCGGCCGGCAGCGGGGTCACCCCGGTGATGTCCATCCTGCGGGCGGTGCTGGCCACCGGCCGGGGCCGGCTGACCCTGCTCTACGCCAACCGCGACGAGCGGTCGGTGATCTTCGCCGAGGAGCTGCGCGAGCTGGCCGCCGCGCACCCCGGCCGGCTGCTGGTGCTGCACTGGCTGGAGTCCGTGCAGGGCCTACCCGACCGCCCCCGGCTGGCCGCGCTGCTGGCGCCGCTGACCGGTTCCCGGGAGGTCTTCCTGTGCGGCCCCACCCCGTTCATGGACGCGGTGACGCACGCCCTGCGCGACGCCGGGGTGCCCCGCTCCCGGCTGCACATCGAGCGGTTCGTCTCGCTCACCACCGACCCGTTCGACGCCCCGTCCCCGGTCGCCGACAGCGGCACCGAGACCGGCGTCGACGCCCGGCTGGAGGTGGAGCTGGACGGCGAGCGGCACGCGCTGGCCTGGCCGGCCGGGGTCCGGCTGCTCGACCTGCTGCGCGACCGCGGCCTGGACGCCCCGTTCTCCTGCCGGGAGGGCGCCTGCGCCGCCTGCACCTGCCGGCTGACCGGCGGCGAGGTGAAGATGCTGGCCAACGACGTGCTCGACCAGACCGACCTGGACGACGGCTACATCCTGGCCTGCCAGGCGCTGCCGGTCACCGATTCCGTATCCGTCAGCTACGACTAGCCGGAGCGTATCCATGCCGATCGACCTGGACCGCGCGCTCGGTGCCGAGCTGCCGTCCCGCACGTTCAGCTGGACCGCCTCGGACGTGCTGCTCTACCACCTGGGCCTGGGCGCGGGCGCCGACCCGATGGACCCGGGCGAGCTGCGCTACGCCTGCGAGGACGACCTGCACGTGCTGCCCACGTTCGGCATCGTGGCGCCGTCGCTGCGGGACACCGAGCCACCCCGGGTGTCCATGCCCGGTATCGACATCGACCTGGCCGCGGTGTTGCACGGCAGCCAGGAGATCACCGTGCCCGGCCCGCTGCCGGTGGCCGGCACCGGTACCGCCCGGACCCGGATCGTGGACGTCCAGGACAAGGGCCGGGCCGCGGTGATCGTCCAGGAGACCACGGTGACCGACCCGGCCGGCGGGCCGCTGTGGACGGCCCGATCCAGCATCTTCGCCCGGGGCGAGGGCGGCTTCGGCGGCCCGCGCGGTAGCGCCGACCGGGTCCCGATCCCGGACCGGGCCCCGGACGTCGAGCTGCGCACCCCGACCCTCCCGCGCCAGGCGCTCTGGTACCGGCTCTGCGGCGACCGCAACCCGCTGCACTCCGACCCGGCGTTCGCCGCCGCCGCCGGCTTCGAGCGGCCGATCCTGCACGGGCTGTGCACCTGGGGCGTGGTGTGCAAGGCGGTGGTGGACGGGCTGCTGGACGGCGAGGTGGGCCGGGTGCGCGGGTACCGGGCCCGGTTCGCCGGCATCGTGCTGCCCGGGGAGACGCTGCGCACCCGGGTCTGGTCAGGCGACGACGGCTACCTGCTCGCCACCACCGTCGAGGAGCGCGACGACGCCCCGGTCCTCGCCGACGCCGTCCTCACCGTCTGAGCTGCTTACCGCAGCAGCTGGGCCTCGACGAAGCCGGCGAGCAGGACGACGAACCCGCCCACCTCCCCCACGATCAGGGCGATCATGAACGGACCGAGGCTCGGCGTGCGGTCGCGGATCTGGTTGTCGGTGTCGCCGCGCAGACCGTGGATCATGTACATGCCGATCGCCACGACGAAGAAGAGGAGCAGCGCCCCGGCCGCGATCAGGTCGACGGTCGCGCTCCAGCCGCTCAGCTCGACGAAGACCGCGACGAGCAGCGTGGCGAAGGAGTAGAGCAGCGCGGCCCGGTGCGCGGTGTCGGTGTAGTAGTGCGCGCGCCCCTCCGGCGAGGCGAGCATCTGCCGGTACTTGACGATCCCGAGCAACAGTGCCCAGAGGAAGAGCAGCCCCGCCGCGAGCAGGACCACCTTCGTGTCGTAGCCGAGTGACATGGCGGTGAAGCTACCGGTACGGATCACCCGGCGCTGAGCACGAGGCCGCTGGTGGGGACGCCGGTGCCGGCGGTGACCACGGTGTGCGTCACGTCCGGGAGCTGGTTGACCGAGGTACCGCGGAGCTGCCGGACGGCCTCGGCGATCCCGTTCATGCCGTGGATGTAGGCCTCGCCGAGCTGGCCGCCGTGCGGGTTCACCGGCAGCGCGCCGTCCAGCTCGATCCCGCCGTCGGCGATGAACCCGGGCGCCTCACCCAGGCCGCAGAACCCCAGCTCCTCCAGCTGGACCAGCACGAACGGGGTGAAGTGGTCGTAGAGCAGGGCCACCTGGACGTCGGCCGGCCCGATGCCGGCCTGGTCCCAGAGCTGTCGGCCGACCAGGCCCATCTCGGGCAGCCCGGCCAGGTCGTCGCGGTAGTAGCTGGTCATGGTGAACTGGTCGGGGCCGCTGCCCTGGGCGGCCCCGGCGATCACCGCCGGCCGGTGCGGCAGATCCCGGGCACGGGCGGCGCTGGTCACCACGATGGCCACCGCGCCGTCGCTCTCCTGGCAGCAGTCCAGCAGGTGCAGCGGCTCGACGATCCAGCGCGACGCCTGGTGCTCCTCCAGGGTGATCGGGCGGCCGTGGAACCAGGCGTTCGGGTTGGTCGCGGCGTGCCGGCGCATGGCCACCGCGACCCGGCCGAAGTCCGCGCTGGTCGCGCCGTAGGTGTGCAGGTAGCGCTGGGCGAACATGGCCACCGTGGCGGCCGGGGTGGACAGGCCCACCGGGTAGTGCCAGGCGTTGTCCAGGCCGGCGGAGGTGCCGGCGGCCACCGCGGCGGTGGCCACCTGGCCGAACCGCCACCCGGAGCGCTCGTTGAACGCCCGGTAGCAGACCACCACGTCGGCCACCCCGGTGGCCACCGCCATCGCCGCCTGCTGCACGGTCCCGCACGCCGCCCCGCCGCCGTACGGGATCCGCGAGAAGAACCGCAGCTCCGGCACGCCCAGCTCGCGGGCCACCGCGATCTCCGCGTTCTGGTCCATGGAGAAGGTGACCAGGCCGTCCAGGGCGGCCGGGGTGAGGCCGGCGTCGGCCAGCGCGGCCCGCACCGCCTCGGCGGCCAGCTGCAGCTCGCTGCGCCCGGACTCCTTGGAGAACTCGGTGGCCCCGATCCCGGCGATCGCGGCGGCCCCGGACAACGGACTCATGGGAGGACCACCCGCACCCGGCCGGTCACGTGGTCGCCCAGCCCGCACCGGCCGACCACGTCGACCACCACCTCGTCGGCGGCCACCTCGGCGACCCGGCCGGACAGCACCAGCGTGTCGCCGGCGTAGCAGGGCACCCCCAGCCGCACCTGCACCCCGCGCACCGACGCCGCCGGCCCGGCCCAGTCGGTGACGCACCGCTGCACCAGTCCGGTGGTGGTCAGGATGTTCAGGAAGATGTCCTTCGAGCCCCGGGCCACGGCGGCGTCCCGGTCGTGGTGCACGTCCTGGAAGTCGCGGGTGGCCAGCGCGGTGGCCACCACGAAGGTCGGGGTCACGTCGAGCCGCAGCTCGGGCAGGGTGTCCCCGACCGCCGGGCTCACGACAGCCGCCAGGCGGGAAGGGTCAGCTCGTCGTCGATCCGGTCCAGGTCGGCCACCACCGGCAGCCCGATCCGGACCTGCGAGGACACCGCGTCCCGCAGCTCGCCCAGCACCCGCACCCCTTCCTCCAGCTCCACCAGCGCGATCACGAACGGCGGCTTCCGGCCCGGCACCGCCGGGTGGTGGTGCACCACGAAGCTGTAGATCTCGCCCCGCCCGGACGCCACCTGGTACTCCGGCCGGGCCGCACCGCAGCGCGGGCACATCGGCCCGGGTGGGTGCCGCAGCAGCCCGCACTCGCCGCACCGCCAGATCCGCAGCTCACCGGCCCGGGTGCCGGCCCAGAAGTACTCGCTGTCCCGGTTGACCGCCGGCCGCAGCACCGCGCGCGGCTCTGGCTCCGGGGGTGGCGGCCGGAACTTCAGCACCCGGAACATCATCTCGGCCACGTCCTCGTCGCCGACCCGCCAGGTGCTGACCGTGGTGACGAACCAGCCCTCGCCCAGCGCGGTCCGCTTCGGGCCGGCCAGGTCGGTGAGCCGGGTGCTGACGGTGACGTGTTCGCCGGGTTTGAGGTAGCGGTGGTAGGTCTGCGCGCAGTCGGTCGCCACCACCGAGGTGAAGCCCTCCGCGTCCAGCGCCTCGACCATCACCCCGAGCGGGTCGTCGGCCGGGCGCTCTCCGTGCAGCCCGAGCATGGTCCAGACCTGCGCCATCGCCGGTGGCGCCTCGGCCGGGTAGCGCGGGTTGGCGTCGCCGAGGGCCTCGGTCCAGTTGCGGATCATCGGCTCGTTGACCGGGTCGCGGGCCGGCCGGGGCGCGCTCTCCCCCTGCTCCCGCAGGCGCCGGGCGGCCGCCTGGATCCGGTTCACCGGGGCACCCGGGGCAGCTTGAGCCCGAAGGTGGAGATCAGCTCCCGCTGGATCTCGTTCACCCCGCCGCCGAAGGTGAGCACCAGGTTGCGCTTGAGCTGCACGTCCAGCCAGCGCGCGAGGTCGGCGGTGGCCGGGTCGGCGGGGTCGCCGTGCCGGTCCACCAGCTCGACCAGCTCCCGGCCCAGCCACTGCATCGCCTCGGAGCCGAACACCTTCGTGGCCGAGGCGTCGGCCACGTCCACCGGCCCGCTGGCCGCGGCCACCTGCCAGTTGAGCAGCTCGTTCACCCGGTGCGCGGCGTATCCCCTGGTCAGGGTGCGCCGCACGTCCGGCAGCCGGGTGAGCGGGACGCCGTCCGGGGTGACCCGCGCCGAGGCCCAGGCCCGCACCCGGTCGAGCAGCACCGCGACCCGCCCGGCCGGGCCCAGCATCACCCGCTCGTGGTTGAGCTGGGTGGTGATCAACCGCCAGCCCTGGTTCTCCACCCCGACCAGCATGGAGGCCGGCACCCGGACGTCCGCGTAGTAGGTGGCGTTGACGTGGTGCGCGCCGTCGCAGGTGATGATCGGGGTCCAGGAGTAGCCGGGGTCGCGGGTGTCCACGATGAGGATCGAGATGCCCCGGTGCGGCGGCGCATCCGGATCGGTACGGGCGGCCAACCAGATGTGGTCGGCGTCGTGCCCGCCGGTGGTGAAGATCTTCTGCCCGTTGACGACGTAGTGGTCGCCGTCCCGGACCGCGGTGGTGCGCAGCGCGGCGAGGTCGGTGCCGGCCTCCGGTTCGGAGTAGCCGATCGCGAAGTGCACCTCGCCGGCCAGGATCGCCGGCAGGAACCGGGCCCGCTGTTCCGGGGTGCCGTGCTCCTGCAGGGTGGGTCCGACGGTCTGCAGGGTCACCGAGGGCAGCGGTACGTCGGCCCGGGCCGCCTCGTCGACGAAGATCTGCTGCTCCGCCGCGCCGAAGCCACGTCCGCCGTGCTCGACGGGCCAGCCGACGCCCAACCAGCCGTCCCGGCCCATCCGGCGCACGACGTCCCGGTAGGTCGGCCCGTGCCGCTCGGTGAGCATGGTCTCCCGCTCGTCCGGGGAGATCAGCCCGGCGAAGTAGCCGCGTAGCTCGTCGCGCAGGGCGCGCTGGGCGGCGGTCGGCTCTAGCTGCATGCGTGGTCCGCCAATCGCCGCTCGGTGCCGTGGACGCCGCCGACGACCCTGGTCAGGTCCCGGACCTGCGCGTAGTACCGGTGCAGGGGGTAGCTCACGTCCATGCCCAACCCGCCGTGCAGGTGGTGGCAGGTGTGCAGGGCGGGTAGCGCCTGCTCGGCCAGCCAGTAACCGGCCACCGCCACGTCGGCCGGGGCCAGCCGCCACGCCGCCGCCCGGGCGGCCAGGTGCAGGGTGCGGCCGGCCAGGTAGACGTCGGCCAGCTGCTGGGCGACCGCCTGGAAGGTGGCCAGCGGTCGGCCGAACTGCTCGCGGGTGCGCAGGTGGTCGGCGGTCAGCCGGAGCGCGCCGGCCACCAGCCCGTCCCCCAGCGCGCACGCCCCGGCGACCGCGCACCGGTGCAGCTCGTCCAGCGCGGCACCGGCCCGTTCGGGTCCGCCGAGCACGGCGTCGGCGTCGACCCGGACCCCGTCGAGCCGGACCGTGGCCTCGGGCAGCGCCGCCGAGGAGCGGGTGGGCGTGACCGTGACCCCGGGCGCGGTCGGGTCGACGATCAGCACCCGGGGGCCGCCGTCCGTCGAGGTCGGGACGAGGATCCGGTAGGCCTCGGCGGCCGAGCGCACGCCGAGCAGCGTGCCGGTGACCGTCCAGCTGCCCGGCCCGGACACCGCCGTGGTGCGCGGCGCGGTGGGCAGGGCCGCGGACGACTCCTGCAGTCCGGCGGTCAGCACGGCGCCGTCGGTGACCGCGCCCAGCAGCTCCCGGCGCTGGCCGTCGGAGCCGACCCGGGCCACGGGCAGCACGCCGAACGCCAGGGTCTCCAGCGCGGGCAGCCCGGCGCCGGCCCGGCCGACCTCGGTGAGCACCAGCGCCGTCTCCTCGGCCCCGAGCCCGGCCCCGCCCAGCGCCTCGGGCACCGCGAGGGTGAGCAGCCCCGCCCGGCCGAGCGCCTTCCAGGCGTTGGCCGGGTCGGGCTCCCGGGCGAGGACGTCCGCCGCGAGATCGGCGATCTCCCGCTGTGGCTCGTCCAGGTCGAAGTCCATCACGCCTCCTATCGCGGCAGGCCGAGAATCCGCTCGCCGGCCACGGTGCGCAGGATCTGGGTGGTGCCCCCGGCGATCGAGTGGCAGCGGCTGAGCAGGAACTCGTGCACCAGCGGCTCCTGCTCCCCCTCGTCGGCCGCGCCCTCCGGGCCGGCCTGGTCCAGCGCCGCCTCGGCCACGTCCTGGCGGTGCCGCACGCCGATCAGCTTGCGCACCGAGGACTCGGCGCCCGGATCCTGGCCGTCCAGCTGCCGCAACGTGGCCCGCAGGTCCAGCAGGGACACCGTCAGGCCCTGCGCGACCAGCGCCCCGAGCCGCTCGTCCGGGCCCGGCGCCCGGGACAGCAGGGCCTCCACGGCCTCCCCCATCGACGACCCGCCGCCCATCGCCACCCGCTCGTTGGCCAGCGTGGTGCGGGCCAGCGGCCAGCCGCCGTGCAGCGGGCCGACCAGGCCGTCGTCCGGCACGAACACGCCGTCCAGGAACACCTCGTTGAACAGCGCGTCGCCGGTGATCTCGCGCAGCGGGCGGATCTCGATGCCCGGGGTTCGCATGTCGACCAGGAAGTAGCTGATCCCCTTGTGCTTGGGCGCGTCGGGGTCGGTGCGGGCCAGGCAGATCGCCCAGTCGGCCCGCCCGGCCAGCGACGTCCAGACCTTCTGCCCGGTCAGTCGCCAGCCGCCGGGTTCCCGGTCGGCCCGGGTCCGCAGGGCGGCCAGGTCGGAGCCCGCCTCGGGCTCGCTGAACAGCTGGCACCAGGTCAGCTCGCCGCGCAGGGTCGGGCCGGCGAACCGCTCGACCTGCGCCGGCGTGCCGTGCCGCAGCAGCGTCGGTACCGCCCAGGCGCCGATCACCAGATCCGGCCGGCGGACACCGGCCCGGCGCAGCTCCTCGTCGATCATCAGCTGGCGGGCGGGCGGGGCGTCCGACCCGTACGGGGCCGGCCAGTGCGGGGTGAGCAACCCGGCCTCGGCCAGCCGCGCGCGCTGCTCGTCGGCCGGGGCGGCGGCGATCCGCTCGACCTCGGCGCGCACTGCGGCCCGCCCGGTCTCGGCGGCGGGGTCGGGGGGTACGGCCAGGGTCCGCCGGGCTCCGGCCAGCGCCAGCTCGGCCAGCCGGATCCGCCAGCGGGCGGTGGACCCGAGCAGCTGCCGGGTGGCCAGCGCGCGCCGCAGGTAGAGGTGGGCGTCGTGCTCCCAGGTGAAGCCGATCCCGCCGAGCACCTGGATGGCGTCCTTGGCGTTGTCCACCGCCGCGTCCAGGGCGAGCGCGCCGGCCGCGGCGGCCGCCAGCCGCAGCTCGTCCGCCGCCGGGTCGGACGTCGGGTCAGCCGCCGGGTCGGACGCCGGGTCGGATCTCCGGGCGAGGTGCTCGTCGGCCGCGCGGGCGGCGTCCCAGGCCAGGACGGCGGCCTGCTCCGAGCGGCAGAGCATGCCCACGCACAGGTGCTTGACCGCCTGGAACGACCCGATCGGCCGGCCGAACTGCTCGCGCACCCGGGCGTGCCCGGTCGCCGTCTCCAGGCACCGGGCGGCGATCCCGGCGGCCTCGGCGGCGGCCAGAACCATCGTGAGGTCCCGCACCAGCGAGCCGGTCACGCCGGGGAGCACCCGCGGCGCGGGCACCGCCACCGCCGCCAGCGAGACCCGCGCGACCGGCCGGGACAGGTCCACCGAGGCGCGAGGGGTCACCGTCACCCCGGGGTGCGCGGCGTCCAGCACGAACCACAGCTCTCCGCCGCCCGGCGTCGCGGCCCCCAGCAGCAGGGCGCCCGCCCGGTCGGCCCCGCTGAGCGCCGGGAGCTCCCCGGACACCCGACCGTCCGCATCGACCCGGAGACCATCCGTCCGGTCGGCGACCGCCACCGCCAGCCCGCCCTCGGCCAGCGTGGGCAGCAGCTCCTTGGCCACCGCCGAGTCGGCCTGCCGGCCGAGCAGCAACCCGGCCAGCACGCTGGACATCACCGGGCCGGACACCAGCTCGGTGGCCGCCCGCTCCAGCGCCACCGCCGCGTCGCCGACGGTGCCACCCGCCCCACCCAGTTCGGCCGGGACCGCCACGCCGAACACGCCGACCTCGGCCAGGGCCGCCCAGCAACGCTCGTGCGCGGCCCGGTCGCCGGCGCGGACCGCCGTCCGGGGCAGGTGCCGGGACGCCGCGCCGCCGACCGCGTCACGCAGCGCGCGCTGCTCCGCCGTTCCCGCCATGGACACGACGCCGACTATAGAACACGTTCTAGTTTGCGGCTACACTGCGAACTCCGGGTGGAACTCACAGCCGCGCCCGCCCCCTGGGCCTGGAACAGGTTTCTATACTGACCGCTCCGCCGGAGCCGTAGACCAAGGGAACGTCGCGCCCCATGACCGCTGAACCCCAACCGATCACGCCGACCGCGCCGCCGGACGAGGACGGCGGGTCACCCGCGCAACGGGAGCGACGCCGTCGCATCCTGGACGCGACGCTGGCCCTGGCCAGCAAGGGCGGGTTCGACGCCGTGCAGATGCGCGCCGTCGCCGATCGGGCGGACGTGGCCCTGGGCACGCTGTACCGCTACTTCCCCTCCAAGATCCACCTACTGGTCGCGGCGCTGATCCGGGAGTTCGGCGCGGCCCAGGAGCGGCTGGAGCGCACCCGGATCCCCGGCGACACCCAGGCCGAGCGGGTCCTCCACGTGCTCGGCCGCAACACCCGCTCGCTGCAACGCGACCCGCACCTCACCGAGGCGATGACCAGGGCGTTCATGTTCGCCGACACCTCGGTGGCCGCCGAGGTCAGCGAGGCCGGGCGGCTGGTCGAGCGGATGTTCATCCACGCCATGGGGGTCAGCGAACCCACCGACGAGGACCGGGCGATCGCCCGGGTGATCGGTGACGTGTGGCTGTCCAACCTGGTCGCCTGGGTGACCCGGCGCGCCTCCGCCGAGGACGTCACGAACCGGCTGGAGCTGACCGTGGGCCTGTTGCTGAACCCGCGCGCACCTCGCTGACCCTGCACCCGCCGGCGGCTACTCCCGCCGGCGGGCCCCGTCGCGGCGGAACCGCCACAGGGTGCCGGGCTTGGCCTCTTCGGGCCGACCGATCGGGGAGGCCCCGGCGGCGGTCACGTAGAGGTCCTCGTCGACGAAGCAGCAGCTGGTGACCAGGCCGTCGCCGCAGGCCAGCTCGGCGACCGTCTCGGCGCCGTCCAGGACGAGCACGCAGCTCGCGGTGGGCGAGGCCAGGTAGCAGAGCCCGTCGGCGCCGAACCGCATCCCGTCGGGCATCCGGGCCGGCGGCAGCTGCAGCAGCAGCTCCGGCCGCCCGCCGTCGCCGAGCACCGAGATCCGCCGGCTGAACGACTCACTCCAGGTCAGCCGGCCTTCGGGGGAGAACGCGATGCCGTTGGGGTAGACCGGTCCGAGCTCGACGACCAGTTCCCCGTCGCCGGTGGCGGGGTCGACGACGAAGATCCGCCCCGGGCGGACGTCGCCGGCCGGGTCGATCACGTCGCCGGGATCGCTGATGTAGAGCCGCCCGTCCGGGCCGGTGACCAGATCACTGGGCGCGGACAGTTCCACGCCTCCGACAGAGGTCACGACCATCGTCACGGTGCCGTCCGGCTCGACCCGCTGCACCCCCGGTTGGGTCCGCGTCGGGGTCCCCACCCCGCCGTTCTGGCTGAGGTACAGCGCCCCGTCGGCGCCCACGGTGGTCCCGCTGGGGCCGCCACCGGGCGTCGCCACCCGGGTCAGGCCATGGGTCGAGGTCCAGCGGGTGAGGGTGCCGCCGAGCACCTCGACCAGGTGCAGCGCGCCGTTCCACCACACCGGGCCCTCCGGGAAGACCAGCCCGGAGGCCACCTCCTCGCCAAGGCTGTAGGTCATACCGACGCCCGGGCGGCCTCGTCCGCCTTGAGCACCGGCAGCACCTCCTTGCCGAGCAGCTCCACCGACCGCCGGGCCTCGGCGTGGCTCAGGCCGCCGTGGTCGGTCATCACGTTGAGCTCCTGCACCCCGATGTCGTCCCGCAGCCGGCGCAGCTGCTCGATCACCATCTCCGGTGAGCCGAACACCGCAGCATCGGCGAACACCTCCGGGGCGGGTTCCCCGTCCAGCGGGATCGGCTTGATCTTGCCCGCCGCGTACGGGATGGTGCCCCGGCGCAGCGACTCCCCCATCCGGTACTGGGTCAGGCCCCGGCGCATCACGTTCTCCCGGGCCTCCTCGATCCGGGCCGGGTCGCCGCTGTCGACCACGTACACCTGGCGGTTCATCGCGCAGGTGAAGTGGTCGCCGGTCTTGCCCAGCCGGGCCCGTTCGGCCAGGTAGAGCTCATGGTCCCGCTGAGCCGCGCCGGCCACCGGCTGGGACACCCCGAACACCTTGAAGTCGGTGGACGCGGCGAACTTCAGCGACTCCTCGTGGAACGCCGCGACGTAGAGCCTCGGGTGCGGCGTGGTGAACGGTTTGGGCAGCACGTTGATCGCCCGGGGCACCCGGTAGTAGGTGCCCTCGACCTGGATCTCCGGCTTGGTCCAGGCCTGCAGCACGATGTCCAGGGCCTCGGCGAACCGCTCCTGGCGCTCGGCGTACGGGATGCCGAAGCCCTCGTACTCCAGCTGCTGGTAGCCCCGGCCGATCCCCAGCTCCAGCCGGCCCTCGAGCAGCTGGTCGGCGGTGGCGGCGTCCTCGGCGAACCGCACCGGGTTCCAGTACGGCAGCACCGCGACCCCGGTGGCGATGTTCAGCCGCTCGGTCCGCCGCCCGATACCGACCGCCAGCATCAGCGGGTTGGGGCTGTAGCCGTAGTTGGAGAAGTGGTTCTCCCCGAAGCTCACCCCCCAGAACCCGAGCTCCTCACACAGCTGCACCATCTCCTCGGTCTCGCGCAGCCGCTCGTGGTGGCTGTAGGCCATGTCCGGCGTCGGCTGCCAGAACAGGTGACCGATCTTCATGTTGACCTCCTGGGCATCACTGACGGACAAGCCTCATTCACGGACAAGCACGTGCGCGGCCGCGACCGCGGTCTCGAAACGGATGGTTCCGCCGGCCACGCAGGCCAGCGCGGTGGACGGGTCACCCGGTACCTGCCGGCCCGCCGCGACGCCCCGGAACTGGCACATCACCTCGTGCACCTGCGCCACCCCGGTCGCGCCCGGGGCGTGTCCGCGGGCCAGCGAGCCGCCGGAGGGGTTCACCGGCAGCCGACCGTCGAGCGCGGTCACGCCCGCCCGGATCCAGGCCGCCTCGTCGCCGGGCGGGCACAGCCCGGACTCGACCAGGGCCAGCAGCAGGTACGCCACGCTGGCGTCGTGCAACTCGGCGAGGTCGAGGTCCGCCGGCCCGATCCCGGCGTCCGCGTAGGCGGCCGCGGTCGCGGTGCGGATGGCCGACGGGCCGTGCTCGTCGTCGAGGCGGTACCGGGTGGCCGTGCGGGAGGCGGCGATCCGCACCCGGGTCGCCGGCCCGGGATCGGCGCTGACCACCACCGCGGCCGCACCGTCGCTGATCGGACACATCATCAGCCGGGTGATCGGCGGGGTGGTGACCCGGTCGTCCAGGATCTCCCGCGCGGTGGGGCCGCTCCGTCGGTGCGCATGCGGGTTGGCGGCGGCGTTGCGGTAGCCGACGGCGGCCAGCCGGGCGATGTCCTCGATGGTCAGGCCCTGGTCGGCGATCATCCGGCGGGCGATCAGGGCGTGCCGGTCGACCGCGACGGTGCGGTTCTCGCCGAACCCCGCGCCGGCCTCGAACGTCGTCCGGATGTCCTCGTCGACGTCCAGACCGGCCCGGTAGGCGGCGAAGGAGCGCTGCCGGTCGGCGTGGTTGGCCTTCTCCGCGCCGACCACCAGCACCGTGTCGTGCATCCCCGAGGCGATCGCCATGAAGGCCAGGTGCAGGGCGTCGGCACCGGACGCGCAGGCGGCCTCGACGGCGTGGATCGGGATCTCGCCGAACCCGGCCGGCATCACGGTGATCGGGCCCCGGGTGGCCTCCTGACCGGTGACCAGGCCGGCCAGGCAGTTGCCGAAGAAGACGCCGTCGATCTCCTTGCGGTCGGTGCCGGCGTCCTCGAGCGCGGACCCGATCGCCTCGGCGGTCAGCTCCTTGAGCGAGCGGTACAGCTGCAGCCCGAACCGGGTCATCCCCGAGCCCCGGACGTAGATGCTCCTCATCGGGGGGTCACCGCCTCGCCGAACAGCTCGCGGGCGGCGGCCCGGTCGACCTTGCCGTTGACGTTCAGCGGCAGCTCGTCGACGAACCGGACGTCCTTGGGGCACTTGTAGCCGGCCAGCCGCTCCCGGCAGCCCGACCGCACGTCGTCCTCGGTGAGCGCCTCCCCTTCCGCCGGGACCACGACGGCCACCACCCGCTCGCCCCACTCCGGGTCCGGCACCGCGGTCACCGAGGCGGCGGCCACCCCGGGCAGCGCGACCAGCACCTGCTCCACCTCCGCCGGGTAGACGTTGAACCCGCCGGTGATCACCATGTCGCTCGCCCGGCCGACCAGGTACAGGTAGCCGTCGGCGGACAGCCGGCCCAGGTCACCGCTGCGCACCCAGCCGTCCCGGAAGACCTCGGCGGTCATCTCCGGGTCGTCCCAGTAGCCGTCGGCGGTGATCACACCCCGGACGGCCACCTCGCCCACCTCGCCCGGGGTGACCGGGTCGTCTCCCGGGCCGAGGATCGCCACGTCGGTCAGCGAGTACGGCCGCCCCACCGAGCGGATCCGGTCGCTCGGTTCGCGGCGTTCCCGCTCGTGGTCGCGGGCGTCCAGGCAGCTGATCGTGGTCTGTGCCTCGGCCTGGCCGTAGGTCTGGGCGAAGCCGCACGGGAAGACGTCCATCGCCGCCCGGACCAGGTGCTCCTGCATCGGCGCCGCCCCGTACATGATCAGCCTGAGCAGCGACAGGTCCCGGGGCCGGCTCCGCTGGGCCTCCACCAGCCGGTACAGCACCGTCGGGACGATCTTCATCATGGTCACGCCGTCCCAGTCGACGGCGTCGAGCACCGCGTCCACGTCGAACCGGTCCTGGAGCATCACCGCCGCGCCGCGCATCGCGCAGGGCAGGCTGTAGTTCCCGCCGCCGTGCGAGTACGGCTGGGTCTGCAGCACCACGTCGTCGGCGCGGATGTCGCACAGGTCGAGCAGCATCGCGGTGGAGTAGCCGATCTGGGTGGCCTGCCGGGCCAGCACCGCCTTGGGCAGCCCGGTGGTGCCGCCGGTGTACCGGATGGTGAGCATCTCGTCCGGCCCGACCACCCGCCGCCGACCCCGCCGCTCCCGGGACACCGACGCGAACGACAGGGCGCCGGGCAGGCCGTCGGCGATCACGAACTCCACGCTCGGCGCGGTCGCCCGGATCGCGTCCACCGCGTCGGGCTGGTCCGCCGAGGCGATCACCGCGCGGGCCCGGACCCCGGCCACCATCCGGGCGATCTCCCCCGCCGTCAGCCGTGCGGTGAGCGGCACCCTGACCAGGCCGGCCAGCGCCAGGGCGAAGTCGACGACCACGCTCTGCACGCCGTTGGCCTGGACGTCGGCGACCCGGTCCCCGGGCACCAACCCGAGCCCGGTGAGGCCGGCGGCCAGCGCGTCGGCCCGCCGGTGCAGCTCGGCCCAGGTGACCCGCTCCGGCCCGCACAGCACCGCCGGGCGGTCACCGAACAGCCGGGCGGCCCGCTCCAGGTAACCGCCGTAGTCGAGGACCTGGGTCACGACGACATGCCCAGGTGCCGGAAGCAGGACTCGTGCAGCCGGTGCAGCGGCACCTCCTGCCGCCCGAAGACCAGCGTGCGGTTCGCCCCGCAGCGCAGCGTCTCCTGGGTCTGCGCGCAGGCCCAGTAGTCCTCGCGCTGGAGCAGGTTGTAGACGAACTGGAACCGCTCGAGGATCTCCGCCCGGTCCGCCTCGGGGATCGGGGCCGGGGTGTAGAAGTTCTGGATCGTCAGCGAGGTGTCCGGGGTGGGCCCGGGCAGGATCTGGAACACCTCGAAGTGGTCGTAGAACAGCGCGAAGATGGTGCCCGGGAACAGGTGCAGGATGAACGCGATCGCCCCGGTCTTCAGCGGCTCCCACTCCTCCTGGGGCAGGTCCTTGAGCGCGTCGATGGGGTGGTTGGGGTAGGCCATCCGCTGGTGGTCGCCGAACCCGTAGTAGGCCGAGCCGTAGGACTTGGCGATCTGGTCGAGGGTGCCCTTGTGCAGGGTCTCCACGTGGTAGTTCTCCACGTAGCCCTCGAGGCTGAGCTTCCAGTTGGCCCGGGCGTCGTGCACCTTGCGGTCGGCGTAGTGCCAGGTCTCGATGTCCCACAGGGCCAGATCGGGGCCGAAGTCGCCGAGGAACCCGTCGATGTCGATCGGCCCGGTGCCGTCCAGCCGGACGAAGATCAGGCCGTGCCGCTCAGCGGTCGGCACCGGCACCAGGCCGCGCTCCTCCCGGCACAGGCCGGTGAACCCCTCGCGCCCCCTCGGCACCCCCCGCAACGCACCGTCGGTGCCGTAGGCCCAGGCGTGGTACGGGCAGGTCACCGCCTTGTCGACGTGTCCCTGGCCGGTGTCGACCAGCTTCATCCCCCGGTGCCGGCAGGCGTTCAGGAACGCGGTGGCGGTGCCGTCCTCGCCCCGCATGATCAGCAGCGGGGTGTCGATCAGGGTGAGCGCCTTGAAGTCCCCCGGGTCGGGCAGCTCGCAGCTCAGCGCGGCCAGCAGGGGGGTCTCCCGGAACAGCGTCTGCCGCTCCCGGCGGGCGTGGTCGGCGTCGGTGTACACCGAGACGGGGACCTCGTAGGTGGCCGGCGCCAGGTCGCTGGTCCGGGCCTCCACCAGCTTCATCAGGTGCTCGGTGACCGAGATCTCGAGCTCACGATCCATGGTGTCCCCCTAGGCTTTCGCGGCCCAGCCGCCGTCGACGGGCAGCACCGCGCCGGTGACGAAGGAGCCCTCGGCGAGCAGGTAGGCGACCATCGAGGCGACCTCCGAGGTGGCGCCCAGCCGCTTGATCAGGTGGTTGGCCGCGCCGGCCGCCTGGAACTCCTCGGTCTGCGCGGCGAACAGCGGGGTCAGGATGGTGCCCGGGGAGATCGCGTTGATCAGGATCCCGGCGTCGGCGTACTCGGCGGCGGCCTGCCGGGTCAGCGCGTCGATCCCGCCCTTGGACGCCGAGTAGACGGCCAGCCCGGGCACCGCGCGGGTACTGGACAGCGAGCTGGTGTTGACGATGCGTCCGCCGCCGGCCGCCCGCATGTGCGGGATCACCGCGCGCATCCCCAGCCAGCTGCCCTTGAGGTTGACCCCGATCACCCGGTCCCACCAGTCCTCGGTGAGGGTGGCGACGGTGTCCGCGACCTCGGGGTCCGTCACCGGGATGCCGGCCACGTTGACCAGGAAGTCGATCTTTCCGTGCCGGTCCATCACGTCGTCGACGATGTCCGCCCAGCCCTGCGCGTCGGTCACGTCCAGGACGTGGCCCTCCGCGGTCCCGTCGATGGTCTTGACCACCGGGCCGGGGTCGTTGACGTCCAGGCAGACGACCGCGGCCCCCTCGGCGCCGAGCCGCTCGGCCACCGCCTGGCCGATGCCGCTGGCCGCGCCGGTGACCAGCCCGACCTGCCCCGCGAGCCTCATGCCGCCGCCCTGCCGGATGGCTGGAACTCGCTGGCGATCGGCAGCACCTTCTCGGCGAACAGCCGCAGGCACTTCTCCCCGGTCGCCCAGGGCATGCCGCCGAAGTTGAACGGGGTGATGATCTCGTCGCAGCCCGACGCGTCGACCAGCGCCTCGATCTTCTGCAGCACGGTGTCCGGGGTGCCCCACAAGCTGACCGCCTCGAGCGCGGCCAGCTCGGTGTCCCGGTCCATCGAGTCCATCAACTTGCCCCGGTCGGCGTAGTAGTCGTAGCCGCCGATCGACTGGTACTTCTCGGTGTCCGCCCAGCCGTAGTGCCGCTTCACGTCGTCGGCGTAGCCGCACTTCCAGGCCATGTGCTCGTAGGCCTCCTGCTCGCTCTCGGCGACGGAGATGAAGCTGACCGCCTTCGACCTGACCGGCGGGTGCCCGGCCTGTGCGCGCAGGGCGTCGTAGGTCTCCCGCTCGCTGACGTAGTCCTCGGGCTTGCGCTCCACCGCGAACAGCGGGGCCAGCCCGGTCTGCGCGGCCAGCTGCAGCGACCCGGGGCTGAGCCAGGCGTTGTACAGCCGGTCGAGCAGGTCGGCCGAGCGGGGGCGGGGCCGCAGGCTCACCCGGGGGATCTCGAAGTGCTTGCCGGAGAACTCGAAGGCCTGCTGCCCCAGCGCCAGCCGGATGATCTGCACGGCCTCGTCGAAGCGTTCCCGCGACTCCCCCATCGGGACCCGCATCCCCTCGAACTCCTCCACCCCGGCGCCCCGGCCGAAGCCGATGAACAGCTTCCGGCCGCCGAGCACGATGTCCAGCATGGCGATCTCCTCGGCCACCCGGACCGGGTCGTGCCAGGGCAGCACCACGACCGCCGTACCCACGTCGACGCCCGGGCAACGGCCGGCCACATAGGTCAGCAGCTGCAGGGTGTTCGGCACCATCAGGTAGGGCGAGAAGTGGTGCTCGGAGGTCCACACGGTGTCGAAGCCGTAGCCGACCGCCTGCTCCATCAGCCGCAGGTCGTGCGCCACCTGGTCGGCGTCCGGGACGGCCGGCGGGGCGGACCGGTCGGTGGTCTGGTGGCGCTCCCAGTCCGCGTGGTTGTTGTTGTGCAGCAGGTAGCCGAACCTCATGCCGTCTCCTTCTCGCGGTCTGTGCTTCCCAGCCAGGTACTCACGTGTCCGGCCAGCTCCTCGCCCCGGTCGACCGGCAGCAGGTGGCCGCCCCCGGGCACGATCACCTCGTCCAGGTGCCGGACGTGGCGGCGCAGCAGCGGCAGGGTCTGGGCACGGTAGGGGTCGTTCTCGCCGAACACCGCGAGCACCGGCTGGTCGACGCGGGCCAGCGTGGCCACGGTGTCGTAGCTGTACAGCGCCCACATCGCCCAGCCGAGCCGGACCCCCGAACGCCGCTGGTCCTCGCGCAGCAGCGCGTGCCGGCCGGCGTCGTAGCCGCCGAAGATCGCCTCGACGAACTCGGCCGTCATCTCCGGTGGGCTGCCGTCCGGGTTGCAGAACAGCGCCGACCGGGAGTGCAGCCAGGCGCGGCGGTCCGGTTCGGAGGCCCACACCGCCGAGCCGACGTGCACCAGCTCGGCCACCAGGTCCGGGCGGGCCGCCGCGAGCTCGGTGCCGATGGTGGCGCCCATCGAGTTGCCGACCAGCACGGTGTCGTGCAGCCCCTCGGCGTCGAGCAGCGCGGCGATCGCCTCGGCGAAGTCGGGGACGGTCATGAACCGGGCGGGCGGCTCGGCGGTGCCGTGGCCGGGGATGTCCACGGCCAGGCAGCGGTGCACCCGGCCCAGCCGCGGCCCGACGGTCGACCAGGAACGGCGGGACACCCCGAGGCTGGACAGCAGCACGATCGTGCGCTCCCCGCCGCCTTCGGGGCGGTACTCGGTGACCGCGGTGCCCGCACGGTCGAAGTCCCGCACGGTCGCACCGGAGTCCGTCACGGTCGCACCGCCGGGGCGAAGACCAGCAGCCGGCCGCCGTCGATCTCCGGGCCGGGGCGCGCGGTCATCGGCCGGTCGATCTCCGGGCTGTCCTCCGGGGCCACGTCGAGCACGGCCACCAGGCGGACGTCCGGGGCCCCGTCCGGGACCAGCAGGCCGATTGTGAACGGCACCTGCGTGCGCAGCGCTTCGGCCAGCGGGTGGTGCACCACCGTCCAGCTGTCCAGGTGGGCGAGGTCGCCGAAGGAGCGCCACTCCCAGCCGGGGTCGCCGCAGCCCGGGCAGACCGGCGACGGGTACCAGTGCGCCCGCTCGCAGCCCGCGCACCAGGGCAGCACGATCTCTCCGGCGGCGGCCCCGGCGAAGTGCGGCGCCAGGTCGACCAGGTGCGCGGCGGTCGGCGACCCCAACGCGCGCAGCTCGTCGACCACCCCCTGACACAGAAGACTCATCGGTCTCTCCCCAACACGAGGGTGGTGTGCTCGCGGGCGCTGAGCAGCCCGACCAGGGCGAGCTCGGCGTCGGTGACCTGCGCCGCGCCGGCGTCACCGCGCAGCTGGTGCACCGCCTCGACGATGTGGTTGATGCCCATCACGTAGGCCTGGGAGAGCAACCCGCCGTGGGTGTTGATCGGCCGCGCGGAGCCGACGGCGATGCTGTCGCCGGCGACGAGGTCCGGACCCTCGCCGGGCTCGCACAGGCCCATGTCCTCCAGCTGCAGCAGCAGCGAGATGGTGAAGCAGTCGTAGATCTCCGCTACATCGATGTCACCGGGGAGGACTCCGGCGTCGGCGAACGCCCGCCGGGCGGAGTCCGCGACGAACGGCAGTCGCGGGTAGTCCGGGTTCTGGGTGAACACGCCGCTCTCGTCGAGCAGGGACTGGCCGTAGCCCGAGCCGACGATGCGCACCGGCCGGTGCGGGCAGTCGGCCGCCCGCTCGGCGGTGGTCAGCACGATCGCGGCGGCACCGTCGCTGACCAGCGAGCAGTCGTACAAGCCGAGCGGGTCGGCGATCATCCGGGCGCCGTCGTACTCCTCGGGGGTGAGCGGCCGGCGGGCGATCGCGTTCTTGTTGAGCGCGGCGTTGGCCCGGGTGCGGATCGCGATCTCCCGGAAGGTGGCGCGCAGCTCGTCCACGGTCATCCCGTAGCGGTGCGCGTACCGCCGGGCGAACAGCGCGAAGTAGGCGGGCTGGCCGAGGAAGCCCTGGGTGAACTCCAGGTCCCGCTTCTGCGGGTGCACGCCGTGCAGGGCGTAGACCGCGCCGGGCCGGGACCCGAAGTCGACGCCGAAGTAGACGACGGCGGTGTCGATCCGCCCGCTCTCGATGCCCCGGGCGGCGGCCACCAGGGCCTGGCCGATGCCGGCACCGTAGCCGGAGTGGTAGGCCGCCTCGCGGACCCCGGCCAGCCGGGCGAACCGGACCAGCTTGTCGGTGGAGAGCAGCCCGGGCATGGCCAGCGACTCGGTGTGCACGGCCTGGACGTCGTCCCGGGACAGGCCGGCGTCGGCCAGGGCGGCGTCCAGGGCGTCCAGCTGCAGCCGCGCGAACGGGGCGTCCGACCTGCGCTGATAGGCACTCTCGCCGACGCCCACGAGGCACGCCGACCGGGCGGGAACCGTACCCATGGCATCCCCCTCACCGCGACGTCGAACCGTCGACGACGCTACCGAAGGGGAAGCCTTATCGCAATAGTATGTTTCATTAAGCCGTCAGGTGGCTCAGTGCGCTCCCGCCGCCGACCTCGGCCCGGCCACTTCCCGGGCCCCGCAACCGGCCAGCACGAACTCGACGATCCGGTCCAGGTAGGCGGCGTCGACCGGATCCCGGGTCAGGAAGATCCGGAAGTAGACCGGCGCCACCCCCAGCTCCAGGATGAACCGCTCGTCGGCGTCCTCCGGCAGCTCGCCCCGGCCGACGGCCCGCCGGATGATCTCGCCGGCGGCGGCGAAACGCTGCTCCCAGTACGGGCGCACGGCCGCCTCGACGTCGGTGAAGCCGGGCGTGATGAACACCGCCTGCATGATCGCGCGACCCTGCTCGGAGGTGGAGAACGCGGCCACATCGCGCAGCAGCGCGGCCACGTCGGTGCGGAAGGAACCGGTGTCCTCCACCCGGGAGGCGCGCGGGCCCAGCTCCTCGCGCAGCGCCTCCAGCAGCAGCAACTCCGGCGACGGCCAGCGGCGGTAGATCGTCGTGCGGGCCACCCCGGACCGCGAGGCGACGGCCTCGACGGTGATCCCGGTGATCCCGTCCTCGGCCAGGATCGCGGTCGTCGCGGCGACCACCTGCTGCCGGACCCGCTCGGTCCGCCCGCCCGGACGCTGCATCTTCCTCGGCTGCCCCGGCCCGGGCGTCGTGTCGGCCATGCCTGAACCGTACAAGCACCACTCAACCCGCTCCTAACACAACTTCTGGTTGTGTTAACCGGCCGACTGCGCTTACGTTCAGGGAGCGCCCGCCGTCTCCCGGAGGACCCCATGAGCACACTCGAATCGCCGGCGACCTCGCTGGCGGACCTCCCCTACGCCGATCTCGAGGGCGCGGAGTACGCGGCCGCGCCGTACGAGTACCTGGACCGGATGCGGCAGCGGACCTGGGGCGCCCGCACCAGCATCGGGCTGATGGTCCTGGGCTACGACGCCATCCAGGAGGTGTACAACGACCCCCGCTTCCGCACCCCCGGGGTGGCCACCTACCAGCTGCAGGGCGTCACGTCGGGCCTCGCCTACGAGTGGTGGGAGTCCACCGTGCTCAACAAGGAGGGGGCCGACCACCTGCGCA